>Ga0209801_1000502_pt1 | contig 25834 bp, 25 predicted proteins | sample GraSoiAngelo_127_FD_185884 | JGI IMG/M metagenome (GOLD analysis project Ga0209801, IMG submission 185884) | Grasslands soil microbial communities from the Angelo Coastal Reserve, California, USA - 14_0927_09_40cm (SPAdes) (version 2) | ecosystem: Environmental > Terrestrial > Soil > Grasslands ... | reverse complement strand
CGGTCGGCACGCCGGTGCGCGCCGTGGCCGACGGCGTCGTCACGGCGGCGGGCTGGGACGGCGGCAACGGCGTCTCGGTGACGATCCGCCACCGCTCGGGCTACGCTACGATGTACAACCACCTCTCGAAGATCGACGCGGGCGTCCGGCGTGGCGTGAGAGTCCGCCAGCGCCAGGTCATCGGCTACGTCGGCGCGACCGGGCTCGCCACCGGGCCGCACCTGGACTACCGGGTGTCGAAGCACGGACAGTTCGTGAACCCCCTGAGCGAGAGGTTCATCCCGGGCGAGCCGATCGGCGCCGCCCAGCGCGGGCGGTTCATCGAGCGAGCCCACGCGATGATCCGCCAGCTCGAGGCGCAGGCACCCTTTTAGGGCTGCGCCCCCGCCAGCTCCAGCGCGAACCTCAGCGCGCGCTCGACCGCTGCAAGCTTCCCTGGGGGGAGGGGACCGATGGGCTCGGTCAGCGTGTGCTTGGGGATCGTCGTGATCGTGTCGAGGTTGACGACGCAGGCTTTCGGCAAGCCCTCCTCGGGCCCCAGAGGGACCTCGGTGGGTATTCGCCGGACGCGCGTCGTGATCGGCGCCACGATCACGAGCTGGCGAACGGCATACGCCTCGTTACGCGAGAGAAGAACGACCGGGCGGCGACCCGCGGGCGGAGGCAGGTCGGCCCACCAGACTTCGCCCCGACGCATCACCAGTCGTCGCTGGAGAGGAGTCGCACGGCAGCGGCCTCGGCCGCCTTCACCTCACGGCGGCTCTCGGGCCGGCGGCGATAGCCCGCCTCGTACTCGCGCACGCGCGCGCTCTGCGCCTGCGCGTGGAGCCAGTGCCGGAGCGCATCCTGGACGACGGCGCTCCGGCTCCGTCGGCGTATCTTCCGTATCTTCTCGATCGTCTGATAGAGGTCGTCCGGAATACTGACCGCGACCTTTGTCGCGCCTCTCCCCATCGCGTCCTCCTGCGAGACACCTCTGGTATGCTCAGAGTATGACCTTGGTCATACCAAAAAGCCAGCCCGGGACCGAGCGCGCGGCGGCCCGCCGGCGACTCCAGGAAAGTTCGAAACGGCGCAGGGTGGGTGGTACGATGAAGCCGCCGTAACGAAAGGAGTTTTCGTGGAGCCCTCGGTTCGCCTTATTCCCCTCGGCGGACTCGGCGAGATCGGCCTCAACATGATGCTCATCGAGTCCGGCGACGATCTGATCGCCATCGATTGCGGCCTCATGTTCCCTGACGCCGACGAGATGCCCGGCATCGACTACGTGATCCCGGACTTCGCCTACGCGCTCGCCAAGCGCGACGGCTTTCGCGCGGTCTTCCTGACCCATGGCCACGAGGACCACATCGGCGCGCTGCCGTATCTCCTCCGTGAGGCGCGCGTCCCCGTCTTCGGCACGCCGCTGACGCAGGCACTCGTCGCCGAGCGCCTGCGCGAGCACGGGCTCCACGAGGGCGCCGACCTCCGGACGATGCGACCGCGCGACCGTCACACGATCGGCCCGTTCACCGTCGAGGCGATCCGCGTGACGCACTCGATCGCCGACGGGATCGGCCTCGGGATCGAAACGCCGGTCGGCACGATCGTGCACACGGGCGACTTCAAGCTCGATCCGAGCCCCCTCGACGGCGAGTCACCCGACTACCGGCGGTTCGCCGAGCTCGGCGCCGAGGGCGTGCTCGTGCTCTGCTCGGACTCCACCAACGTCGGCCGGCCGGGCCACACGCGCTCGGAGGTGGAGGTCGGGCGCGCGCTCACGGAGCGGTTCGAGCGCGCGACGGGGCGTATCATCGTCGCGACCTTCGCGTCGCACATCCACCGCCTCCAGCAGATCCTGACGCTCGGGGCGCGGCACGGGCGACGGGTCGCCCTCCTCGGTATGAGCATGCAGAAGAACGTCGCGATCGCCGCCGAGCTCCGCTACCTGCAAGTCCCGGACGACCTCCTCGTGCCCATCGAGGAGCTCTCGGCGCTCCCGCCCGCGCGGCAGGTGATCCTCTCGACGGGGAGCCAGGGCGAGCCCAACTCGGCGCTCGCGCTCATGGCCGCGGGCGAGCACAAGGCCGTGCAGGTGCAGCCGGGCGACCTCGTCATCATCTCGGCGCGCGTGATCCCGGGTAACGAGCGGACGGTCGGCCGCGCGGTCAACGCCCTCTACCGCTTGGGTGCCGAGGTCCTCTACGAGGACAACGCGTTCGTCCACGTCTCCGGCCACGCGAGCCAGGAGGATCTGAAGCTGATGCTGAATCTGACGCGTCCTCGATATTTCATTCCGGTGCACGGCGAGTACCGACACCTTCTCAGCCACGCGCGACTCGCCGAGTCGGTCGGCCTCGAGCCCGACCGGATCTTCCTGATCGAAGACGGCACCGGCGTGGAGGTGACGAAGACGGCGGCGCACGTCGTGGGCCGCTTCCCGGCGGGCCGTGTCCTCGTGGACGGCAAGTCCGTCGGCGAGGTCGGCGCCGTCGTGCTGCGCGACCGCCAGCTCCTGGCCGAGGACGGCCTGATCGCGGTGTCGATCGCCATGAACCGCTCGGGCGCCGTCGTCGCCGGGCCCGAGATCGCTTCGCGCGGCTTCGTCTACGTCAAGGAGAACGAGGCGCTGCTGGACGAGCTGAAGGCGGTGGTCCTCGCGGCGGTCGCCGAGGGCGAGGCCGAGGCCGCGTTCGACCGCGCGGTCGTCGGGGCCCGCGTGCGCGCGGCGGTGCGGCACTTCGTCCACCAGCGGTTTCGCCGCAGGCCCGTGGTGCTCCCGATCATCCTGGAGGTCTGATGGCCACACTCCTCTCGACCGAAGACAAGCCCCGGCGGGACCGCAGGCGAGGCGGCGACCGCTGGCGGAGCGAGGTGAAGGGGATCCTCGCGCTGGCGGTCGCCGGGTTCGGCCTGGTCGCGCTCGCGGCGTTCGATCCCGCGCAGCCGCCCACCGCGCAGCACAGCCCGATGGGTCCCGTCGGCGTGTGGCTCGCCTGGGTCGCCGTCAAGTCGTTCGGGTACGGGGGCTTTCTCTTCCCGCTGCTCCTGGGCGCGTGGGGAGCGTCGGCGTTCGTACGGCCGCTCGTGACGCGCGGCTGGGCGCCGCTCGCCGGGCTCGCGCTGCTCCTCGTGAGCGCGACGGGGCTCATCACGCAGGCGTCGCACACGCTGTCCCGCGGCGGCGCAGAGCGCCAGGCGACGGTCGGCGGCCTCGTGGGCTGGGCCGTCAGCACCACGCTCCGCGCGGGCGTCGGCGCCATCGGCGCGTGGCTCGTCCTCATCGCCGCGCTGGCGATCGGCGTGCTCGTCCTCACGCGCATGTCCTACGCCGCGCTCGCGCGCGTCACCACGGTGCGGCTCGCGCGGGTCGGGGGCGCGCGCATGCCCGCGCCCGCCGCGGCGCCGGCGAAACTGGCCCTGGAGCCCGCGAGCGCCCGCGGCGCCGAGACGGGGCCCGAGGTCGTGGCGCCGCCCGTCGTCGTCGAGCCCAGGTACCCGCGCGGGCGTCTGGCCGAGCAGGGCCTCGCGTGGCAGGAGACCTTCGACTTCGGCAGGAGCGGCGCCGAGTCGTTCCAGCTCCCCCCGGTCGGGCTTCTCAAGGCGCCGCCCGCCACCGAGCTCAAGCGCACGCGCGAGGAGCTCCAGGAGAATGCCGAGACGATCCGCAGGAAGCTCCAGGACTTCGAGGTCGAGGGGCGCATCGTCCAGGTGAGCCCCGGGCCGGTCATCACGTCGTACGAGTTCGAGCCCGCGCCGGGCATCAAGGTGAGCCAGGTCGTCAACCTCGCGGATGACCTCGCGCTCGCCCTCAAGTCAGCCTCCGTGCGCATCGTCGGACCGATCCCGGGGAGGGGCACGGTCGCCATCGAGGTCCCGAACGCGGAGGCCGCCACCGTCCATCTTCGCGAGATCTTCGTCTCCGCGGCGTTCGCCGAATCGAGGGCACGGCTGCCGCTGGCGCTCGGCAAGGACGTGACCGGCCTGCCCGTCGTCGCCGACCTCACGGCGATGCCGCACCTGCTCGTGGCCGGCGTCACGGGCAGCGGCAAGTCGGTCGGGCTCAACGCGATGATTTGCTCGATCCTCTACAAGGCAACGCCGGCCGACGTGCGCTTTCTCCTGATCGACCCCAAGCGGCTCGAGCTCTCGGTCTACGAGGGCATCCCGCACCTCCTGGCGCCGGTCGTGACCGACGCGAAGGAGGCAGCGGCGCGTCTGCGCTGGATCGTCGGCAAGATGGACGAGCGCTACAAGCTGCTCCAGGCCCGGCAGGTTCGCTCGATCGAGGGCTACAACAAGGCCGTCTCCGCCGAGGAGCGGCTGCCCTACTGGGTCGTCGTCGTGGACGAGCTCGCCGACCTCATGATGGCCTCGGCGGGCGAGGTGCAGACGTCGCTGGTGAGGCTCGCGCAGATCGCGCGCGCCGTCGGCATCCACCTGATCATCGCGACCCAGCGGCCCTCCGTGGACGTGGTCACGGGACTCATCAAGGCGAACTTCCCGACGCGCGTGGCGTTTCAGGTTGCGTCGAAGGTGGATTCGCGAACCGTCCTGGACGGTAACGGCGCCGAGCAGCTGCTCGGACGCGGCGATATGATCTTCGTCCCGCCGGCGGCGAACAAGCAGATGCGCGTGCACGGCGCGTGGGTCGCCGACGAGGAAGTCCGGGCGATCTGCGACTTTCTCAGGAAGCAAGGCACCGCGGTGTACGAGGAGGTCGTGCTCCCCGCCGAGGGGGAGACGGCGGAGGCGGAGTCCGCCGAACGCGACGACCTCTACTGGGACGCCGTGCACCTCGTCATCGGCCAGCGCCAGGCGTCGATCTCGTTCCTGCAGCGCCGCATGCGCCTGGGCTACCCGAAGGCCGCGCGTTTCGTCGACATGATGGAGCAGGACCGGATCATCGGCCCGGGCGACGGCGCCAAGCCGCGCGAGGTGCTGGTCGGCCCCGAGTACCTCGCCAAGCGCGGGAAATAGCTCGGTCGGGACAGTGCCGTCCACGATTCGCAATCTACGGGTTCCAGTCGCCTCATCGGCATGATGGAGCAGGACCGTATTGATCAAACAAGCGGCCCGGGCGACGGCGCCAAGCCCCGCGAGGTGCTGGTCGGCCCCGAGTACCTCGCCAAGCGCGGGAAGTGACCCGCGCGCGCCCGCGCCGCCTCTTTCGGGCCCTCGTCGTCCTCGCGGCCCTCGCCGCCCGGCCCGCCGTCGCGCAAGAGGAGAAGGACGTGCTCCGCCCGTGCACGACGGCCGAGCTCGTCGGGACCTGGGAGGTCATCCGCTTCGGCACCGCACCCTCGGCGCGCGTGGACCGGAGCGATCCCTACTTCTACCCGCACCAGCGCTACGTTTTCTCCGCGGACGCCACGATGCACCACCTCACCTCGAAGACGCCCATGACACCCGCGGCGCACCGTGCCCTGCTCTCCAAGGCCACGCCGAGCACATGGGCGGTGGACGGCAAGGGGCGCCTTCTCATGCAGCGGGAGGGCGAGGCCCGCCTGGAGACGGCGGCGTGCGAGGTCCTCACGAAGGAGGTGATCGATCCGAAGAGCGGCGTGGCGTCGCCGCCCGGCGACGTCCTGCTCACGCGCTCCGACCGCGCCCACAAACCCGTGATGCGCCGCCAGCTGCGCCGGCTCGACGGGCTCGGCGAGTGACGCCCTAGGGGCGGGCCGCCGCGTCTGTCTTCGGGCGTGTCGGCGGAGCGGGCGCGAGCCCCGTCGGCCGCCACAGCATCTCCCGGGCGAGGCGCGGGAGCCCGATTTGCTGGTGCGTGCTCCACAGGGTCGCGTGAGCTGCGGTGAGCGTCTTCCGCAGGGATTCGTCGTCGGGCGCGGCCTCGATGCCGCGGTTGAGACAGGCGATCGCCCGGTAGATCAGCCTGCGGCGCCGCTCGGATGTCGGGTCCGAGTCCCGGAGCGCCCGGTCGAGAAGCGTCTGTCCGAGGCGGAGCGCGAGCGCAGCGCGGTCTTGGGGCGGCGAAGGAGCACGGTCTTCGGGGGCCGAGAGAAGGCGCGTGCTGGGGCGCCCGCGGCGGACCGGTGGCCGGATGCGCTTCAGGGTTCCGATGAGGAGGAGGCCCGAGGCGGTCAGCGCTGCGAGGAAGAAGATGACTTCTTCCGCCAACAGCCATTCCATTGCGCCATTTCAACTGGCACGCGGCTCCAACGCCAAGAAAATTCGGCGCTAGGCGCGGATCCGCAACCGGTACGTGAGCTTCGTCGCGCCCTCCTTCGGCACGAGGGTCTTGTACTGGAGGGTGTGGGCCTCGACCTTCTCGTAGGGATGGCTCGAGGCGAGCACCTGCCAGTCGCCGGGCACCGGCTCGACGACCGTCACGGTCTGGTCCTCCGGCTTGTGGTTGCGGAGCGCGATCTCCCACTCGACCTCCCAAAGGCCCGGCCCGAGCTTCTTGTAGTCCTTCTGCACGCGGCTCCCGACCACATCGAATGCGTCGCCCATCTTGATCTTCACGGGCTCGTCCTTCGCCGTGTGGTCGATCCAGTCCTCACCGATGAACTGCTGACTCCCGGAGCGGTCGGCCTTGTAGACGCGGACCTTGCCCTTCGGCAGTGGCACGCCGAGCCGGTTCTCCTTGCTGTTCCTGATCTCGAGATAGACGGCGACTTTCTGGTTGGAGATGGGCATGCCGTAGGCGTTCCGGTAGTAGTCCTGAGCACCGTAGTAGATGAGGTGCTTGGCGACCGGCACCTCGGTCGCCGACAGGAGCGAGAGCTGCTTGGTCTGGCTGTCTTTGATCGTCGTCCGGCCGTCGAGCGTGTAGAGGTGGTACTCGAAGAACCCCTCGGACTGGAAGTCGCGGCTCGCATCGGCTGGCGCCGCCTTGGCCGCGAGCTCCATCATTCGCGCTTCCCTCCGCGGATCGCGGGCGCGGTTGACGTCGCCGGCGACGAGCTTGAGTGCCGTGTCCCGATAGGTGGCGCCGCTCTTGTTGTCGATCGTCACCCAGCCCGTGAGGTCGGAGAGCGTATCGGCGGGGTTGAGCACCATCACGTAGTCCGCCTTCCATGTGATCCCGCCCGTGAGATACGACGCCTCGACCCGCTGGGGCCGCGTCGTCTGGTTGCGCAGGAGCCACACGAGGGTCGGCTGGCCGACGAGGTTCTCCGGGAGCGACGGGAGCACGAGGCGTCCGTAGTGGCCCATGTGGATCTGGCCGTTGATCTCGAAGATCGGCCCGTTGGTCGAGAGCAGCGTCGCCTCGTGGTACGTGCCGTCCGTCTGGTAGAGGCGCACCTTCCGGCCGACGTACTTCTCCATGAGCTTCTGGCTCGTCAGGAGATCGTACTCGTAGTTCTGCTCGAGGATCTTGAGTCCGGCCGGGTCGGTCAGCGACTTGAGATGCACCGTGGTCGGGTCGATCAGCGCTGCGACGTCGGCGAACTGCACCTCCGTCGTCCCCGCCGGGAAGTGCGTCTCGCGGACGTCCTTCACGAGGCCGAGGTTGCCGTTGTAGATCGTGACCATCATCTCGCGCTGGTCCTCGCGCGTGACAGCGCGCGGCGTGGCCGCGAGGGCGTCCGTGGCCGTGAGAGCGACGAGCAGCATCAGGGCGATCGGTCGCGTTTGCATCGGGCGTTCCTCCTGTCCCGCCGGGTTCGGCGTCTGTTCGGTTAGACAGGGGAGCGCCGGCGAAGTTCCCGAGGCGCGAGGGCGGGTTTCCGGACGCGGCGCCGGTCGGTGACCGGCTACTCGATGATCCGAAGCGCCACGCGGATCTCGGCGGGGAGCTCGGCGGGCTCGCGCTCGGGCGACCAGGTGCCCAGCCGCGCGAGCCCGCGCGCGAACTCCGCCCACGCCGCGCGTGGGATCACGAGCTCCATCACCGTCGCGTCGGCCGTGGCGCGCCTGGTGATCTCCCTCCCTCCGGCCCTGGTCGCGAGCTCTGCCAGCGCACGTGCGGCCGCGTCACGGTCCTTCACGACCAGGTGGCCGGAGAGATCAGCGGCCGTGGGGCGGAGCGCCGACAGCTTCGCGCTCTCCCTCGCGGCCTCCCGAGCGGGCGCAGGTGCTGCTGCGTCGGCCGGCGCGCCCCTGACTTCGGCCGGGACTGACCGGGCTCGAATCGGCGCGGGCGCGGACTTCGCCAGGTCGCGCTGTCGCGTGGCGTCGCGCTCCGCCTCGGCGACGATCGCCGGCGGCTCCTCGCGCGGCGGGGCGCTCGGCGCAACGGGCACCGGCGTCACCGGTCGTGCTTCCCGTCGTGGCGCCTCGGTGGGCGGCTCGACGCGCACGGCCCGCTGAAGCTCGGGCGTCGCCTTGAAGAGGATGACGGCCATCACGCCGACGAGGACGACCGCCGCGGCCTCCATCGGGAGCTTCTGCCGCCAAGGGAGGAAGAGAGCGCGCAGGACGCGACGATGCCTGGGCACGCGGCTGGTTGCCCCGACGACGCGGTCCACGAATCCGACCGGCGCGCGTGGGTGCTCGACGGCGTGGAGGAGGGCGATCGTCGCGCGGAAGCGCTCCGACTCGCGCCGGCATTCGGCACAGCTCGCCAGGTGGGCGTCGAGCGCGGCGCGCTCGGGCGCGGTCAGCGCGTCGTCGGCGCGCGCCGAGAAGAGCTCGCGTGCGTCGTGACAGCTCATGGTAGGAAGCGCTCCAGCTTCGCCTTGAGGTCCAGCCGCGCTCGGTGCAGACGCGAGCGCACCGTGTTGACCGGAAGGTCGAGGACCTCGGCGATCTCGTCGTAGGGGAGTCCCTCGAGATCGCGGAGGACGACGACGATGCGCCGCTCCTCCGGCAGCTCCGTGATCGCGCGCTGGAGCGCTGCCTCCAGTTCGCCCCGCTCGAGCTGCCCCGCCGGGTCGACGTCGGCCGTGAGACGCTCGAGCGTCTCGTGGCCCTCGCGCGCCACGCGACGCTCGCCGGCGGCGAGGCGGTTCAGGCAGAGGCGCGAGGTGATCGCGTAGAGCCACGTCGAGAGCTTTGCCTCGCCGCGGAAATCCTCCACGGCGCCATGGACCCGGAGGAAAACCTCCTGGGCGATCTCCTCGGCCTCGCTCCGATTGCGCAGCATCCTCAGGGCCACTCCGAAGACCCGGTGCTGGTAGGCGATCACCAGCTCCTCGAAGGCTCGCGGGTCACCCCGCCGCAGCCGGTCCACCAGGTGAGGGTCACCACCAGGCCGCCCTTGCATTCGGTTAGACCATACCGCCAGCTCTGGGTTCCCGAACGATGTAAATTCGTCCGTTGAAGGCATGCGGAGATCGGCGTCTAGCCGGCTACCGAGAGCGCGTCGGCCTCCGCCGACGCTGCCGTGTCAGCGTACGACTCCGATCTCGCGAAGGTACCGCAGGACGCCGGGATGGATGAGCTCCGGCCGCGGCGCGGCGGCGACCGTGTTCCCCGCGGTCGTCTCACCCCCTTGGGGCAGGCGCCTGGCGAGCGCCGCCTCGCCGCGGTGGAGCGCGCGGGCCAGGCGATACGCGACGTCCTCGGCGAGGGTCGGCCGCGCGAGGATGAAGCTCCACGAGCCGACCGACGCGATCGGCGCGTCCTGCCCGGGATAGGAGCCAGCGGGAACCGTCATCGACTTCAGGAACGGGTGCTTGGCGAGGATGCGCGCGCGCTCATTGGTGTCCGGCGCAATGAAGCGCGCCCCCGCCGGGCCTTTCGCGACCGCCGTGAACCCCGGCCAGCCGAGCCCGCCGCCCCAGAGCGCGGCGACGCGCCCGTCGAGCACCATCGCGGGCCCGTCGCCCGCGCGGTCGAGATAGACGGCCTGGAAGTCGCGCTCCTGATCGAGGCCGAGGCCGTCGAGGACGTAGCGGGCGAGGATCACGAGCCCGGAGCCCCGCGCGCCGAAGGCGACGGGCTTGCCCCGGAGGTCGGCGGTCGCGCGGTACGGGCTATCGGCCCTGACGACGAACATGCCCGGCGTCGAGTACATCGCGAAGAGGATCTTCAGGTCGGCAGGCGGCCGGCCGACGCCGGTGAGGGCCTCGTGGACGACCTCGCCCTGGACGAGGGCGATGTCGAGCTGCCCCGCCTCGAGGAGTGGCACGTTCTCCGTGCTGCCTTTGGTGTTGCGCGGCTGGACCGCGAGCGACGGGTCGATCTCGTTGATCGTCTCGGCGACCGCGGCCCCGTAGACGGGGAACCCACCACCCGGCGTCGCGGTCCCCAGGATGACGATGAGGGGGGCCAGAGTTCCCAGCATGCCCGCTAACCTACTACACCGTAAGCAGGTAGCGCGCCTCAGAACCCCTTCGGCGGCGTGAAGCCGCCGATCACGTCCGCGAGCCGGCCGGCGACGTCGATCGGCGTCGCGTCCTCGAGGTACGGCCCCACGATCTGAATGCCCACGGGCAACCCGTCACGCGTGAGCCCGATGGGCGCGGTCGTCGCGGGCAGGCCCGTGAGCGTCGCGAAGGAGATCCAGAAGAGCAGATCGAGGTACTGGCGTGGCCCCTCCGGCGTGGCCAACCGGCGGTCGAACATCCGCGGGCTGTGGTCGTGAGGAAACGCGGCGACGAAGGCCGTCGGCAGGAGGAAGGCGTCGTGGGCGCGGAAGTACTCCTGCCAGACGGCGCTCGCCGCGTTGCGCCGGCCGGCGGCGGCCGAGAAGTGCTTGAACGGCGCCGTCCAGGCCAGGGCCTGCTTGGCCGCGTACGACCCGTCCTGGTTCTCGGCGCGCTTGCGCATCTCCTCGACCTGATCGTCGCGCAGGTTGAACGCAAACACGGAGTTGAGGAGGTAGAGGTAGGTGTCGTACTGCTGAGCCGGGACCACGCCCTTGGGCCAGCCCTCTTCGAGCTTGACGCCGGCGCGGCGCAGCGCCTCGATCGTCCGCGCGAGCACGTCCCCCACGTCCGATGACACCCGGCACGCGGGATCGTCGAGGACGAAGCCGATTCTGTAGTCGGCGAGACGCGTGCCTCGGGCCGGCGGCAGCGACCACCGGTAGGCGGGCGCGTCCTCCTCGTCGGGGCCGCCGAGCACCTCGAGCGCCGCTCTCAAGTCGGCCGCGCTGCGCGCGAGCGGGCCCGCGACGGGCAAGAGCGGGGGCGGGCCCGGCGGCGTCCCGGGCGGCGGGGGAATGTGCCCGCGCATGGGCACGACGCCGCGCGTCGGCTTGTGGCCGTAGACGCCGCAGAAGTGCGCGGGCACGCGGATCGAGCCGCCGATGTCGCTGCCGGGTTCCAGGTACGTGAGGCCGGCGGCCAGCGCCGCCGCGCCGCCGCCCGTCGAGCCGCCCGGCGTGCGCGCGAGGGCCCAGGGGTTGTTGCTGGCGCCGAAGACCTCGTTGTAGCTCTGCCAATCGGCGGCCCAGGGCGGCACGTTGGTCTTGCCGAGAACGACGGCGCCCGCGCGCCGGAGGCGGGCGGCGACGACCGCGTCGCGGGTGGGGACGTAATCCTTGAGCGTCGGCGAGCCCGCCGTCGTCCTGACGCCCGCGACCTCGAACGTGTCCTTCACGGTGCACGGCACACCGTGGAACGGCCCCCACCAGTCACCGCGAGCACGCGCCTCGTCGGCCGCGCGGGCTCGCGCGAGCGCGGCGTCGCTGGCGAGCGTGACGATCGCGTTGAGGCGTGGGTTGTGGCGCGCGATCCGGTCGAGGATCCGCGTCGTCAGCTCGACGGAGGAGACGTCGCCGCGGCGGATCGCGCGGGCCACCTCGAGCGCCGAGGCGAAGTCGAGGTCGGCAACGGCGGCGCGCGAGGCGCGGGCGGGCAGGAGCGTCGCGCCGACGCTCGCGAGGCCGCCGCCGAGGAAGGAGCGCCGGGTCAGGTGTCGGGCGTCCAGCACTGCGTCTACTATCCTCACGGAGCGCTTCTTGTCAATGTGCGTTCGTCTCCCGGCGCGCTCCACGCCGGGAAGTCGCGGGCGAACCGCGCGAGCGTGAGCAGGACGATGCGAGCGTCGCGTTGGGCCGCCTCACGGTCGTCCGCGGTCGTATACCCCCACGCGGCGAGGAAGAGCTTCGCCCCGGCGAGTGCCTCGTCCTGCTTCACGTCCTCGAGGGTTCGGATGCGGTCTTCGACGAACCACAGGCGCGCGGCGTCCCCGTCGGCGACCAGCTCGCGGAGGATCGTCCGTTTGGGACGGCGCGCCTCCTTGCCGTACACCTGAGCCGGGTCGAGGTCCACGCCCTGACGCGCGAGGAGCTTCCGCGCGAATCGTCCCTCCTTGGTGGTCACCACGACGATGCGGACCGGTCCGCCGCCAAGGCCGCGCAGCCGCTCGATCACGCCCCGGTAGAAGCGATGGCTCTCGAGCCAGCCAGCCTCGTCCCGCGCGATCCACTCGTCACGCACGCGGTCGAGCTCGGCCCCGACGGCCTCGCGCGAGGCTCCGAGGTCGGCGAGCCACGTGTCGGGGCGCCACTCCCGCGAGAGCTCGGCCTCGGACGCGCGCGCGAGCAGCGCGTGCATGAGCACCGGCATCTCCCAGCCGGTCTCCACGAGGGGCCTGAGCCGCGCGAAGCGCTCGAAGAGGCCGGGAGGGGGCTCGGGCGGCACGGCCGGACGCAGGCGCCGATAGGCGTGCCAGGCCGACTCGAAGTACTCACGCATCCCGTCGCAGAGAACGCCGTCGAAGTCGAGCGCGAGGATCGCGGGCGCGGTCACGACCGCGGACTCTAGTGTAAAGTGGCCTCATGCGCAATGCGGTTGCCCTCCTCTTCGCGTGCCTTGCCCTCGTGATGCCGTCCGCCGTCCCGGCGGAGACGCTGGGAGACGTCGTCCGCGACCTCGAGGCCGCGTACAGCCGCGTGACGGACCTCCGCGCCGAGTTCACGCAGACGGCGTTCAACAAGAGCCTGAACCAGACGATCCCGGCCCAGGGCACGGTCTATCTCAAGAAGGGGGGCAGGCTTCGCTGGGAGTACACGGAGCCGACGCCCCAGGAGATCGTCTCCGACGGCAGGAAGCTCTGGGTCTACACGCCGGCGCTGAACCAGGTCAACGTCGGCGACGCGCCCGAAGCCCTGGCAGGCCCCGCGGGGAGCTTCCTCGCGGGCCTCGGGCGCCTGCGCGCCGAGTTCGGCGTCCGTTTCCTGAACCCGGCCCAGCCGAAGGACGACGGGGGGAACTGGGTGCTCGACCTCACGCCGAAGCAGCCCCTCCCGACGCTCGCCCGGCTCATCCTCGCCGTGGATGCGAAGACGTGGGAGCTGCGGACGGCGGTCGTGTACGATCAGTTCGAGAACACGGTGACGATGCGCTTCGCCAAGGTCGCGATCAACTCGAGCCTGCCCGACCAGCTCTTCACGTTCGTGACCCCGAAAGGCGTCGCCACGGTGCCGCTCCGATAGACGGGGAGACCAGGATGGCCGCCGAGAACTCGTTCGACGTCGCGTGCAAGATCGACCCGCAGGAGGTCACGAACGCCCTCGACCAGGCGCGGCGCGAGATCGAGACGCGCTACGACCTCAAGGGCTCGAAGAACGAGGTGAGGCTCGAGACGAACGAGATCACCGTGCTCGCGGCCGACGACATGAAGCTCAAGGCGGTCGTCGACATCCTCCAGTCGCGCCTGCACAAGCGCGGCGTGCCCCTCAAGGCGCTCACCTACGGCAAGGTCGAGGAGGCCGCGGGCGGCGCGCTCCGGCAGAAGATCTCGCTCCAGCAGGGGATCCCGATCGAGAAAGCACGGGAGATCGTCCGACTCGTCAAGGACACGAAGCTCAAGGTGCAGGCGGCGATCCAGGAGGACCACGTGCGCGTGTCCGGCAAGAACCGCGACGATCTGCAGAAGGTGATCGCGCTCCTGAAGGAGAAGGACCTCGGGATTGCGATCCAGTTCACCAATTACCGCAGCGTCTGACCCCCACGGTATACTGAGCCTCCGACATGAAGGTCCACCTCACGACCCTCGGCTGTCCCAAGAACCAGGTCGACTCCGAGCTGATGCTCGGCGCGCTCAGCGAGGCGGGGTTCCCGCTCGCCGACCGGCCCGAGGATGCCGAGTGCCTCATCGTCAACACGTGCGCCTTCATCGACCGCGCCCGTGAGGAGTCGGTCGCGACGATCCTGGAGCTGGCGCGATTGAAGGAGCGGGGGCGCTGCCGAAGCCTCATCGTCACCGGCTGCCTCACGCAGCGCTACGGCGGCGAGATCCTCCGGGAGATGCCCGAAGTGGACGGGATCCTCGGCACCTCGAACCTCTCGCGCATCGTGGACCTCGTCCGTCAGGCGGCGAACCGCCACGACTGGGCGACCTCGGCGCCGCCGGGCTACCTCTACGACGCGACGACACCGCGCCTCCTCGCCGCGAAGGTGCCGTACGCCTACGTGAAGATCGCCGAGGGGTGCGACATGGGCTGCACCTTCTGCGCGATCCCGCAGTTCCGCGGCCGTCACCGGAGCCGTCTGCTCGCGGACATCGTCAGCGAGGTCGAAGCCCTCGCCGCGCGCGGAATCCAGGAAGCGATTCTGGTCTCGCAGGACACGCTGGCCTACGGTCGCGATCTGCCCGGCGGCGGGGACATCGGCGACCTGCTCCTGGCGCTCGGCGAGACGCGTATGCCCTGGATCCGTCCGATGTACCTCCACCCCGCGCACGTCAGCGACCGGCTCATCGCGAAGTGGCGGCGCGCGCGGATCGTCCCCTACCTCGACCTGCCCGTGCAGCACGGGGACGACGGCATCCTGCGCGCCATGCGCCGGGCCGTCACCGCCAGGCGCATGAAGGAGGTCGTCGCGGCGTTTCGCGAGGCGATCCCGGGGCTCGCCGTCCGCACGACGGTGCTGGTCGGCTTCCCGGGCGAATCGGAGGCGGCGCTTCAGAATCTCCTCGAGTTTCTCGACGAGGTGCGCTTCGACCGGCTCGGCGTCTTCACGTACTCGCCCGAGGACGGAACGCCGTCGCCCGGGTTCCCCGACCAGGTTCCCGCCGAGGTGGCGGCCGAGCGCGCGGCGATTGTCCAGGACCTCCAAGACAGGATCGCGTGGGAGCGCAACCAGACGCTCGTGGGGGCGGTCACGGACGTGCTCGTGGACGGCCCGAGCCAGGATCCGGCCTTCGCCTTCGAGGGCCGCACCGCTGGCCAGGCGCCGGAGATCGACGGTGTGGTCTATCTCCGCGGCGGCCGCTTCGAGCCCGGCCGGTTCGCGCGCGTGTCGATCGTCGAGGTCGAGGGGTACGAGCTGGTCGGCGAGCGCGCCTAGCCGCGTCACTCCCGCGGACCGCGTCGCGCTGATCATCGCCACGGCCGGCGGCGCGGGGTGGGTACCCGTCGCTCCCGGCACCGTCGGCAGCGCCCTCACCGTGCTCGTCCTCTGGCTCGTGCCCTTCTCTGGTACCGGTCTGGTCGTCTTCTTCGTGGTCGTCACGCTCGCCGGCACGTGGGCGGCGCATCGGGCCGAGCGTGTCCTCGGCAGGAAAGACCCGGGAGCGATCGTCATCGACGAGGTGGCGGGGATGACGCTCTCGGTGCTCGCGTTCCCGCTCACGCTTCCCACGCTCGTCACCGGGTTCCTCCTGTTCCGGCTCTTCGACACTGTCAAGCCGTTCCCCGCCCGCGCGAGCCAGCGCGTTCGAGGAGGACTCGGCGTCATGGTTGACGACCTGATCGCCGGCCTCTACGCGGCCATCGTCCTCGCCGTGCTCAGGACGGTGGCGCACTGGCCGTGACCGCCGTCGCCCACGTCGTCACGGTCGGCGCCGCGCCCGGAGCGGCGGTCGCCGACCCCGAAGGCGCTGCCGTCGCGGCGGCGCTCGTGGAGGCGGGTGTGCCCGTGACGAGCCGCGTCGTCCTCGACGAGGACGACGCGGCGCTCGAGCGGGCGCTTACCCCGGACGACGGGCTCACGGTCGTGATCGCGGGCGGCGGGTCGGCCGGCGACGTCGTGCGCCGGGTCCTCGCGCGCGCCGTCGGCGCGCGGCTCGTCCTGAGCGAGCGGTTCCTCGCCGCGCTCGAGGAGCGCTACCGACGGCTCGACCGGCCGGTGCCGCGGCGGGCCGAGCGCCTCGCCCTCTTGCCGCAGGGCGCGGTCACCTGGCCGGTGGGCGACGGCGAGCCGGGATGGAGCCTCGAGAGAGGCGCGCGGGCCTTCGCGGTGCTCGCGCGCGACGCTGGTCTGCCCGCGGCGCTCGCCGAACACCTCGTGCCCTTCGCCCGAGCCCGCTTCGCCCGGCACGGCGTCGTCCTCGTGCGGACGCTCCGCGCGGCGGGCGTCGCGCTCGGTGAGGTCGAGGAGCGGCTCGCGGAATGGCTCGGCGCTGCCGACCGCAAGGGCACCGACGTCGCCGTGGTTCCGGGCGATGGCGAGGTCTGGGTGCGGCTCCGCGCGCGCGGGGCGACGATGGCCGAGGCGTCGAGCGCTCTCAGCCGCGTGGAGTCGCCTGTCCTGAAGGCACTGGGCGACGACTGCTACGGCCGCGACGCGGAGTCGCTCGAGCTCGTCGTCGGCCGCCTCCTGCTCGAGCGCCGTCTGACGCTCGCGGTGGCCGAGTCGTGTACGGGCGGGCTCCTCGGACACCGGCTCACGAACGTCCCCGGGTCGTCCGCGTACTTCGAGCGTGGCGTGCTCGTCTACTCGAACCGGGCGAAGGAGCAGCTCCTCGGGGTGCCGGCGGAGATCCTGCGCGTCCACGGCGCTGTGAGCGCGCCGTGCGCCGAGGCGATGGCGCGCGGCATCTGCGAGCGCGCCGGCACGCCCTGCGGCCTCGCGATCACCGGAGTCGCCGGGCCCGACGGCGGCACGGCCGCCAAGCCGGTCGGCACCGTGTTCGTCGCGCTCGCGGTCGCGAGCGAGGTGACGAGCCGGCGCTTCCGCTTCCTGGGCGACCGCGCCTCGGTGAAGTGGCAGTCGACGCAGGCGGCATTTGATATGCTGCGGCGGGCGCTGAAAGGACGGACATGAGGGCACGGATCGCCGCCGAGGTGGTCGTCGCGCTCGCCGTCGCCTGGGCCGCGAGGGGCGGCGACCACCGGGCGATCGCCGATTTCAAGCGCGCCATCGAGGCGGATCCGCGCCGCGCCGAGGACTCCTTCAGGAAGGTGGCGATGGAGCTCGAGCGCGACCCGAACGCGAAGGCGCCGTCGGCCGCGCCGGCGCTCGACTCCGATGCGCTCGGGAGCCGCGCGCTGACGCGCGAGCTCCAGGGCGACCACGCCGGTGCGCTCGATGACTTGCGCGCGGCAATCGCGAAGGAGACTGATCCGGAGCGTCTGCTCGGCCTTCGCAACCTGCTGCTCCTGCTGGAGAATCCACGCGATCAACGAGATCCGGACGTTCGTGGCGATCCGACTCGATGAGACGGTCCGGGCCGCCCTCGGCGCCGCCATCGAGGGGCTCCGCCGTGTCGCGCGCGACGTCGCCTGGGTCGCTCCCGAGAACCTCCACCTCACGCTGAAGTTCCTCGGTCAAGTCCGCGAGGCGCGGACGGCTGAGCTCGTCGCCGCCATCGCCCAGGCGACGTCGGGATTCGCCGCCTTCGAGGCGACCGTCGCAGGGCTCGGCGCGTTCCCGACGCCGACGCGACCGCGCGTGATCTGGGCGGGCGTGGGCCGAGGGGCGGACGCGCTGGTCGGGTTGGCGGGCCGCGTGGACGAGGCCCTCGCCGCGCTGGGGTTCGAGCGCGAGCCGCGCCCGTTCTCGCCGCACGCCACCCTCGGCCGCGTGCGCACACCGCGGCGCGATCCCGCGCTGGCCGACGCGCTGCTGGCCGGGGAGGGACGCGAGTTCGGGCGGCTCTCCGTCGAGCGTGTGGCGCTCATGCGGAGCGATCTCTCGTCCCGCGGCGCGCGCTACACAGAGCTCGCCGCCGTGAGGCTCGCCTGACGCCGGCCGCCATCCTCGGACGCCGTCACGATTCCTGGACATTGACGGCACCCTCGCACGACTCCTAGAATGATGCGCAGCATCGAATGCTCGCGAACATCACTGAACAACGTCACTGAACACTGAACAACGTCACTGAACAAGGAGACGCGCATGGCGGAAGCGAAGAGCGACCGGCGACAGGCGCTGGAGTTGGCGATCGCGCAGATCGAGCGGCAGTTCGGCAAGGGTTCCATCATGCGCCTGGGCGCCGGGGGCCCGCTGGAGGAGATCGCCGTCATCCCGACGGGTGCGCTGTCGCTCGATGTCGCGCTCGGAGTCGGCGGCCTGCCGCGCGGCCGCGTCACCGAGATCTACGGGCCGGAGTCCTCGGGCAAGACCACGCTGGCGCTCCACGTCATCGCCGAGGCCCAGCGCCTGGGCGGCATCGCCGCGTTCATCGACGCCGAGCACGCGCTCGACCCCATCTACGCGAAGCGGCTCGGCGTCAACACCGACGAGCTCCTGATCTCGCAGCCGGACACGGGTGAGCAGGCGCTCGAGATCGCCGAGACGCTCGTGCGCTCCAACTCGGTGGACGTGATCGTCATCGACTCCGTCGCCGCGCTCGTGCCGCGCGCCGAGCTCGACGGCGACATGGGCGACTCGCTGCCGGGGCTGCAGGCGCGCCTCATGTCGCAGGCGCTTCGCAAGCTCACCGCGGCCATCTCGCGCTCGGGCGCCGTCCTCATCTTCATCAACCAGATCCGCGAGAAGATCGGGGTCATGTTCGGAAACCCCGAGACCCAACCGGGCGGGCGCGCGCTCAAGTTCTACGCGTCGATCCGCATGGACATCCGACGCCAGGACGCGATCAAGCAGGGGACCGAATCGCTCGGCGTTCGGACCAAGGTGAAGGTCGTGAAGAACAAGCTCGCGCCCCCCCACCGCGAGGCCGAGTTCGACATGATCTACGGCGAGGGGATCTCGAAGGCGGGCACGGTGCTCGACGCCGGCGTCGAGCAGGGCATCATCGAAAAGTCCGGCACCTGGTACACTTACAAGAACGAGCGCATCGGGCAGGGGCGCGAGAACGCGAAGAAGTGGTTCCAGGAGAATCCGGCGACGGTCGCCGATCTTGAGGCCAAGATCCGTGAGGCCCTTGGGCTACGCCCGGCCGCACTGATCAAATAGGAGTCAGGGATGGCGATCGACTTCGACCGGCTCTTGATGACTGCCGCCGAGCGGGGCGGGTCAGACCTCCACCTCAAATCGGGCGCGCCTCCGATCCTGCGTATCCACGGGCGCCTGTTGCCCCAGGCCGATTTCGGGGTCGTCGCGGCCGAGGACATGGACGTGTTCGCCCGGAAGATGCTCCCGGAGCGCTCGTACAACCAGCTTCGCGAGGGCAAGGAGATCGACACCGGGTACGCCGTCCGGAACGTCGGGCGCTTCCGCGTCAACATCTTCCTGGCGCTCGGCAGCATCCGGGCGGTGCTCCGGTCGATCCCGTCGAAGAAGCCGAAGTTCGACGAGCTCGGCCTGCCCCCCGTCCTCGAGCAGCTCTCGATGCAGCGTCGCGGGCTCGTCCTTTGCACCGGCATCACAGGCTCCGGCAAGTCGACGACGCTCGCGGCGATGGTCGACTTCATCAATCGTAACCGGAACGACCACATCATCACGATCGAGGACCCGATCGAGTTCATGCACGACGATATCAACTGCGTCGTCAGCCAGCGCGAGATCGGCCATGACTCGACGAGCTTCGCCGTCGCGCTCCGCGCCGCGCTCCGCGAGGACCCCGACGTCATCCTGGTGGGCGAGATGCGCGACCCCGAGACAATGTCCGTCGCGCTGCACGCGGCGGAGACCGGCCACCTGGTCTTCTCGACCCTCCACACGCTGAACGCGACGGAGACGGTCAACCGGATCATCGGCAACTTTCCTCCCCACCAAGAGCAGCAGATCCGCGACCAGCTCGCGGCCGTCATGCAGGGCGTGATCTCGCAGCGCCTGATCCCGAGGATCGGCGGCGATGGCCGTGTGCCCGCCGTCGAGATCATGATCGCCACCGGGCTCATCCGGGACTGCATCCGGGAGGCGAAGCGGACGCCCGACATCCCGGCGGCCATCGCGCAGGGCCACAGCCAGTACGGGATGCAGACCTTCGACCAGTGCCTGCTCCAGCTCTTCCGTGATGGCCTCGTCTCCCACGAGACGGCGCGGGAGGCGGCGTCGAGCCCGGACGACTTCGACCTCAGGGTCCGCGGCATCTTCTCCACGGGCGAGCAATCGTTCGAGCAGAAGAAAGACGAGAAGGCGCCCGAGGTGCCCAAGGGCAGCCCCAAAACGGGCGCCGGCGCCTTCTTCAAACGATCGTAGCGCCCCGGCGGGTTGTCCTCGACGCCACCGCCGCGCGCCGCGCGGCGGCCGGCCTGCTCTCGCGGCGGGCGTGGACCCGGCGCGAGCTCACCCTGCGCCTGGAGCGCCGCGGCGCTCCCCCGTCCGTGGCCAGCGAGGTGGTCACCGACCTCGCCGGGCGCGGTGACGTGGACGACGCCGCCTTCGCGCGCCAGTGGGTGGACGCGCGCGCGGCTCGTGGCTACGGTCCGGCGCGCCTACGCGCCGAGCTCCGCGCGCGCGGCGTCGCCTCATCTCTCATCGACCGAGCGCTGTCCGCCGTGGCTCCGGAGGCCGAGCTCGCGCGGGCGCGGGCGGCGGCGCGCCGGCGCCTGCCCGCGCTGCGCTCGACTGATCCCGTCCGCACGGCCGCGCGTCTGCGCGGCTTCCTCATGCGGCGCGGGTACCCTGGGGCGATCGTCGCCCGGGTCCTGCGCGAGTCCACGGGGCTCTCCGGCGAGGACTGACCGGGGTACAATGAGCCTTCCGATGACCGGCAGCGCGATCCGCGAGAGGTTCCTGGCCTACTTCGAGGAGAACGGTCACACGCGCGTGCGCTCGTCGCCGCTCGTTCCCGGGGCCGACCCGACCCTCCTCTTCACCAACGCGGGCATGGTGCAGTTCAAGGCCGTCTTCCTCGGCGAGGAGCAGCGCGCCTACGTGCGCGCGACCACCTGCCAGAAGTGCGTCCGGGCAGGCGGCAAGCACAACGACCTCGAGAACGTCGGCCGGACCGCGCGCCATCACACCTTCTTCGAGATGCTCGGGAACTTCTCCTTCGGCGACTACTTCAAGGCGGAGGCGATCGCCTTCGCCTGGGAGTTCCTGACGCGCGAGCTCGGGCTCGACCCACGACGCCTCGCGGCGACGGTCTTCACGGACGACGACGACGCACACGCGCTCTGGAAGAAGGTTGCCGGCCTCACGGACGACCGGATCCTGCGCCTGGGGGAGGAGGACAACTTCTGGGCGATGGGCGACCATGGCCCCTGCGGCCCTTGCTCGGAGGTCCATTTCCACCAGGGCGATCACCTCCCGTGCGCCGAGGAGGCGGCCGGGCGGTCGTGTCTCGGCCCCGCCTGCGAGTGTGACCGGTGGCTCGAGATCTGGAACCTCGTCTTCATGCAGTTCAACCGCGACGCGAGCGGCGTCATGAGGCGGCTGCCGCGCCCGTCGATCGACACCGGGATGGGGCTCGAACGCGTGGCCGCGGTCATGCAGGGCAAGATGTCGGACTACGACACCGACCTGTTCGCGCCCCTCATCGAGCGTGTCGCCGCGCTCTCCGGCACAGCCTACCGGGCCCGCGAAGCGCACGACGTCTCGATGCAGGTGATCGCCGACCACGCGCGCGCGACCACGTTCCTGATCGCGGACGGCGTGACGCCGTCGAACGAGTGGCGTGGCTACGTGCTCCGGCGCATCATGCGCCGGGCCATGCGGCACGGCCGCCTGCTCGGGCTCACCGAGCCCTTCCTCTGGCGGACCGTGGACTGGGTGGTCGGGCTCATGCGCGACACCTACCCGGAGCTCGAGACGGAGCGTCGGCGGGTCGAGGAGACGGTGCGGGCCGAGGAGGAGCGCTTCGCCGAGACCCTCGACACCGGCATGCGGCTGATCGAGGAGTACGACGCCGGGCATCGACGCCCGGGGTCTCGAGGCGTCACGACGCCGCTCGTCCTGGATGGACGCTTCCTCTTCAGGCTGTACGACACCTTCGGGTTCCCCAGGGACCTGGCCGAGGAAATCTTCAGAGACAAGGGGTGGATCGCCACTGACGAGACCGAGGCTACCTACGAGGCTGAGATGGAGGCGCAGCGCGCGCGCGCGCGGGCGGGCGCGGCGTTCGGGACGGACGAGGGCACCGAGGCGGCGGCGATCTACCAGCGCCTCGCCGCCGAGATCCCGCGCGTCGAGTTCGTCGGATACGACACGCTCACGGCGCCCGCGCGGATCCTGGCGATCGTCGATGCGGGCGGGGGCGGGATGCGACGCGTGCGCGAGGCGGCGGAGGGCGCCGAGGTCGAGATGATCCTCGACCGCACGCCCGCGTACGCGGAGTCGGGCGGCCAGGTCGGCGACACCGGCACGATCGCCGGGCGCGCCGGCCGCGGCCAGCTCCTCGACACCTACTACCGCGGCTCGAAGCTCATCGTCCACCGCGTGCGCGTCGTGCAGGGCGGCTTCCACGAGAACGAGGATGTCGCGGTGAGCGTCGAGACGTCGCGGCGACAGAGGCTGCGCCAGCACCACACGGGCACGCACCTGCTGCACGCTGCGCTCCGCCGTGTCCTCGGCACCCACGTGGCGCAGGCGGGCTCGCTCGTCGCTCCCGATCATCTGCGGTTCGACTTCTCCCACGGCGCCCAGGTGAAGGACCGCGAGGTCGCGCAGATCGAGGGGCTGGTGAACGAGCAGGTCCAGGCCAACATCCAGGTGGCCCGGATGGAGACGGACCTCGACGAGGCGCTCCGGATGGGCGCCCTGGCCCTCTTCGGCGAGAAATACGGTGACCGCGTGCGCGTCATCAAGATCGGCGATTTCTCCACGGAGCTGTGTGGCGGCACGCACCTGGACCAGACGGGCGAGCTCGGCCTCGTGAAGGTCACGACCGAGGGCGCCGTCGCCTCCGGCGTGCGGCGCATCGAGGCCGTCGCAGGGAGCGCCGCGCTCGAGGCGGTGGCCCGGAAGGAGGCGGCGCTCCGCGAGGCGGCGGAGATCCTCAAGATCGCGCCGCTCGAGGTGCCGAAGCGGCTCGCGAAGCTTCTCGAGGAGCAGCGGCTGCTCGAGAAGCAGCTCGCGGAGCTCGAGGCCAGGCTCGCGCGCTCCCGCGCGGAGGACCTGATCGCGGCGGCGCGGCAGATCAACGGCGTCGCCGTGGTCGCCGGGCGGATCGACGGCCTCGACGCCGACGGCCTCCGCTCGGTCGCCGACACGCTCCGCGACCGTCTCGGCTCGGGCGTCGTCTGCGTCGGGAGCGTCGTCGACGGCAAGGTGAACCTCGTCGCCGCCGTCACCCACGACCTCACCAAGCGCTTCCAGGCGGGTCGGATCATGCAGGAGGTCGCCCGGATCGTGGGCGGTCGGGGCGGCGGCCGACCCGACCTGGCTCAGGGTGGTGGTCCCGACCCGAGCAAACTGGACGACGCGCTCAAGCTCGTCTACGACCTCGTCGCGCGCCCCGCCGGCTAAAGGATAGAATAAGGGGCGATGAGCCCCTCGTCGGGGCGGCGCCGGCCGCTCGTTCGGCCGGCCGTCCAGCCGCACCTCGAGATCCTCCACACCGTCGCCGCGACGGTGAGCCGCACCCTCGACGTGGACGACGTGCTGCGCACGGCGGTCGAGGCGCTGACGCGCGTCACGGGCCACGAGATCGCGAGCCTCCACCTCCTCTCGGAGGACGGCGGGACGCTGCACCTTCGGGGCGAGCGCGGGATGTCGCCGGGCCTGCGCGCCGTCAACCAGATGCTGCCGGTCGGCCAGGGCTTGATCGGTCGTGTCGCCGCCACGGGCCGGACGGTCCGGGTCGAGAAAAACTACGCGGACCCAGACCTGCTCCCGGCCGCCCGGGCCGCGGTCCGGCGCGAGCGCATCCGGGGTTTCGTCTGCGTGCCGATCAACAGCCGCGGCAGGATCCTCGGCACGCTCTCGCTCGGCCGCAAGATCCTCGACCGCTTCGAGGGGAGCGAGGTCGCGCTCCTCGAGGCGACCGCCGACCAGATCGGGCTCGCGCTCGACAACGCCCGCCTCTACTCCGAGACGCGCCGCCAGCTCGAGGAGCTCAGGCGCACCCACACACAGCTCATCCACGCCGAGAAGCTGTCCGCCGTGGGCAAGCTCGCCTCGGGGGTCGCGCACGAGATCAACAACCCCCTCACGACGATCCTCGGCCAGACGCAGCTCCTGCTCGCGAATCCCCAGGCGACGGAGCAAGTGCGCGAGCGCCTCAGGATCGTGACGGACGAGGCCACGCGCGCCGCCCGCATCATCCAGAATCTCCTGCTCTTCGCCCGGCAGTCCCCGCCGGAGCGCCGGCCGTGCTCGCTCGTCGAACAGGCGCGCCGGGTACTCGAGCTGAAGAGCTACCAGCTCCAGCTGGACCACGTGAAGGTCGTCACCGAGTTCACGCCGAGCCCCCATGTGCTGGGGGACGAGAACCAGCTCCAACAGGTGCTCCTGAACCTCGTGCAGAACGCGCACCAGGCGATGGTCGAGCGTCCCGGGGCGCGTGTGCTGACGGTGCGCAGCTGGCCGGACGGCGCGCGCGTCTGCCTGGAAGTGCGCGACACCGGGCCGGGGATCCCGGCGGAACTGATGCCGCGGATCTTCGACCCGTTCTTCACGACCAAGGCCCCCGGCGAGGGAAGCGGGCTCGGCCTCTCGGTCTCCTACGGCATCGTCACCGAGCTCGGTGGCCAGCTCTGGGCTGAGAACCGTCCCGAGGGCGGCGCCTCGTTTTTTCTCGAGCTGCCGGCCGGGGAAGAGAACATCTGATCCGGCCGGTTGTAGCTCTCCTGGTGCTTGTCCTTGGGCTCCATTCCTGTGCCCGTGTCGGCGGTCCCGTTCCGGGCGCGCCACCGCATCACCGCGAGCGGGGGTTCGCCAACACCGACCCCGCGTTCGCGCCCGCGTCCGCCTGGGTGCGGTGGAGCTTCTTCGTCTCGCGGGTCTGGGCGGCGACGTTCCATCCGCGGACCGCGAGCCTTCCCGTCGTCGCGAGCGACTTGAGCGCCATCCGGTCCAATCCCGGCGCCGACACGTTGACATGGGTCGGCCACTCGACGCTCCTGGTCCAGCTGGACGGGGTCAACGTCCTGACCGACCCGCACTGGTCGGATCGCGCGAGCCCCGTCGGGTTCGCCGGTCCCAGGCGCGTGACGCCGCCCGGCCTCAAGTTCGAGGACTTGCCGCCGATCCACATCGTCCTCATCTCGCACGACCACTACGACCACCTCGACGAAGCGACCGTCAAGCGGCTCGCCCGGGCCCACCAGCCGCTGTTCCTGGTCCCGCTCGGGCTCCGGGCGTGGTTCGCCGAGATCGGTATCACCAAGGTGGAGGAGCTGGACTGGTGGCAGGGTCGCGCCGTCTCTGGGCTCACGCTGACCGCGGTCCCGGCCCAGCACTTCTCGGGCCGCACCCCATGGGATCGCAACCGCCGGCTCTGGAGCGGCTGGACCCTCGCCGGCCGCGCCAAGCGCCTCTACTTCGCGGGCGATACGGCGTACTACGGCGGGCTCAAGGAGATCGGCGCACGACTGGGCCCGTTCGACGTCGCCGCGATTCCGATCGGCGCCTACCTGCCGCCCGTGATCATGAAGTCGGGCCACACGACGCCCGAGGAGGCGCTGCGCGTGCTGGCCGACGTCCGGGGTCTCCACCTCGTGCCGATCCACTGGGGCACCTTTGATCTGGCCGAGGAGCCGCTCGAGGAGCCGCCCGCGCGCCTGCTCGCCGAAGCGCGTCGGCTCGACCTCGACGCCAAGCGCGTCTGGGTGCTGAAGCACGGCGAGACTCGACGCTGGTGACGCGGCCCCCTCGGAGCGGGTGGTGGCCTGCCGGGGAGGGAGCGGCTCGATCACGCGGCTCGCGCGCGCATGGCCCGTCGCGGCTGGGCTCCATCAGGGCGCAGTAACGTCCGCATTCGACGCGGCGGGAACGGATCTCGCCACCCCCTCCCCGGCAAGCCGCCACCCGCTCGAGGCGCGGCG
>Ga0209801_1000500_pt1 | contig 25915 bp, 28 predicted proteins | sample GraSoiAngelo_127_FD_185884 | JGI IMG/M metagenome (GOLD analysis project Ga0209801, IMG submission 185884) | Grasslands soil microbial communities from the Angelo Coastal Reserve, California, USA - 14_0927_09_40cm (SPAdes) (version 2) | ecosystem: Environmental > Terrestrial > Soil > Grasslands ... | reverse complement strand
CGCCCCCACACCGAACCGCCCCGCCCCAAGCTCGCGGGCGCGCCCCGTTCGGTCGAGGCCGACGCTGGTCCTGCCCGGTAGCTGGACGACCTCGGTGCCGGCAGGGAGCCGGATCGTCTGTGCGAGCGGACCGACCGACGCACCGTCCGACATGGCGGCGGCGTAATCGGCCGCGACGACGAGGCGCCCCGAACGATCGCTGTGAACTGCGCTGAGCACAGATCGGAGAATAGGTGGGCCGCGGAGGGCCCGGCGTCGCTCGACCTAGAGGTCGAGGCAGTTCACGAGTCGGTTTCCGAGCTTGCACTCCCAGTGGACGTGCGGCCCGGTGGTGACCCCGGTGAGCCCAATCGCCGCGATGATCTGACCGCGTGCGACCTGCTGGCCCACGCTCGCGTAGACAGCGCTCGTGTGGTAGTAGCAGGTCTCCAGGTCGCCGGCGTGTTGCACGCACACGCGGATCCCGCCGACGGCGACCCATCCGGCCGCGGAGACGACGCCGTCGTCTGACGCGCCGATCCCGGTGCCGTACGGTGCCGCGAGGTCGACGCCGGTGTGCCCCGCCCAGAAGTACTGGGTGATGACTCCGGCGACCGGCCATGCGAGGCGGCCGGTGCGGGGCGGCGTTGCGCCGATGCTCGGTCCGCGGAGTACAGAGACCGTCACGCGCTCCGGCTCCTGGAGCGCGGGGAGCGCCGCCCCTCGCACGAAGATCTCCTGACCCGCTGCACATCGTTCGGGCTCGAAGTAGCAGCGGTTGAAGGTGAGGATGACGGCCGGATCCACCTTGAACTGGGTCGCGACCGAGTCGACGGTGTCGCCGTCCTTCATCGTGTAGAGCGCACCCTCAGCGGGCGGGATCACAAGCTTCTGACCCATCTGAAGCGTGTGCACGTCGGTGATCGCATTCGCGAACGCGATGGCCTCGACCGAGACGTCGTAGTAGTTCGCCATCGTCGCCAGAGTGTCGCCCTCGTGGATCGTCACTTCCTGGACCGACCGTGTGCCCTCGGCGGCGACGGTCAGCGGGTTCCTGCTTGAGGCGATTGCGCCGCCGCGCGCCACCGGTTGGGCGCGAGAAGCGTCCGTCGCTGTCAGCGTCGTCACGGCGACGTTCGGGCTGACGGTGCTCGCGCGCGACGCGGCGGTCGCCGCGAAGGGGAGCGAGAGGACAAGGACCGCGACCGAGGTGTTGAGCGCGAAGCGGAGGCCGCGGACGCCCACCATGCTCGCGAGATAGCTGCTACTTCCCTCAAGAGCGACATACGAGAGGTGCCGTGTACGGGCACCAAGCGCGGAGACTCCTTGAGAGAGGAGTCGCGCCTGTCGCTGAAGGAACCGTTTTGGGTTAGGTGTGGCCTGCGAACGTCGGCTGTGTTGTCCCAACCCCGGCGGTCCCTCCCAACTCTCTAAATGCGGCCGCGCTCGGCCGGTGTGCGTCAGTTATTCGGTTTCACCAGATCGGCCCGCGTCGACCGACCCTCCCGGCCGCGCTCATGTACTAATTGCGTACTAACGTGGTGGGAGGTCTGCACCGTACCTCTCGACCAACAAATGTGTCAACCGTGCAACGTGGTAGCACCAAGCGAGGTCTTGGTGGATATCCGGTGTCGGGCCCCGGTTTGCTCGCATGAGTACCCCTACGTAGGCTTCTTTCGGTGCCCGACTACAGCCTTTCGTACGTTTACGTCTTCGCATTCTTCGTGGTCGGAGCAATCTTCGTAACTGTCCTGCTAACGCTCGCTCGCCTTGTCGCTCCGCGGAAGGCCACAAAGGAAAAGCTCCGCACGTACGAGTCGGGCGAAGAGCCCGTCGGTCAGGCCTGGGGACGATATCCGACGCACTTCTATGTGTTCGCGCTCCTCTTCGTCGTGTTCGACGTCGAAGTGATCTTCCTTTTCCCGTGGGCCGTGCTCTTCCGCGCGCTCGGCGTCGCAGGCCTCATCGAAGTGATCGTGTTCATTGGGATCCTCGTCGTCGGACTTTATTACGCCTGGAAGAAGGACGCCCTCAATTGGTATTGAGCGCCCCACGATCGACGATCGATCTCGACGGACTTCGGTCGTACGTGTCATCCCGGCTCGCTGACAGGGCTCGCGTATCGACGCTGCACGACATGCTGGTGCTCGACGTGGAGCGCGACCGGCTCGTGGAAGTCGCGACGTTCGTTCGCGATGACCCGCGCACTCGATGCGATCTGTATTCCGTGAACGCCGGCGTCGACACGGGTGCCGAGCTCCGCTCGGTAACCTTCGTTCGCGGTACGGGCACGAAGGTCTCGGTCATGCTGCGGACCTCATGCACCGAGCTCGACCCGCACATTCCGACGCTCACCTCGGTGTGGGAGGGCGCGAACTGGTGCGAGCGGGAGACCTACGACATGTTCGGCATCGAGTTCGACGGGCACCCGGACCTACGTCGCATCTTCCTCGAGGAGAGCTTTCCCGGGCACCCTCTGCGAAAGACCTTCCTCCCACCGCGTAGCGACGCGCGGGGCGGCTAAAGATGCCCGTCGGTCCTTTCGGCATCGACCCAGTCATCTGGGCGCCGCTGCGCCTCGTCGTAGCCGTTGGTCTCGCGCTCTTCCTCGTGCTGAACGGGGCGCTCCTGCAGATCTATCTGGAGCGAAAGATCCAGGCGATCATCCAGGACCGCCTCGGCCCGTATCACGTAGGCCCATTCGGGCTCCTTCAAACGTTCGCAGACGCTTTGAAGCTCATCTCGAAGGAGGACGTGCGCGCGCAGGCCACCGACGGCTGGTTCTTCGTGGCGGCGCCGGCACTCGTCTTCTGCCCGATGCTCGCCTCGTGGGTGGTGCTCCCGTTCGCGCAGGACATCGTCGGCGCAAATCTCAACATCGGCCTCCTGTACCTCACGACCCTCGGGTCGATGACGGTTCTCGGCATCGTCATCGCGGGGTGGGCCTCGAACAACAAGTACGCGCTCGTCGGTGGTCTGCGCTCAGCCGGTCAGCTCATCTCGTATGAAATTCCGCAGATCCTCGCCCTCGTGTCGGTGGCGCTGGTCGTCGGGTCCCTTTCCATGATCGACATCACGCGCTCGCAGGCCGGTCCGTTCGTCAACGTGCTCATCCTGCCGTTCTCATTCGTGATCTACTTCATCGCCGCGCTCGCCGAGACGAACCGCACCCCGTTCGATCTCCCCGAGGCCGAGTCCGAGCTCGTGGCCGGATGGCTTACCGAGTACTCAGGCATGCGCTGGGGAACGATGCTGGCCCTTTCCGAGTACGGCAACGTCACCGTGGTCTGCGCGATCGTGACCACCCTCTGGTTCGGCGGCTGGCAGGGACCGGGCGTCGACGCGATCCCACTCCTCGGGGTTCTCTGGTTCACGCTCAAGGTCTACGCGTTCATCCTCGTCATGATGTGGATCCGGGCGACGCTGCCTCGGCTTCGGATCGACCAGCTCATGAGCTTCTGTTGGAAGGGACTCATTCCAATGGCCCTCGTGAACATCGTGGTCGTGGCAGTCCTCGCCCTCGCGTTCCCGACGACGAAGATCCCGATCGCCATCGCGAGCTGGGTGCTCCTCGTCATCTTCGTGACCGGGATCCCTGTCGTGCAACGGCGGCGTCTCCGAACGCTTCGCGCACGCGCCCGCGCCGCGGCGGCGCCGGCGGTCCGCGCGGCCAGCTGACGGTCTGGTGACGTTTGACTTCGTCGAGCCCGTTGTCTTCGCCCTTCTCTCGATCGGGGTGATCGCCGGCGGCGTGGCCGTTGTGATGCTCAATCGGATAACGGCCGCGGCGCTGCTCATGGCCTTCACCTTCCTCTGCATGGCCGGGATGTTCGTCCTGCTGGGGGCCGAGACGATCGCCGCCTTCCAGGTCCTGATCTACGTCGGTGCGATCACCGTCCTGATCCTGTACGGCGTGATGTTCACCAAGTTCAGCGACGGCCCTCGCGCCCTGTTCTTCCAGCGGCAGACACCGCTCGCGGCGGTCTTCGTCGCCGCGGTCGCGATTCCTGTGGCGATCATCGCGCTCTCCTTCACAAGCGCGCCACCGCGGCCCGGCGGCGGTGATCTCATCGCGCTCGCGACGAGTGTGTTCACCGACTTCGCTTTTCCGTTCGAGATCGCGTCGGTGCTCCTGCTCGCGGCGATGGTCGGGGCGATCGTGCTGACCAAGCGGGACGACCCCGACGAAGCCGCCCTGCGGCGACGCCGGTGACCGTTCCTCTCGGCGCGTACGTCGTCGTGTCGGCGGCGCTCTTCTTCATCGGGTGCGCGGGGGTGCTGGTCCGCCGCAACGCGGTCGTGATCCTCATGTGTGTCGAGCTCATGCTCAACGCCGCGAACCTCGCTCTCGTCGCCTTCTCGCGGAAGTACGGCTCGATCGACGAGCGTGGGAGCGTCTTCGTGATCTTCGTCTTCGTCATCGCTGCGGCCGAGGTCGCCGTTGGCCTCGGGATCATCCTGTCGGCTTATCGCAACCGGCCGGTAGTGAACGTGGACGAGATCCACCAGATGAGGGGCTGAGCGAGTGAGGAGCGGCTTTGCAGCGACGAACGAGGCCGGCAGCCCTGAGCGCGTCTCTCGGCGAAGCCGAAGATTGAGCAAGGGCTGAGCGTGATCTCGCTCGTCTGGCTCATCCCGGCGCTCCCGCTCACCGCATTCCTCGTCACCGGTCTGTTCGGACGACGGTGGCTGGGCCATCTCACAGGCGTCATCGCGTCCGCGGCCGTTGGCGTCTCCGCCCTCCTCGCGATCGGGGTCTTCCTCGAGGTCCTCGGCGGAAAGACCCCGACCGTCGTCTCGCTCTACCGCTGGATCGCGGTCGGCGATTTCTCGATCAACGTGTCGGCGTTGGTCGACCCACTGTCGTCGACGATGCTCCTGGTGGTTACGGTCGTCTCGTTCTTGATCTTCGTGTACGCAAACGGCTACATGGCGGACGACGCCGGGTTCTACCGCTTCTTCACTTGGCTCTCGCTCTTCGTCTTCGCCATGTTGATCCTCGTGATGGCGGACAACTACCTGCTCATGTTCGTAGGGTGGGAGGGCGTCGGCCTGTGCAGCTACCTGCTCATCGGCTTCTGGTTCGAGCGCCCCGAGCCCTATTACGCGGCGAAGAAGGCTTTCGTCATGAACCGCATCGGGGACTGGGGCTACACGATCGGAATCATCACCATCTTTCTGGTCTTCGGGTCGATGAATTTTCTGGACGTGTTTACGCGGCTCGCGACGAGCTCGATGGCCCAAGGCCCGCTCACTCTCATCTGCCTCGCCCTCTTCTTCGGCGCGACCGGCAAGTCGGCGCAGCTGCCGCTCTACTCATGGCTGCCGGATGCGATGGAGGGCCCGACGCCGGTATCGGCGCTCATCCACGCCGCGACGATGGTCACCTCTGGTGTGTACCTCGTAGCCCGATCCATGCCGCTCTTCGAGGCGGCGGGCCCCTCGCTACAGGTCGTCGGCATTGTCGGGGCGATCACAGCGGTCTTCGCGGCGACCATCGCGCTCGTTCAATTCGACATCAAACGGGTGATGGCCTACTCGACCGTGAGCCAGCTCGGGTACATGTTCCTCGCTCTTGGTGTGGGCGCGCCGGCCGCGGCGATCTTCCACCTCGCGACGCACGCGTTCTTCAAGGCACTTCTCTTCCTCGGATCCGGGTCGGTGATCCACGGCCTGGGCGGCGAGCAGGACATGCGCAAGATGGGTGGTCTGCGCCGCAAGATGCCGGTGACGTTCTGGACGATGCTGATCGCCGGCGGCGCGCTCGCGGCGCTCCCGCCGCTTGCCGGGTTCTGGTCGAAGGACGAGATACTCGGCGCCGCGTTCACCAACGGCCAGCTCGTGCTCTACGCGATCGGGATCGTCACCGCCATCCTCACCGCGTTCTACGTCACGCGCGCCCTGTGGATGACCTTCTACGGAGAGCCGCGGGATCACCATCTCTACGACCACGCGCACGAGTCCCCGCGCGTGATGACACTCCCGCTCATGGCCCTCGCCGCCGGCTCGGCGGTCCTCGGCATCGTCATCGGCTTTCCGCCCGAAGGGGGTTTCATCCATCGGTTCCTGGCCCCGGTCGTCGAGGCCGCCGGCGTGGCCGAGCGGACACCTGAGCTCGCAACGATCGTCGTCTTGGCCTTTGTTTCAATGGTTGCGGGCCTGATCGGGATCGCGGTCGGTGTCTCGATGTACGTTCGTCATCGGCCGGACCCGGCGGCCCTGACGAGAGCGGCCGGCCCGGTCTATCGGGTCCTCGTGAACAAGTACTACGTCGATGAGCTGTATGACCACCGCTTCGTCGAGGCAGCTCGCGCGTTCGCGGGAGCGGCGTGGGCCTTCGACATTCACATCATCGACGGCCTCGCGAATCGGCTCGGCTGGGCGCTCGCGATGGGCGGCCAGGGCTTGCGTCGGGCGCAGACCGGCATCGTCGGCAACTACGCCCTCACGATCGTCGCCGGGCTGCTCCTCATCCTCGTCGCGTATGGCGGTTACGCCGCTGGGATCCTGGGCCGATGACGAACGTGCTCTCGCTCCTCGTGGTCATTCCGCTCGCCGGGCTGATCCCGCTGTTCTTGTTCCGCCGCGACGAGCGCGCCGCGAAGCAGGTCGCGATCACGACGACGTTCGTCGAGCTCGTCGTGTCGCTGTGGATGGTCAAGCAGTTCGTCATCGGGGAACCCGGTTTCCAGCTCGTGGAGAAGCTTGAGTGGCTGCCGAGCCTCGGCATCAGCTACCTCGTCGGCGTCGACGGGATCTCGGTGCTTCTCGTGCCCATGACGACGCTGCTGACGTTCATCGCCGTCCTGTATTCGAGCGGCGGGGCCATCAAGACACGGATCGTCGAATACATGACCGCGTTCCTTCTGCTCGAGATCGGCATGGTCGGCGTGTTCATCGCGCTCGATCTCTTCCTCTTCTACATCTTCTTCGAGCTGATGCTCGTGCCGATGTACCTGATCATCGGCATCTGGGGCGGACCACGCCGGATCTACGCCACGCTCAAATTCGTGATCTTCACCCTCGCGGGCTCGCTTCTCATGCTCGTGGGCATCGTCGCCGTGTATCTCCAGTCGGCGGATGCGTCGGGCTCGCGGACCCTCTCGCTCCCAGACCTGATCGAGCTGCGCGGCCGGTTTCCGGCGGACTTCCAGTTCTGGGTCTTCCTCGCCTTCGCCCTCGCCTTCGCGATCAAGATGCCGATGGTCCCGTTCCACACCTGGCTCCCTGACGCCCATGTCGAGGCCCCGACGGCCGGCTCGATCGTCCTCGCGGGCGTTCTTCTGAAGGCTGGCGGCTACGGCTTCCTCCGCTTCGGGCTGCCCCTATTCCCTATCGGGGTCCAGGCCTGGCTGCCGGTCCTCATCGTCCTCTCGGTCATCGCGATCCTGTACGGGGCGATCGTCTCTGCCGTCCAGAAGGACCTGAAGAAGCTCGTTGCCTACTCGTCGGTGGCGCACATGGGTTTCGTCACGCTCGGCATCTTCGTTCTCAACCTGCAAGGGGGCGTTGGCGCGGTGCTTCAGATGCTGAACCACGGCTTCGTCACCGGCGCGCTGTTCCTATTCGTCGGTATCCAGTACGAGAAGACGCACCGCCGGATGATCGCGGACCTCGGTGGCCTTGCGAATATGTGGCCGCTCTTCACGACCTTCTTCGGCGTGTTCGTCCTGGCTTCGTTGGGACTGCCTGGACTGAACGGTTTCATCGGCGAGTTCCTCGTGTTGCTCGGCACGTTCAAGTTCGGCGGTGTGCCGCTCGGCGGGCTCTTCTGGGGACCGCTCGCCGCGATCGGCGTGATCCTCGCCGCGGTCTATCTGCTCTGGATGTTCCAGCGCGTGATGTACGGGCCGGTGCGCGAGGCATACCGCGCGCTGCCCGACCTCTCCCGCCTTGAGATCGCCTGCGCACTGCCGCTCCTGCTGCTCACGGTGATTCTGGGAGTCGTGCCGCAGCCCTTCATCGCGTACATCGAGCCGTCGGTCGACCGCCTCATCCGTCTCGCGACGGACCCGTCCTTCGTGGTGGTCGCCTTCAAATGAAAATGAGCGACGAGCGGCTCCGCCGTGAGGAGCGAAACCTCGCGTCTGCGGCGCGTCTCCCGGCCGCAGTCCGGAGATTGATCAAGTGACAGGAGCGGATATCGCCGCCGTCTATCCCGAGATCATCGTGACCGCGGTCGCCCTGATCGTCCTCGTCGCCGACGCCGTCGTCGATCGACGTCGCGCGGCGCTGGCCTTGCCGCTGCTCACGATCGCCGGGCTCGTGGTCGCCCTCGCTTCGGTCTTCAACGTTGTCCCGGCCGCGCAGTACTTCCGCGGCTTCGTGACGATCGACGCCTTCACCTCGTTCTTCCGCGCGGTGTTCATCCTGCTTGCGATCTTCGCCGCGGCGATCTCGCCTGCCTATCTCGCGCGTCGGCGGGTGCCGGCAGGTGAGTACTACGCGATCATCTGCTTCTCGACGGTCGGCGCGATGACCATCGCGCTCTCCTCCGATCTCATCACGCTCTTCATCGGCCTCGAGACGATGACGATTCCGATCTACGTGCTCGCCGGGATCCAGCGGACGGACCGGTTCGCGAACGAGGCCGCGATCAAGTACTTCCTCCTCGGCGCCTTCAGCTCGGCCCTCTTGCTCTATGGGTTCGTCTGGCTGTACGGGATCACGAAGGCGACGGACTTCGTCACGATCGCGAGCGTCCTCACGGCGCAGGGGATCGCAAACGGTCCCACGATCGTGGCGCTCGCCCTCGTCACGGTGGGTCTGGGCTTCAAGGCCGCGATCGTTCCGTTCCACCAGTGGACACCCGATGCCTACGACGGTGCACCGACGCCGGCCACCGCTTTCATGTCCGTCGGGCCGAAGGCCGCCGCCTTCGCGGCGATCCTTCGCGTGCTCTTAGGCGCGCTCGGTCCGCTGGGCGTGGATTGGAGCGCGGTCCTTGCGGTCCTCGCGGCGCTCACCATGACCGGCGGGAACATCGTCGCTCTCGCCCAAACCAATACCAAGCGGATGCTGGCGTACTCGAGCATCGCGCACACCGGCTACATCCTTGCCGCGGTCGCCGCCGCGAAGGCGGGCCCGAGCGCCGGCGCGGCGGTGCTCTTCTACGTGTTCGCGTACGGACTCATGAACCTCGGCGCCTTCGCGTGCCTTCTGTACTTCGATCTCGAGGGGACGCGCGGCGCGTCGCTTGACGAGCTGAACGGCTTCGGGCGCAGGCAGCCGCTCGGCGCCCTCGCGTTCGCGATCTTTCTCGTGTCGCTCACCGGTATACCGCCGACGATCGGCTTCGTGGCCAAGTTCGTGGTGATCCAGCCGGTCCTCGACGCCGGGCTCGCCTGGCTCGCGGTTGTGATCGCGCTGAACGCGGTGCTCGCCGCGTTCTATTACCTGCGCGTCGTCGTGCGCATGTACATGTACGACCCCGCGGAAAAGGTCCCAAGACTCGTGAGCGGACGCACCCTTTCGCTCAGCCTGGGGATCGCCTCATTCGCCGTTATCGTCCTCGGCATCCTGCCCAACTCCATCTATCAATGGGCCTTGGATGCCGCGCAGCCTCTCGTTCACTAGCGTCGAGGCGGGACCTCCCACCGCCCGGCCGGCACGAGTCTTTCGCCAACCCAGCCACCCACCGCTCCGATCAGGACCGAGACCGCGAGCGGCGCCACCACCTCAGGAAAGTGAAGCGAGATGAGCCCGTTGAATTCATCGACCGGCGCGGTTTGCGGGCGGAAGGCCTGATGCAGCTGCGTCGCGATGAGGCTGCCGAGGAAGAGCGAGAAGAGGAACGCGACGGGGGCCGCGAGCGCTCCGCCGTTTCCAGCGATGAGGCCGGCGCAGAAGAGGATCGCGCCCGCAACACCCAGGAGGATCACCGGCGGCACCGGCAGCGGCTCGGTCAATGCCCACCAGAACGCGAGTCCGATCGCGCTCGCGGCGACCGACGCGAACACGCGCGGCCAGCTCACGGTCTCGCCGTGACCGCGCGTGCACGGGCCGCGCCTCCGAGCCATCCGGCGAAGGCACCGAGGAGGATGAACGGGAACACCGCGATGGGGATGCGGAGAAAGAACGATGCGAACGCTCCCGGGTCTGCTCCTGGCTGCGTGAGCCCCGCGACGACCGCGTACAGAAACGCACCAACCAGAACCGAGAGGGCTCCGGCGGCAGCGCCGCGACGTCCGGCGAAGAAACCTGCGCCGAGGGCGGCGAACCCGATGTAGAGGAGCGCGAGCGCACCGCCGGCGCCGATCCATTGATCGAGGCGCAGGTACGGAAAGACCTGAGCGATCCCGGCGCCGAGCACGGCGACCGCGAAACGCATGGTTTAGGCCACGGACGCGAACGCGTGGTTCGCCTTGTTCAACGGCCGCGCCGATCCGTCGGCGTCGATGACCGCGATGTCCTCGATGCGGACGCCGAAGCGGCCCGGAAGGTACACGCCCGGCTCGATCGAGAAGGCCATGCCCGGCTCGAGGCGCTCCCGATTTCCGTGGACGAGGTACGGGTGCTCGTGACCATCGAGACCGATCCCGTGCCCGGTCCGATGGATGAAGAACTCGCCGTAACCGGCGTCGTCGATCACGCGCCGCGCCGCCGCATCGACCGACTCGGCGGATGCGTCCTTTCGCGCGGCTGCGTAGCCGGCCTCTTGCGCGCGCCGGACCACGTCGTGGACCCTCAGCTCCTCGCGGCCCGCTGTCTTGCCGACATAAACGGTGCGCGTGATATCGGAGCGATAGCCGCGCATCGCCCCGCCGAAATCGAGGACGACCGTGTCACCCTCGGCGATTCGGCGATCGCCGGCCTCGTGGTGCGGTGAGGCACCGTTGGGGCCCGACCCCACGATCGTGAACCCGACCTCGTCGTGTCCCTCCGCGCGGAGCATCTCGGCCAGATCCGCACCGATCTCGCGCTCCCTGCGACCCGCGAACGGACGCTCGACGATGCGCGCGTAAGCGCGATCCGCGGATTCGGACACGGCGCGCAGCGCCTCGACCTCGGCGGCGTCCTTGCGCATGCGCAGCCCCCGGGTGATCACTGAGGCGGCGTGGAATTCGCGACGCGGCAGCGCCTCCTCAAACCGCAGGAAGAACGCCGCCCACATCTGATCCGCAACCGCGATGCCGCCGGAGGCCGGGACGAGTGAAGCGACGATCGCATACGGATCGTCGGTTTCTCCCCAGGTCATCCGCTCGACATCCGGCGCCGCAACCGCCGCCCGCGGCGCTTCAAACGCCGGGCAGACGAGAGTCGCCTTGCCGTCGCGATCAAGTACGAGGCACGTGAGCCGCTCGCTGGTGAAGAGCTGATAGCCCGCGAGGTATTGAAGGTCCGCGCCGGGCGACAGGAGGAGGGCGCCGAAGTCCTGCTCGCGCACCTTTGCCGCCGCGCGCGCCCGCCGGTCAGCGAAGCTCGCTCGTTCGCTCGGCATCCGTTCTGCATCGGAGGATAGCCCGCATGTCTCGTCCGGTCGTCGCACTCGCTGGAATCTTGCTCCTCGCGGTTGGGGTCGCGCTCACCGCGGGCGGTGGACTTCCTCGCGCGGGGTCCGTAGCGCCGGTCGCGTTACCGAGTCCGTCCGCGACCGCAGTTCCGATCGCTTCACCGGCGTCCACCACCGAGGCGCAGCCGATCGGGCCGATCCCAGAGGGCTACCGCATCCAGATGCCGCGTCTCGGGATCGATCTGCCGATCGCGGAAGGGGACGTCGAGCGCGACGTCGTCGTGCAGCAGACGCCCGAGAACTTCGCCTTCCACCTCCCGGGCACTGCGATCCCGGGAACGTTCGGGAACAGCTATCTCTACGCGCACGCGCGCCGCGGGATGTTCCTGTCACTTTGGAATGCTCGCGTCGGCGACCAGGTCACGATCACGACGCCGGCCGGCACTGAACTCAAATTTGTGGTCACCGAGGTCCACCCTCGTGTACCCCCGGCCGACACGAGCTGGGTCCAGCCCTCCGCCGACGAGCGCCTCACCCTTCAGACTTCGACCGGCCCGAATCGCGACGATCCGCGCTTCGTGGTGATCGCCGCACCGGCATAGCGCCCATACGACCGCGTAGCGCTCGCTTCCTCGACGTAACGATCTCGTATCGCGAGAAAGCTCAAGCGGCCAAGAGACCAAGGTCGAGCACGCGCTGTTTATTGGTCCGCAGCGTGTTCATGAAATCGACACATTGTGGAATCGGTCCTGCAAAGCGTCGCGCCCGTGTTCCGGGGAGCGCTGGCGAGGGCGGGCGCATTCGTGTTTCTCTTCGCCTGCCTGGTGCCGTTCCTTCGCCCATCGTTCGCCGGCGAGGTGCACTCAATATCGGTTGCACGCGCGTTCGCGACCGCCGCGGTCGGGTCCACCGGGCCCACGCCGGAACGCGTACGCGACGTCGCGCGAGCTGAGGTCGTTCTCGGCGCGCAGGCGACGCCCGTCGCGACGGTGGAACCGGAGCCGGTCGCGACGCCCGAGCCCACACCGGTACCGACGCCCGCACCGACACGCGCACCTGTTGTTGTCGCAACTCTTCCGCCCCTTCCCGATCCGCCGACCGCCGGCATTGTCATCGCGTCCTGGTACGGGCCGGGCTTCTACGGAAACCGCACCGCCTGCGGTCAGACCTACACCCCCGAGATCGTCGGCGTCGCCCATCGCACGCTGCCCTGCGGCACACTCGTGGTGCTCGAGTACCGCGGGCGGATCCTGACCGTGCCGGTGATCGACCGCGGGCCCTACATCGCGGGGCGCACGCTCGATCTTTCGTCTGCCACCCACATCGCGATGGGCTGTCCCGATCTCTGCACGCTTTCGATGCGGATCGGGCCGTGAGTGTCCCCCGACCGTCCGCCTAGCCGCCCGGATACTCACCGGGCTGCCGAGCGCTGGCATACGACTTGCAGCCTGCCTTTGCCACCTAGCCCGGGCAGCACACGGCCAACTTCCATGGGCGAGAGAAAGGGTGCGCGATGACGCGGAACAAGGGAGCGATGACGGTCGCGGAGGCGGGTCGCCGCGGAGGCGCGACCACGGCACAGCGACACGGCCCGGAGTTCTACGAGCAGATCGGCAAGAAGGGCGGGAAGACGACCGCGCAGCGTCATGGCTCCGACTTCTACGAGCAGATCGGAAAGCAGGGCGGGCAGAAGGTGAAGGAGCTCTACGGACCACGCTTCTACGGACGCATCGGAAAGATCGGTGGCGACACCGTCTCAGAGAAATACGGACACGAGCATTTCGAGGAGATCGGCAAGAAGGGCGGACAGAAAGTCGCCGAGCTCATCGCAAGAGGCAGGCAGGCGACATAACGACCTTCGTCGACGGCACGCTGAGCGAGCGAGGAACCGAGGTGCGGCTCTCTTCAGACCCGCATGATCCGATTCCGATCGCGATCCACCGTCGCTTCCCATTGACACGCATGGGGCGCTCTATATCGTCGCGATCTGTACGCGGAGGTTCCGTTCTGGACCCTCTTTGTACCGAGAAGCGAACGATGAGGAAGGTCGTAGAGGGAAGGGCAGTGGATCAGGTCGCGGCACCGCTCGTGGCCGTCGAGTGGGAGGACATCACCGCCTACTCGCGGACCGCACTCCCCGAGGACTTTGAGCCATACCGTCTGCGAAAGCTCACCTGCGGGCTCTTGTGGAAAGACACCCCCGAGTATGTCGTCGTGGTCGGCGACTACGACATCACCAACGAGGGCCGTGACTACCGTCACAACGACTTCCATATCATTCCTCGCGGCGTCATCCGCCAGCTGACCTATCTCCGCGAGACGTCGAGCCCACTCGTTTCCCTCGACGTCGAAGCCAGCTAAAGAGGCTCTAAGAAACCGCGGCAAACTAAAACCGCAGCGCCCGGTGATGCGTATCTAGGGATACGGAAACCGAAATGGCCGATCGATGGTATTGGAACAAAGGATCGGTCTTTGCCGTTTCCTTCCCTGGAGGTTTCGCGATAAATGGCCCTTCGAGCTGAGCTTTATTGCTATTTCTGCGGCCACGGCCTGGGTGAAGTGCTTGTCCCAACGAGCGCCCGCCGGCCGACCGTTGAGCAACTGCGTACCGCCTACGACAACGTCCGCGGTCGCGAGGCGCCGGTCTGGAATGACGGCGACCAGCCCCTGTGCCCGCGCTGTGGTGGGCAGCTCTTTCTCGAGCGTTTCGAGCACGAGGTCGTCCGCACCAACGAGCGTCGCGCCCTGAAGCGCGCGAGCTAAGCGCAAGGCGCGGCCGCTCACCTTCACGGTGCAGCGCGCCGGTTCCATGGTGGTCGGGGTCATTGCCGGCTATGTCCTGGCGCGACGTATCCTCGCGCGCCGTGCCAGGTCGGTTGCCGCGCTGACGGACCGTCAGCGCGAGGTGCTGCGCGCCGTCGCGGGCGGCCTATCGACGAAGGAGATCGCTCTGCTTCTCGGAATCACGGAGGCCAGCGTGAACACTCACATCCGTCGCGCGCGGACGACCCTTCGTGCGCCGACCCGTGCGGCCGCCGCCGCACGCGTCACGGGTCATGTGGTCGTGGTCCCCTCGAGGCCGAGGCGCTCTGCCGCGTCATCCAAGGCGCGAACGACCTCGTTGATGAGGTCGTCGAACGGTACGCCCATCTCTTCGGCACCCTTCAGCATCATGTCGCGGCTCACGGCGCGTGCGAAGGCCTTGTCCTTCATCTTCTTCCGGACGGAGCTCGCATCGACGTCGCGCACGGCCTTCGACGGCTTGACCAGCGCGACCGCGGTCACGAACCCGCAGAGCTCATCGACCGCGTAGAGGGTCTTCTCCATCGCGCTGACGCGTGGTACGCCGGTGTGATCGCCGTGGCTCTGGATCGCGTGCACGATCAGGCCTGGTACGCCGGCCTGCTCGAGGATCGGCTTCCCGTTCTGGGGATGTCCCTGGGGATCCCGCTCGTAGTCAAAGTCGTGCAGGAGGCCGGTGATGGCCCAGGTCTCCTCGTTCTCGCCGTTTTCGCGCGCGAAGCGGCGCATCGCGGCCTCCACGGCGAGGCCGTGCTTCCGCAGGCTCTCCGACTTGGTGTGCTCGCACAGAAGATCCCAGGCCTCATCGCGCGTCATTCGCCACACCTCCCGCGCGATCCTAGCGAAGGCGTTACCGTCGGCGGGTGACCGGTTGCGGTTGCCTCGTGCTCGTGGCCGGCGTCGTCGCGCTTCTCGTCATCTTCATTCGCGGCTCGTTCGATTCCGGCGAGCCGATCGACACGGCGGTCGCAGTGCTTGCCGTCCTGGCGCTAGCCATCGAGCGATGGCAGCGGAAACGGCCCGCGAACGAGCTCGTACGCGCGCGCCGCGCGTAGAGCCGCGGCCTCGTCCCACATTCGGGAGGCCATCCCCGTCCATGCCGCACGGGACCGAGATCGCCGGTTGGCCCGTGAGGTCGAAGATCCGCGTGATCCGGGTCCACTCGCTCGGCCTCGCGACCTCTTTCGCTTGCTCGATCGTCCACGCGCGCGTCGGCACGGTCGGCATCGCGAGAACGTCGATGCCCTCAAGGTCGCGATCAGCCCCTCCGGCGCGCGCTTCGAGGAGAAGCTTCATTGACCGGGCGTACGTTTCCGCATCGACGTCACCCTGCGACGCCAAACGGGCTCGGACCAGCGGTCCGTACTCGGACGACCGTCCGGGGAACGCACCCTCGTGGTATGCGCGGGCCTCGACACCGAGGATCGCGCTCGCCGCCTTCGCGTAGTCCGCCGCGCGAGCCCAGCGGATCTCGCGGACCTCGGCGCCGGCGCGCGCGAGGGCCTCGATCGCATCGCGCACGGCCGCTGCGATCGCCGGATCGCAGTCGTCCCACACGTGATCGGTGGGCACACCGACGCGAAGCTGCTGCGCGCCCCGATCGATGCCTTCGAGAAGATCCGGGACGGGGCGATCCGCCGAAACCGGATCACGCGGGTCGTATCCCGCGATCGCGATCAGCGCAACGGCGACGTCTCGCGTGGTGCGCGCGAGCGGGCCCGGATGATCGAGCGACCAGGAGAGCGGGACGGCACCGAAAAGGCTTGCGCGGCCGAACGTTGGCTTGAGGCCGACGCAGCCGCAGAGCGCCGCGGGGATGCGGATGCTGCCCCCGGTATCGCTTCCGAGCGCGGCGAACGCCTCGCACGCCACGACGGCCACCGCGGACCCGCCCGAGGAGCCGCCCGGGATCTTTTTCGTGTCCCACGGATTGCGGACGTCTCCGAAATGCGGGTTGACAGAGCTGATGCCGTACGCGAACTCGTGCATTCCGAGCTTGCCGAGGAGCACCGCGCCCGCTTGTCGCAGCTTCCGCACGACCGTCGCGTCCTCATTTGGGACCCAGTCCGCGAGGATTCGCGAGCCCGCGGTCGTGCGGATCCCCTTTGTCGCGAACAGATCCTTCACCGCGACGGGCATCCCGTGCAGTGGGCCTTTGTATCGACCCGTCTCGATCTCGCGCTCGGCCTGGCGCGCTTGCTCGAGCGCGAGCTCGGCTGTGACGGTGATGAACGCGTTGAGCCGAGGTTCGACCGCCTCTATGCGTGCGAGGCACGACTCGACGAGCGAGACGGGCGACACCCGGCGCGTGCGTATCGCCTCGGCCGCCGCCTCGAGTGTCATGCGAAGAGTGTCTTGCGTGGTAGCGGGCATCGACCCGCGATCGCTAGCGGCGCTTCTCCGTCGGTCGCGCGTTCCGCGCCCGGACCGTGAAGATCACGGCGAGGATCACCGCGACCAATGAGCCGGCGATGAGGGCCTCGAGTGTTCCGCTGCCGGCGTCAGGAGAAAGGCCAAAGAGCTCCTCGATCCAGTCCACGTGTTCCTCCCCAGGTGACGTAGCTCGCATCATCGCATTTCACGCCCACCGGCGGCCTCAGGCCGAGACGGCGTCGACGACGAGGGCGCCAGCCACCACGGTCAGCGAGGTTACGCGCACGCCCGATGGGATGTTCGCGGCGAGGACACGCGCGAACGTGTCGGCGACCTCCTGCTTCGTCGAGTCGGGAAGCCCCAGACCGGCGAAGGTGGCCGACTCGATCTTCGCAGCGGCCTTTCCGTCGCTGACGAGCGGGGACGCCACCACCACGATCGGACCGGCGAGGATGAACGCCCGGCCCGTCGCGGTAAGCGTGAGCCTTCCCGGCTCGAGCTTGATCGTCGGATCGGCCACCGTGATTCCGCTCACCGTGAGCGGTGTGTAGCTATGGGCGGCCTTGGTGAGCTCCTGTTCGGTGAGCGTGACCGTGATCGTGCGCGGTCCGCTCGGTCTTGCCGTCGCCGCTGCGGTCGCCGAACTCGTCGGCCGAGCGGTGCTGCGGACGACCGACGACGCTGTGGGCGCGAACTGCCCGAGCGCGGCCATTCCGATCAGCCCGGCGGCGAGGATCGCGACGAGCGCGGCGAGGACGCGCATCGCTAGACGCTAATGGGAGAGAGGATCGATGATCCGTCCGTTCTCTTTCACTTCCCAGTGCACGTGCGGCCCGGTGGTGGCGCCGGTCATGCCGACGAGCGCGATGGGTTGGCCGCGCGCAACGCGGTCGCCGATCGCCACGAGCGCGGCGGACGTGTGGTAGTAGCAGCTCTCGATGCCTTCGGCGTGCTGGACGCAGACGCGCCGGCCGCCGACCTGGACCCAACCCGCGGCGTCGACGACACCGTCGTCCGCGGCGACGATGATCGAACCGAACGGAGCGGCGAGGTCGATCCCGGTGTGACTGCCCTGAAGGAATTGGCTGACCGCGCCAGCGACCGGACGGACGAAGCGGCGCGAGGCGCCCTCGATGCGCGCGAGGCGCGAGCGGGAGGCTGGGTCGGCGCGCAGGTCGACGCCCTGTCCGCTCGCGACGCCGCAGCGGTAGAGCTCGAGCTGCGTCTCGTAAAGGCCGGTCCGGCTCACGCCGGTGAACCAGCGTCCATCCGGGCTGAAGGAGCGGGTGCCGAAGAGATTGGGGAGCGTCGCGATCGCTCGGTCCTGTTTGTCGGTCGGATCCCACACCGGTATCCGATCGAAGACGTTGCCACCCGGCACCGTCGCGGAGACCGCGCCGACCAGGAGACGACCGTCGGCGGTCCACTCGTGCACTGGGCCCGGAAAGCTCGATAAGGGCGCCGACTCCTCGGTCCCGCTCGGGTCCATCACGGCGAGCTTGTCGTTCGAGCGCACGAGCAGGGTCTCGCCCCGCGGCGACCATTCAGTGAAGGTCGCGTCCTCGGCCTCGAGCCTCGTCATCACTCCGGTCGCGGTCACGCCGATGTACCGCTCCGTCGTGCCGTCGAGGTGGTAGCGCGTGACGGTGAATCGCTTCGCGTCCGCGCTGAAGTACGCGTCGTCGCGGGGATACCGCGGGATGAGGTCAGAGTCGACGTGGGCGACCGTCTCTCCGACCCCGTCGCGCCAGACGCGGATCTCGTCGTCATACCAGAAATACAGATCGTCGCCGCTCCAGCGGACTTCCGGTGAGGACGCTTCGATGGTCCCCGCGATCGTGCCGTCTAGGTAGATATAGAGCAAGCCATCGTCGCGCCAGTAGGAGAGATAGGCGCCCGACCCGGACCACTGCGGTCGGCTGCCCTGTCCGATCTCCTGCACCCTTCCGCTGCGAACGTAATAGACGGTGAGCTGGAGCTGCTCTTCGTAGCCGGTGATCGTGGTGTGGGAGGGGATCACGTTGATTCGCGACATGGCGACCGCGCTTGAGTCTGCGGACCACGCCACGCTCGTGACGTTGTCGAGAGCGGGAATAGTCGTGCGGTCGGTGCACCGCAGCATGTCGACGGGCGCCGTCGCGCGAAGTGGCCGATCGTCGGGCAGAGTGATGTCGGAATCGGTGTCGCTTGCTCGTGGAGCTTGCGCACACCCGGAGAGGGCGAGGGCGAGCATGAAGAAATACGCGAGACCCTTCCCCCTGCTCACGCAACTGATTAAAGGTGCGGATCGGCCAATGCGAAATGGTCATGAGGTATCGAACGAATTTGTTACCCGAGCGAGCGAGCGAGCGACGCCCTATGCGCGCGAAGAAGTCGAGCGCATCGCGAAGATGAAGACTGCCCCGAGTACTAGATGGATGAGAAGGCCTGGTGCGGCTTGACCAGGCAGATCGCCAGCAACGATTTCGTACGTGTTGATGACGAGCTCGAGGGCTTGGACGACCACGTTGCCGACGAGGAGGGCGCGGACGGCCTCGCCGCTGGCGTTTCGCGCCATCCAGTTGATCACTCCGAGACCGATGAGGGTCGCCCCGACGTCGCGCGCGAGGACCTTCGTGGACGCCGGGGCAACGACGCCGAACCCAGCGAGCATCGACTCGGGGGATACGAAAAGCGCGAGCCCGAAGACGACAGCGGCGATGCCGCCGATCATGAGGGCGAGGCGCGGGGTCACGGCGCGGAGAGTAGGTCAAGGAAGTAGCCTCCGTCTCCGTGCCGAGGGGCCAGCGCTTCGACATCCTCAGCTTCCCCATGCCGGACTACGACGCGATCGAGCGAGAATGGCAATGGGCGGAGCGGCTCGGCTTCGACCAGGGCTGGATTCCGGAGACGTGGACGATGTCCAATCGTTCGTATCTGGAGCCGTGGACGATTCTTTCGGCGCTCGCACGCGCGACCAGCACCTTGCGGCTCGGTACCTTGGTCGCCCTGCTCGTGCCGCGGCACCCAACGCTGTTGGCTGGGCATGTGCTCACCGTGGACCAAGTCTCGAAGGGTCGGGTCGAGCTCGGGATCGGCGCGGGAGACGTACCGACGGACAGTGGCATCTTCGGGACGGCGCAGTGGTCAGCCGGTGAACGTGTGGAACGTCTGGAGGATCAGCTTCAACTGCTAGACGCGCTTCTGCGCGGACGATCTGTGACGAGCACGGGCCGGCACTATTCGGTGACGGGGGCTCACCTGCCGGAACCGGTGCAACGGCCACGACCGCCTCTCGTCGTCGCCGCAGAAGGAAGAAAGAGTCTCCGTCTGGTCGCCCGTCACGCTGATGCCTGGGTAACGCTGGGCGGTCAGCCTCAGACGCCGGAGCGCGGTGTGCCGACCATCAGCGAGGCGGAGGGTCTCCGGACGACACGGGAGCGGGTAGGGATGCTCGAGTCCGACTGTCGCGAGATTGGACGCGATCCGCGAGAGATCCGCCGCATCGTCCTTGCGTACCGCAGGCACGTCGATCCGCTCTCGTCACTCGAAGCATTCGATGAATTCGTGGGGTCCTATGCGGAGATGGGGTTCGAGGAGTTTGTCTTCTACTGGCCGTCAATCCTCGCGACCTTCAGGGAACAGCGCGGGATGACGGCGTCGGAGCGGAGTACCGCCGAACGAATTGCCGCCGTGAGGTTCTCAAAGGCACAGCCCCGCGCGTAGGCGATGAAAGGTCGCTAGATCGCGGTCCCGATCGGGGTTGGATCCGCCACACTGAACTCTTAGGCATCGAAGTGGAGGGCATCAACGACTTGCTGGGCAGGCTCGACGCGCTAAATATGGCGTCGCGCTGTTGACCAAGCGAGCGACGCGGCTGCGTACGCCCGCCGACCTGCGTGCGCGTCTTTCGTCCTCCGCCGCGGATGCGCGCGCGTGGCGCGCGCTCACGCCATCCGCACGGCGGATCGCCGCGCACTGGATCGACGGCGCGAGGCAGCCCGACGTGCGCAATTGGCGGATCGCTGATGTGCTCCGACGCGCGCATCGATACCAGCGGGGCGACGGACCTTTCTATCCGAGCGACCAGGAGCAGCACCTTCTGTCAAGGCGCGGGGCCGCAAGACGCGGCCGATGAAAGGTTCTCATCATCGGCTCCGGTCCGATCACAATCGCCTCGCCGCTGAGTTCGACGACGCCGGATCGCAAGCCTGGCGTTCCTTCGGTCTGGCGGTCCCGACCGGATTCGAACCGGCGATCTCGTCCTTGACAGGGACGTATGCTAGGCCGCTGCACCACGGGACCGAACAGAAAAAGCGCGCTTTTGCGCTCTCCCCTCAGACCATTATGAAGAAAAAGAGGCGGCGAGTGCGCTTCCTTTCACTCGCCGCCCCGCCGGTGTGGCCAAACTGATCGCTAGCTCGCCGCGAGGAGTCCCTCCCGCAACGGCGTTCCCCCAATGCGCACCTGCCGCACGACCTCGTTCGCGATCCGGCTCGTCTTTACGAGGCCGCTGAGCGCGAGGTCGAGACCGACCTCGCGAAGCTCCTCATATCCGAGCCCTCGATAGAGCTTGTTCGAGGCCACGTAGCACATCTCGTCGTACAGGAACGGCCAATCGACTGCCCGTCGTGACAAGCAAAACGAGATGAAATCGATCGCCACCTGAGCGATCCGATCTTCGGGCACCCCTTCCTTCCCCTTTGCCTTGTCGGCCTCGCGCATGATCGTCAGGTGGTCGTCCGCGAACAAGACGATCTGTCCACCAACTTCTCCACAGACTTCTCCACACGCTCGCGTGCGGCGGTCCACCGAGATATCCACAGATGTGATAGTCATCGCGACCGGTGTCCGCTGAAGCGACGCCGCTCTTTTACCTCGCGTGCACTCGCGCGATCGAGCGCGCCGTCGCCGAAACGCGAGCGAACTGCATCTAACGCGGCGTTGAGCCGCGCGTGACGGGCGGCGTCGAATAATCCGAGCTGCTCGCCCGCGGTCACGCCCGAGACCGAAACGCCGATGAGCCGGACAGGGCTGGTTCGACCGCCTTCGCGATCCTGCGCAAGGGCGTCGCGAAGGAGCTGACGCGCGGTTCGATAGATCGTGACGTCGTCATCGGTTGGTTCACGAAGCGTGCGTTGACGCGTGCGGGTTTCGAACGGCGCGACGCGGAGCGTCATGGTGATCGTCCGCCCACGGAGGGTGTGATCGCGCAGGCGGCGACCGACTCCTTCCGCAAGGCGGAGAAGCGTCGACTCGATCTTCGCCGTGTCGAGCGTGTTCGCATCGAACGTATGCGAATGTCCAACGGATTTCGGCGTGTGCTCGCTCTGGACCTCGCCCTCGTCGATCCCGTTCGCGCGCTGCCAGATGTCCGTTCCGTGCTCCCCCAGGCGCGTCTCCAAGACCGACCGGTCGAAGACGGCGAGCTGGCCGATCGTCCGGAGATCCCACCCCGCGAGCACTTCCCGCGTCCGCGGGCCGACGCCCCAAAGCCGCTCGAGCGGGAGCGGCGCGAGGAACGCCCCCTCGCCACCGGCGGGCACGATGACAAGGCCGTCCGGCTTCCGGAGGTCGGAACCGACTTTCGCGCAGAGCTTGTTCGTGGCGACGCCGACCGAGACGACCAGTCCGCAGCGCTCCCGGACCGCCCGCTTGATCTGCGTGGCCATCGCGACAGCGCCGCCGAATAGATGTTCGGTCGCGGTGACGTCGAGGAAGGCCTCGTCGAGGGAGATCGGTTCGACCAGCGGTGTCTGCTCCTCGAATATCGCCATGACCGCGTCCGACGCTTCGACGTAGCGATCGAAGTTACCCGGCACGTAGATCCCGTCCGGGCAGAGCCGTCCAGCGATCGCGAGCGGCATCGCGGACCGGACGCCGAAGGCGCGTGCCTCGTAGGACGCGGCCATCACCACGCCGCGTTCGTTCGGGCCGTCGCCGCCGACGATCACCGGTTTGCCGCGGTACTCGGGATGGTCGCGCTGCTCGACTGACGCGTAGAAGGCGTCCAGGTCGCAGTGCAGGATGGCGCGCGTCATGCGAACCGCACCCCCACCGTCGTCGCGTCCGGCGCCAGGAAGCGCAGAAGGTCGTGGCCCTCCGCCTCGACGGCAACGAGTTCCCGTGGCGGGAGCCGAGCGAACGGGGCGACGCGCAGGACTGCCTCGCCCTTCGCGCGGACGAGGCCCCACGTCGCGGCCGCGAATCCATCCACCAGAACCACGGCCTCGACGATGCCGTTTTTGGCGTAAATCGCAGACCGATGCGCCGGCGCGATCAGGCGATCCCGATGCTGGTAGGCGATGAGCAGCTCGTCGTAGCGCGGAAGGAAGCGCACCGGCGCCTTTACCGCGGAGCTGGGACGGATCGCGCGCGGCATGTCGTAAAGGATGCGCCCCGTTTCGTCCTTGAAGATCAGAAGCTTCGAGGCCGTGCCCTCGAGCGCGGGCCGCACTCGCGGCGGCGCTTGGCCCGCGAACTTCGCGACGTCAGCGAGTGTGACTGGGCCGAACGCGGAGACGCACCGACGCACGAGGATCTCGAGCGCGTCTTGCTCAGATGGTCGTTTGCCCCGTGAGATCCAGTGGCGCGCGGCCACATAGGGAGCGTCGGTTCCGCCGTATTCCCAATGTCCGCCGGGTGGTGCGGTCACCAGATCGGCATGGGCGCTCACGAAGCGCCAGACGAGCCAGTTGAAGGGACCGCCGAGCGCTCCTCCGAGCCGCTCCCGGATGTGTTCGAGCACATCCTCCTTTGGACGGGGCGTGCGGGCGAAGGCGATCGCCAGTGCGGCCACCTTCTTCGGGTCCACGCCCCTGCCGATCTGCAAGCGATTCCACGCGCCACGCTGGAGGTCCTGCGTCGCGACCGCGTAGGCATAGAAGTCCCGGGCCGAGACGAGATGAAGCGTGCCCCGCATGAGTCTCGCGCGGACCACGTCGTGCCGCTCGATCGCCGACCAGAGCTTCTCGCGTCGGAAGCCCGCCAGGCGCGACCAGAGTGCGATGTATGGAGAGGGCGACGATTGTGCCTGCAGTGCCGCGAGTCGCTCGATCGCGGGCACCACGCCGATGTCCGCCCGCTCGAGGAGGAGCTGTCGCGCGAGCATCGCGCGGTTGAGCTCGCGGAGCGTGAGAACGGCATGAGCGGTAGACGTCTTCGTCATCCGCGCACTCCGTGCGTTTTGGACTGCGGCGCGTAGAAACGGACGAGCTTTTCGCCCTCCTCGGCCAGAGCAGCGCGATCGGCCCGCGCGAGCGGTTTGAAGGGCCGGAGCTCGAGTACCGCCTCCTTCGGCCGAACGGCGATCGTCCACCGGCCGGCGACGAAGCCATCGACGATGAACGTGGTCCACACCTCGGCCGAGAAGATGACCTGTCTGCGGAAAGCCTCGGGGAGGATGCGCGTCCGCTCCGGCGCGGCGTGGCCGAGTAGCGCCGCGTCGAACCGTGCGAGGAATCGCACCGGTGCAGGAACGTCGGCGGACGGTCGCGGGGCGCTCGCGAGATCGATCAGGTCGCGTCCGCGCTCGTCGGTGAAATGTCGCAGGTCCGTCATCCGCCCGAGGGCCGCGCGGATGTGCGGAACGCGAACGCTGCTCCATGTCGCAATGTCGGCAACAGTCGCCGGGCCGAAGGCGCCGAGATGCCGCCGCACCACGAGGTCATACGCGGCATCGGGCTTGGGGGCCTTCCTGAGCTTTGCCCGCGGCGCGACGTGCCGAGCCAGTTGCCGGTGCTCGAAATGCGCTCCCGTAGCGTCCCAGATGAGTCCGCTTGTCGCGACCGCGGCCCACGTGAACCAGTTCCGGAGCCTGGGGTTCCTTGCGGCACTGGGCGGAAGGTGGGCCGCGCTAAATTCCTCGATCTCGGTGCGGGTTCGGGGGGTCTTGGCCGCGAACGTCATGACCTTCTTATGCAGCCCCTCGAGATCAGCCAGTGCGGGGCCGCCCGGCGGGCGCCACGCGCCGAAGCGGCCTTCCATCGTCGCGAGCGAGTACGCCGGATACTCGCCTGCCGAGACAAGATGCAGCGTCGCCCGCATCAGGGTCGCTTTCACGACCTGCCCGCGGTCGATAGCACGCGTGAGCTCGTCGCGCTTGAAGCTCGCAAGACGAGACCAGAGCGCGACATACGGCGACGGCGCCCACTGACCCTGAAGGCAGCCCAGACGCTCGACCGCGTCGACCACATCGATCTTCTGGCGTTTCAGCAGGAACTGCCGCGCCAGGAGCGCGCGATTCAGCTCACGAATGGTGAGCGAGGGAACGCGTAGCGGCATCGATCGACGAAGCTAGGACAGTTTGCGGATTACGCCGATGACCTTCCCTTGGATCTGCACATCCCGCGCGTAGATGGGGGACATGGCGCCGTTCGCGGGCTGCAGCCGGATCCGGTCCTTCTCTTTGTAGAACCGCTTGAGCGTCGCGACATTGTCCTCGAGCACCGCGACGACGATGTCGCCGTCGCGCGCCGTGTTCTGCTCCTGCACGACGACGAAGTCGCCATCGTCGATGTGGTCCTCGATCATCGACTTACCGCGAACTTTCAGCACGAAGGTCTCGCGTCCCCGTCCCGCCGCGAGCTCGCTCGGGAGCCCGATGGTTTCGGAGCGGTCCTCGTAGGCGTGGATCGGCTGACCTGCGGCGATCTCGCCGACGACCGGAGCCTGCACCACCCGACCGCCGTTCATGCCAGGGAGACTGAGGGCTCGTGACCGAGTGGCCTCCTTGTTGAGGCGCCCGTCCTTCTCGAGCTTGGTGAGGTGGTGATGAACGGCCGATGTCGAGGCGAGCCCCACCGCCTCCGCGATCTCGCGCACGCTCGGGGGATATCCCCTTTCGGCGACGGCCTCGCGGATAAACGCCAGGATGCGGTCCGCCCGCTGCTGGTCTTGCTTTGTCACGCTTGTTCCTGAGGGTAACCGAACGGATGTTCAGTTGTCAAGCGCGCCCGTATTCTCCGCCCGATGCCGCTCGATCCGGTCGTCATCCGGGACAACCTCTTGGACTACGGCGCGCGGACCTTCTGGGCCCTCATCGTGGCCGCGATCACCCTACTTATCGCGCGGGGCGTCCGCGGCGCGACGATGCGCATGCTCGCCCGCAATCGCGCCCAGGCGAACGTCACGATCCTTCTCGGCAACCTCGCGCAGCTCGTCATCATCACCGTCGGCATCCTCGCGATCGTCGCGATCTACACCCGCGACGCCTTCGGCTGGATCCTCACCTCGTTCAGCGTCGTTGGTCTGGTCATCGGCCTCTCGCTCCAGGACATCCTCAAGAACTTCTTCGCCGGCGTGTGGGTCCTGGTCGAGCGGCCGTTCCGC
>Ga0209801_1000486_pt1 | contig 26348 bp, 25 predicted proteins | sample GraSoiAngelo_127_FD_185884 | JGI IMG/M metagenome (GOLD analysis project Ga0209801, IMG submission 185884) | Grasslands soil microbial communities from the Angelo Coastal Reserve, California, USA - 14_0927_09_40cm (SPAdes) (version 2) | ecosystem: Environmental > Terrestrial > Soil > Grasslands ... | reverse complement strand
GGCGACGTACTTCGATGGCCCCGGCGTGTCGCTGCACGAGGTCATCGACCTCGATCTCGAAGAGGGGTTCGTGGAGCTGCTGCGCACCTTCCGCGGCCCACGCGCTTAGGAGGTGGACATGTTCCGCGTGATACTCTACAGCCAGTGGAAGTGGTCCCGGCTGATCGTGCTGCTGGGAAGCGTGGCGGGCTTCGCCCTGCCGCTCATCTCGGTGCACGGTGCCGCGCGTGCGGATTCGAGCCCGCTCCAGGCGCCCGAGCTGCTGCACGCCGTGCAGTCGTGGGGCGTGCTGTATCCCGTGCTCGCGGCGACCTTGGGGTTGCTCGTCGCGATGGCGAGCTGGACCCCCGATCACCGGGGGCGCCACGTGTACGCGCTGGTGCTCCCGGTGCCGCGCTGGCGCTACGTCCTCCTCCGGTTCGGAGCCGGCGCACTCCTCCTGGCCGCCCCGATCACTGCGGTATTGGTCGGCGCCCTGCTGGCCACGTCGAGCGCGGCGATCCCCGCGGGCCTCCAGGGATACCCCGTAGCGCTGGCCGTCCGGTTCGCACTCGCCGTCCTCGTCGCGTTCGCGGTCTTCTTCGCGGTCTCCGCCGGCACGGCTCGGACCGCGGGGATCGTCCTTGCCCTGATCGGTGGCGTGATGCTCGTGCAGGTCATCACGAACGTCGCCAGGGTCGACCTCGACCTCGTGGGAAAACTGCAGCTGTTGGTTCTCAATTGGCCCGGCCCGCTCGCGATCTTCACCGGCCGGTGGATGCTGATCGATGTGTAGGAAGCGTTGGGTGCTCCTGGTGCTCGGGCTGTCCTGCACACGGGGCTTGACCGGGCAAGACCTCCCGCGGCTGCAGGCTCGCGCCGACAGCCTGGCGCGGGAGTGGCGTCACGCGACGGCCGTGGCGGACGCGATCGACAGCCTGGAGCGCGCACGGGTGTTCGTCGGACACGACACGATCCGCGTCGGCGCGCTCACCATCGTCACCAATGCGTCGCCCCTCCCGCTGCATGCCGCCGCGGCCCGCGCGTGGCCCTTGATCGACAGCGCGTACGGCGACGACGCACGACAGCTCGAGGAACGCCCCTACGTCATCGTCCCCGTCGACCCCGATACCACCGTCGAGCGACCGCCGTGGCACAACGGCACTGAGATCCCCTGGGATCAAGACGTCACGTCGCTGACGCTGCTGCTCCTCTCCACCGTGCCCATCGCACCGGCCGATACCGCTCTGCAAGGTTGGCTGGGCGGACCGGTGCGGCCCTTGATCCACGCCGACCTGGAGCGGGCGGACGTCTACGTGCGACTGGTGACGGCCCCCTCCGAGGCGTCACGCCGTTGCCTGATCGGGGACATCGGCGCGTGTCGCGATGCCCTCGATCTCTTCGTGGGTGGCGATCGCGTGGCGCGCTGGTATCCGAGTGCGCGAGAGCGGCGCTCTCTCCTCCTGAAGACCTTCACCCCGTATTTCGGTCACGGCGCGCAGGAGTCAATGTTCCGAGCGTGCGCGCAGGGGAGCGACTCCGGATGCAGCGAGCTGCTGCGGTCCCTCCCGCCAGGCGCCCTGCCGCGGCCCCTAACGTATGATGCCCGCGCGACGCTGGTCGGCGATGTCTTGCGGCTGGGCGGCCGAGCCGCGTATCGCCGTCTGGTGGCGAGTGCGGGGTTGCCGATCGCCGATCGACTGGCGGCGGCCGGGGGGATCGCGATCGACTCGCTGCTCGCTCGCTGGCGAGCGGAGATTCTCGCGGCGCGGCCCGTGCCCGTTTCGCTGCCTCCCCGGGGAGTTTGGATCGCCCTCGGCTGGGCGATGCTGTTCGCCGTCTGCGGCCTGCGGAGCTCGAGATGGCGCGTGAGCTGAGGTGGTGGCTCGCCGGGGCGTTCGTCGCGTGCGCCATCGTCGCCGTAGGCTACTTGTCGCCCAGCGGGGCCGCACCGGCGGCCGCGGCACGCAGCCGGCAGCCGGAACCATCAGCGGCGCGTCTGCGGGCCCGCGGGCTTGCCGAGCAATGGCGTGCCGCCGACCTGGCCGTGCGCCTGGCCGTGTACCGGCGGCGGCTCGACCCCGAGCTGGCACGGCGGCGTGCGACCGATCAACCTGGTCCTGCTCTCCTCGTGGAAGCACCCGACACCGTGCCGGTGCACACCCAGGCGCTCGTCGCATCGGCGCTCGACACGGTGTGGCGCGAGCTCGGGCTGGGCGTGAGCAAGGTCGCGGTCGGGGTCGTTGTGGATTTCTGGCGAATCCCCCGGACCGGCACGGACTCCAGCCCCAAGGTGCCGAGCGGGTCGGTTGGCTACCTCCTGCCCGATTCGACCGATCGCGCAACCTGCATTGCCCTGATCCCGGCTTGGTACTGGACGCGCGGGCTCCCCCGCCAACTCGAAGACTGGGTGCGGCGGGGCCTCGGACCGTGCGCGTTCGTCGCCCGGTGGGGGGTACCGGGCGAGCCGGTGCGAGTTTGGATGGCACGGCGACACTACGACCTGGCCAGCGTCCCGAGCTGGGGGCACGAACGGTCGGAGCCGCCTGAAGCATCGTGGATGATGAATCGCAACACCGGCTGGTACTGGCCGGCCGTGTACGGGCACCCGATCGCAGCGATCGGCTGCCTGGCCGGCCGGGCACAGAGCTGTCGGACGGCCGTGCTCACCGGTGCCGGCGAGGCTTTCGGTGATTCCCAACCCCGACTGTTTGACACCGCAGTGCGGTGGTGGCACGAAGAGCGCCTGGTACAGGGCTGGCAGTATCTCGGAGACGTGGCGCGCGAAGTCGGGTACGATCGGTTCCTGCGCTTTTGGAATTCGACCGAGCCGGTCGATACGGCGCTCGCTACCGCCCTGAAAATGCCGGTGGGAAAGTGGACCGAGCGCTGGGAGCGACGTTTCCTGCCACGGCTGCCGCTCGGGGCGGCGGCGCCCCTCAGCGCCGCCGTGCTCGGCATCCTGCTGGGCGGAGCCGCGGTCGCCCTGGTTGCTCGCGGCGCCATGCGTCGTCAAGTCGGATGAAGCCGCGGGTGGTCCTCGGAGTCGCACTCGCGTTCACAGCGCTCCCGGCGACTCCGGCTCGGGCTCAAGGAGACCGCTGGGAGCGAGAGGTCCGCGCGCAGCTCGGGCGGGCGGCCGGGTCTTTCGATAGAGGGGTGGGGGGCACCTCCGTGGCGACTCGGATCGGAATGCTGAACACCGCGGAGTCAGACTCCTTGGTGCTGACGCTGCATGCGCAGAACGCTTACGTCTTCGTGGCGGCTTGCGACGAGGATTGTTCAAGGCTGAGCCTCACGTTATCCGATCTCCGGAGTCACGACCTCGCCGTGGACCGCGCGACTGACCACGCGCCCGCCGTTCGCCTGACGCCGGTCACGACGGCGTCGTACCGCGTGCGGGTCGTCATGGAGACGTGCCAGAAGAATCCGTGCCGCTACGGCATTGCCGTGCTCACTCCCCCAGCACCTTGACGATCACGCGCTTCTTGCGCTGACCGTCCCACTCCCCGTAAAACACCCGCTGCCACGGCCCTAGATCGAGCTTCCCCGCGGTGATCGGCACGATCACCTCGTGGCCGATCGTAAGACTCCGCAGGTGCGCGGCCGCGTTGTCCTCTCCCGTCTCGTTGTGGCGGTAGCGCGTGGGGTCCCAGGGTGCGATGCTCGTCTCCAGCCACTTCAGGATGTCCGCCCACAGTCCCGACTCGTGATCGTTCACGAACACCGACGCGGTGATGTGCATGGCGCTCACGAGCACGAGGCCTTCCTTCACACCGCTCGCCGCCACCTGCTGCGCGACCTGCTCGGTGACGTCGATGATTTCCTGGCGGGATTTGGTATTGAACCAGAGATAGTGCGTGTGGGACACCATTGTCTCGTCCTGTGTCGAATTGTCACACGGGAACCAAGTGCCTAGATTGCCCACACAAATATGGCGCTCCCGTTCCGCCAGCGGATTTTCGTCGTCTTCGTGGCACTCACCGCCGTGCCGACCGCCCTGGCCGTGGTGGGATGGGCGCTCGCGGTGCGGACGGTCGGGCCCTCGGCGGGCGCGCGCGTGGCGCTCGAGGAGATGGCGGCGTCGGCGCGCCAGATGGTGGACCGGATCGACACCACGCGCCTCGCGCCGCGCGAGCGGGCGGCCGTGCGGGAGCACCTGGAGCGACTGTCCGGCTCGGTCACGCTGGCGCGGCGGGCGGAGACGTATCTGCGCTATTACGCTGGTGGGTTCGCGCTCGTCGTGATCGTGTTCGGCGGCCTGGCCCTGACCGCGGCGGTGCGGCTGGCGGGGCACCTGTCCCGCCAGTTGTCGCGACCGATCGACGAGCTGGTGGGGTGGACCCGTCTGATCCGGCGGCGGGTGCCCCTGCCCGCGGGTCCGGCGAGTCGCGGAGCGCCCGAGTTCGAGGCGCTGCGCCAGGCGCTGCGCGAGCTCGCGACGGCGCTCGACGCCGCCCGCGAGCGCGAGCTCGAGGCCGAGCGGTTGCGGGCGTTCCGAGAGGTGGCCCGCCGCGTCGCCCACGAGATCAAGAACCCGCTCACGTCGATGCGGATCGCGGTGGACCAGCTGCGGCGGTCGGGCGGTCAGGCTGACGGGCGGATGGGCGTGGTCGTGGACGTGATGCAATCCGAGACCGAGCGCCTGGAGCGGCTCGCCCGGGAGTTCTCCGATTTCGGCCGCCTGCCCGAGGGCCCGAAGAGCGAGGTCGACCTGGTGGACCTGCTGGTGGATCTGGGCAAGAGCGCGGTCCCGCCCGAGGTCGCCGTTCGCGTACGGGCCAACGGCGAGCCCTGCAAGGTGCTGGGGCACTACGACCCGTTGCGGCGCGCCTTCGCGAACCTGCTGCGCAACGCCGCGGAAGCGATGCAGGGCCACGGCGCGATCGAGGTCGCGATCACGCGTGACGGGGGCGGTTTGGTCGTGACGATCGCCGATCACGGCCCCGGGGTTCCGGACGAGCTGCGCCAGCGAGTGTTCGAGCCCTACTTCACGACCAAGCAGGAGGGGACGGGGCTGGGGCTCGCGCTGGTGCGGCAGACGATCGAGGCGCACCGTGGGACCATCGGCGTCGCGGACACGCCGGGCGGCGGCGCCACCTTTTCCATCGTGCTCTCGGCCACATGAACCCGCGTATCCTGCTGGTCGACGACGAGACCAACATCCGCAAGATGGTCGGGGCGCTGCTCGAGTCCGAGGGATTCGAGACGGCGGAGGCCGCGAGCGGCAGCGCCGCGCTCGCCGCGGTCGAGCGCGCCGCGCCGGACGCCGTCCTGCTGGACCTCATGATGCCCGGCGGGCCGGACGGCCTCGCCACGCTGGAGCAGCTGAAGCGCCTCGCGCCCGACGTGCCGGTCGTGATGATGAGCGGGAAGGCGAGCCTCACCGACGCGGTGCGGGCGACCAAGCTGGGCGCATTTCAGTTCCTGGAGAAGCCGCTCACGCCCGAGGGGGTGGTCACCACGTTGCGCGCCGCCCTCGAGCTGTCGCGCACCCTGGCCGAGAACCGCCGGCTGCACGAAGCGCTGGGGCACGCGGATCCCCTGGTGGGCGTGAGCGCCGCGATGCAGGAGCTGCGTGACCTGATCGCACGGGTCGCTCCTACCGAGGTGCGCGTGCTGATCACCGGCGAGTCGGGCACGGGCAAGGAGCTCGTGGCCTCGGCGATCCACCGCCAGAGCGCACGGGCGGGCAAGCCGTTCGTGTGCGTCAACAGCGCCGCGATCCCGAAGGACCTGGTCGAGTCGGAGATGTTCGGCCACGAGCGCGGCGCCTTCACGGGCGCCACGGAGCGGCGGGTCGGACGCTTCGAGCTCGCGGACGGGGGGACGCTGTTCCTCGACGAAGTAGGCGATCTGGGACTCGAGGCGCAGGCGAAGCTGCTGCGCGTGCTCGAGAGCGGCGTGATCGAACGGCTGGGCGGCGAGAAGCCGATCAGCGTGGACGTGCGCGTGATCGCCGCGACCAACAAGGACCTCGGGAAGGCGTCGCGGCAAGGGCAGTTTCGCGAGGACCTGCTGTTCCGCCTCAACGTGCTCCCGATCCACATCCCGCCCTTGCGCGAGCGGGCGGACGACGTCGCGCCGCTGGTGCAGCATTTCGCGACGCGCCAGGTGACGCGGTTGGGCCGCCCGGTGGCCTTCGACGCCGGCGCCGTCCAGCTGCTGGGCGGCTACGGCTGGCCCGGGAACGTGCGCGAGCTGGCCAACATCGTGGAGCGGCTCGCGATCCTCGCGACCGGCGACACGGTGACCGCCGACGACGTGGCGCGGGTGGTGCCCCAAGACGGCACGCCCGCCGCGGCCTCCGAGGCGTGGAGCGATGTGGCGCTGTCGGAAGCGCTCGACGGCTTCGAGCGCACACTCATCGCGCGGGCGCTGTCGGCCGCCCGGGGCAACGTGGCGGAGGCGGCGCGCCGCCTCGCCACGGACCGCGCCAACCTGTATCGCCGCATGCGCCGGCTCGGGCTCGAGCCGCCGCGCACGGTGGCAGGCTGACCATGCGTAGCGTCGCGCTCGCCGCCCTCTGCCTGCTCGGCGCCGCGGCCGCCGCGGCGCAGGACACGGCGATCGTGATCCAACCGGAGAGCGCCGGCGCGATGGTGCAGCCGCCGGAGCTGCCTCGCCCGGTCGCCGAGGAAGTGGTCCGCCGCTACAACGCCGCGACGACCACGCGGCTCGTGGGGCGCTCGCGGCTCCCGGCCGGGAACGCCTGGCGCGGCGACGTCGCCGTGCGGAGCGGGCCCGTGACAGTGGGCGGCCGGGTCGAAGGCACGCTGCTCGTGATCAATGGCGACGCCGTGCTCGACACGGCGGCGGTCATCACGGGCGACCTCATCGTGGTCGGCGGCACCGTCGCGCGCGCCCGGGGAGCCGCGGTATCGGGCGAGGTGCGCGTCTACCAGGAGCCCCTCGCTTTCCGCGCCAAGGGCGACGAGATCGCCCTCGTCCCCCCGGACCTGCGGCGCTGGTTTCGCAACCTCGGCGTCGAGAAATCGTGGGGCACCGCCGATTCGCGGTCGTCGCTGACGCTCGCCACCGGGGGCACGTTCAACAGGGTCGAAGGACTGCCCGTGGTGTTCGGGCCGCTGTTCGACTGGAAGCTGCACCGCAACGAGCGGTTGCGCGTGGATGCGCTGGGCGTGTTCCGGACGGCGGGGGAGTTCACCGACAAGCGCAACGATCTGGGCTATATCTTCCGCGCGGAGCTGCGCTCCGGCGAGGTGCCGGCGTACGGTGTGCAGTTTCGCGCGTTCGACGTCGTGGCCCCGGTCGAAGATTGGGAGCTGCGCAACGGCGAGGTAGGGTGGTCGGCGTTCCTGTTCCAGCGCGATTATCGCGATTACTACCTCAGCAAGGGCGTGGCCGGGCGCGTGTTCGTGCAGCCCGAGCGGGCGCTGCAGCTCGACCTCGAGCTGCGGCACGACTGGCAAAAGAGCGTCGCCGCGCGCGACCCGTGGACCGTGTTCCGCCACGGCCAGCCGTGGCGTCCCAACCCACCGATCGACGATGGGCACTACACGGCGCTCAGCGGCAGCCTCAGCTTCGATACCCGCAACGACCGCGCCGACCCCACGGCCGGGTGGTGGCTGCGTGTCCGGGTCGAGCATGCTCACTCGAAGGACGTGACGCCGCAATCGGGCGTCCCCAGCAGCGTGCGCCCCGCGATCGCAACGGACGGCTCCTATGCGTTCAGCCGCCTGTTCCTCGACTTCCGTCGCTACGTGCGCGTGAGCCCGGCGGGGCGCCTCAACCTTCGGCTCCTCGCGGGCGGATGGACCGGAGGGGATGCGCTCCCCCTGCAAGAGCGCCTCTCCATCGGCGGGCCCGACCCGCTGGCGGGCTACGGCTTCCACCACAGCGCGTGCAACCGCGACATCGTCGACCCGGCGTTCGCGGGGACCCTGGTGGCGGCGTGTGACCGGGTGATCCTGGCGCAGGCCGAATACCGCGGTCACCTCTCCCTGCACTGGTCGTACGGCGCGTCGGCACCCGAGGACGAAGCGGTCAGGTCGCTGTTCACGCTGCAGGGACCCGATCTCGTGGTGCTGGGAGACGCCGGGCAGGCTTGGCTCGTCGGCGCCGGACCGGGCCGGCTGCCCGCCAACCGGCTGCCGACGCTCGGCAGCTGGCTGGCCGATCTGGGCCTGGGGGTCGATTGGGGGGGATTCGGCGTGTACGTGGCCAAGGCGGTGACCGCCGGAGAGCCTCTGCGATTTACCCTGCGACTCGATCACCGCTTCTGAGGTCGGGCCTGGCGGTCCTCGCCCTGCTCGGCGCCGCGGCCGTCGCCCCGGCTGGCGCGCAGTCGCCCGCGTTGACGGTCATCATCCAGAGCGGCGTCCCCCGTATTCAGGCCACCGGCCTGCTCGCCGACGGCAGGTTCGTCGGCCTGATGCGCTCCGGTTTCCCGCTGCGCCTGCACTATCGGCTGGAGCTGTGGCGGTCGCGCTCGGGATGGTTCGATCAGTTCGTGAGCGACTGGTCGTGGGACGCCGTGGCGCGCCACGACCCGCTCGCCGACGACTTCGTGCTCCTGCGCAGCAGCGGGACCGTCACGCGCTACGGCACCCCGGACGACCTGGAACGGGCGCTGGAAATCCCCTACCGCGTGAACTTGAAGCCCAAAGGCACGGGGAATTTCTACTTCGTGTGCCACCTCGAGGTGACCACGCTGAACGACACCGACTTGGAAGAGTTGACGCGCTGGCTCAAAGGCGACGTGAGTCCAGCGGTATCGGGCGGCGGCAACGTCGGCGGCGCGCTGGCGCGCGGCGCGCAACGGCTGCTGGTCCGGATCGCGGGCCTGCCCCGCCTCACGCTGGAGGCGCGGTCGGAGACCGTGGCCCGCGCGGAAGGAAACTAGGGGCGAGCTACAGCGCTTCGAGCGCCGCGAGGACCTCGCCCCCGTAGAACAGCCGGATGTACTTGGACTGGATCGACGTGAGGCGGCGGACCGCCCAGGCGAGGTGCACGAAATGCGGCTCCACCGGCGGCCGCAGCGGATGCATCCCGGCCTCTTCCGGCAAGAGGTTGCCCTTGCGCGTGTTGCACGAGCTGCACGCCGTCAACACGTTGGTCCACGCGTTCGTGCCCCCGCGCGACAACGGTACCAGGTGATCCCGCGTCAGGCACTCCCGGTGGCGCAGCTCGTGCTGGCTCCGCCCGCAGAACTGGCAGCGGTAGTTGTCGCGGGCGAAGAGGAACGTGTTGGTGACCTGGCGGCGGAACCGGCGCGGCACGTGCACGAACTTGACGAGGCGAATCACGGCGGGCCGCGGAATGGCGAGGCGCTCGCTCCGCATGACGGGACCGTCCGCTTCGACGATTTCCGCCTTGCGGTCGATCACGAGCCGCAACGCCCGCCGCACGGGCACCATGGTGAGCGGCTCGAAAGACGCGTTGAGCGCCAGGCAGCGCACAGACCTCCCCGGGGGAAAAAAGTGGCCATCCGCCCGAAGCGAGCGAGACGGCCACGTATGCTACACAACCGGCTAACGCGCGGCAAGACCTTGGGTTAAGTACCTCCGGACGCGGCGAATGCAAGTTGCAGCGCCGCAAGCTGCTCGTCCACCGATGCCCGGGATGCGCCTCCGGGAGTCCCCCGCCCTTCGATCGAATCTTCCCATGTGCCCAGCTGGGCCAGCGCCGCGCCCAGCGCTGGGTGAAGCGCCGCCGCTGCGGGGACCGGCACCTGGTCGAGTGGCACGCCGGAGCGCTCCGCCTCGCGGACCAGCCGGCCCACCAGGCCGTGGCTCTCCCGAAACGGAACACCCGACTCGACGAGCAGGTCGGCCAGATCGGTGGCGCGCAGCGAGGCGTCGAGCGCGCCGCGCATGCGATCAGGGTCCACCGTGAGCGCCGCGAGCGCCCCGGTCACGGCGGGCAGGACCAGACCCAGCGTGTCGAACGCGTCGAACAGCAGGGCTTTGTCCTCCTGCAAATCCTTGCTGTAGCCGGCGGGGAGGCCCTTGAGCGTCGTGAGCAGCGCAACCAGATCGCCCAGCAGGCGCCCCGACTTCGCCCGGGCCAGCTCGAGCACATCCGGGTTGCGTTTTTGCGGCAGCAGGCTCGAGCCGGTGCTGAAGTCGTCCGACAGCCGGACGAAACCGAACTCGGCGGTCGAATACAGCAGCAGCTCGGCGGCGAGGCGCGACAGGTGCGTGCCCACGAGCGACAACGCGAACAGCACTTCCGCCACGAAGTCGCGGTCCCCGGTGGCGTCGAGCGCGTTGGCGCAGACGGCGCGGAACCCGAGCGCTTCTTTCAGGAGGACCCGGTCCACGGGAAATCCCGAGCCGGCGAGCGCCCCCGACCCGAGGGGCAGCTCGGCCACGCGGCGGCGCGCGTCCGCGAGACGCTGTCGGTCTCGCACCAGCGGCCAAGCGTGGGCCAGCAGCACGTACGCCCAGCGCACCGGCTGCGCCCGCTGGCCGTGCGTGTAGCCGGGGAGGAGCGCGTCGACGCCGTCTTGCGCCCGCGCCACGAGCGTGCGCCCGAGCGCGGCGATGTCGCCGTCGACCTGGTCGATCGCCTCGAGGGTCCAGAGCCGCAGGTCGGTCGCCACCTGGTCGTTGCGCGAGCGGCCCGTGTGGAGCTTGCCCGCGACCGCGCCGACTTCGACGTACAGCAGCCGCTCGACGAGCGTGTGGACGTCCTCGTCGGGCGCGCCGACGGCCGCGCCATCGGCGAGCCGCTCGGCGACGCGGTCCAGACCCTCGAGCAGCTGCGTTTCCTCGGTAGGGGTCACGACGCCGACCCGGCCCAGCGCATGCACCCAGGCCTTGCTCGCCGCGACGTCCTGGGGCCACAGGCGGTGATCGACGGGGAGGCTGCGGTTGAGCGCGTCGAGCGCCTCACTGGGACCGGCGCTGAACCGACTGCCCCACATCTGATGCGGGGCGGCGGGAGGCGGGGGAGGCGGCGCAGGCTCCGTCGGCCGGGCGGCCATCAGTCCGCCGCCGCGCCGACTTCGCGCTGCTGGCGTGCCGCCTCGAGGCCGGCGCCGATCCGCACCGAGAGGCCGTAGAGGTGGATGAATCCTTCGGCGTCGTGCTGGTCGTACACGTTGTCCTTCCCGAACGTGGCGTACGACGGCTGATAGAGCGCGTACGGACTCTCGCGTCCGGCGACCGCGAGGCCGCCCTTGTAGAGCTTGAGCCGCACCGTGCCGGTGACGCGTTTTTGGGTGCTGGCGACGGCGGCGTCGAGCGCCTCCCGCTCGGGGGTCCACCAGCGCCCGTCGTACACCAGGTCGGCGTACCGTAGCGCCAGCTCGTCCTTGAGGCGCAGGGTCCGACGATCGAGCACCAGCTGCTCGAGCTCGCGGTGCGCGGCGTGCAGCAGCGTCCCGCCCGGTGTCTCGTACACGCCACGGGACTTCATGCCGACCAGGCGATCTTCGACGACGTCGGCGCGGCCGACGCCGTGCTCGCCCGCGACGGCGTTGAGCATCTCGAGCAGCTCGACGGGACCGAGCGGCACGTGATCCACGGCGACCGGCGTTCCTTCTTCGAACCCGATCTCGACGACGGCGGGCAGCTCCGGCGCCTCGAGCGGGTCGCGGGTCATGACGAAGATGTGCTCTGGGGGTTGTTTGGAGGGGTCTTCCAGGATGCCGCCCTCATGGGAGCAGTGCCACAAATTGCGGTCGGTGGAGTACGGCTTCTCGAGCGTGGCCTGCACCGGGATCCCTTTCGCCTTCACGTATGCGATCAAGTCTTCCCGGCCCTGGAACTCCCATTCACGCCACGGCGCGATCACCCGCAGCTCCGGCGCGAGCGCCGCGTAGCTGAGCTCGAAGCGCACCTGATCGTTGCCCTTGCCCGTGCAGCCGTGCGCCACCGCCTGGGCAGCGGCGCGCTGGGCGAGCGCCACCTGATGCGCCGCCATCACGGGGCGGGCCATGCCCGTGCCGAGCAGGTAGGTGCGGGCGTAGACGGCGCCGGCGCGGAGCGTGGGGAACACGAAATCGCGCACGAATTCTTCGCGCAGGTCTTCGACCACGCAATCGATGGCGCCGGAGCGCTTGGCCTTGTCCACCAGGCCACCGAGCTCTCCCGCGCCCTGCCCCACGTCCGCCGCGAAACACAGCACCCGCGCGCCGTATGTCTCGCGCAGCCAGGGAACGATCGCCGAGGTGTCGAGTCCGCCCGAATATGCGAGGACGACCAACGGCCCCATGGGTTCACGCCTCACTGTTTATGCAGGACGATGCATAAACATACACGAGCGGGCGCGCCTGTCAACGCCTGAGGCGCCCTGGCGGCCGTCCCGACTCGGGTGGATCTTGTGCCTTCCCCCGCCCCGAGGAGCCCATGAACCGCCGTGAGCTGTGCCGTGTCCTCGGTGCCGCCGTCGCGAGTCCGGCCTTGTCGCGGCTGTCCGCGAACGAGCTGTGGGCGGTGGGCCGGCGGGCGCACGCCCGAGGCCCCGGCCTCGGCTTTCGGGTGCTCGACCCGCATCAGGCCGAGACGGTCGAGATAATCGCCGAGCTGATCATCCCCGAAACGGACACGCCCGGCGCACGGGCGGCGCGGCTGCCAGAGTTCATCGACCTGCTGCTCGCGGAGTGGGCGCCGGACGACGACCGCAAGCAGTTCCTCGACGGCTTGGCCGACGTCGACGCGCGGGCCCGAGCCGCATCCGCCGCGGACTTCCGGAGCGCCTCCGAGGCACAGCGCGTAGCGATCCTTACCGCGCTCGACGCCGAGGCACAGGAGGCTCGCAAGGCGAAGGCCGACGGCAAGCCGCACTTCTTCGACCATATGAAATTCGTCACGGTGTACGGCTACTGTACGTCTGAAGCGGGGGCCACGGCCGAGCTGCACTACGAGGCGATCCCGGGCGCGTTCGAGCCGTGCGCACCGATGGACCGCTGGCGCGCGGCGCCGGGGGACTTCTGATGGCCGCCCCCAGCTTCGACGCCATCGTCGTCGGCTCCGGGATCACCGGCGGGTGGGCGGCCAAGGAGCTGTGCGAGCGCGGACTCAAGACCCTGGTGCTCGAGGCTGGCCGGCCGATCGACCCAGCCCGGGATTACGTCGAGCACGTGCCGCCCTGGGAGATGAAGTTCCGCGGCTTCGGCGACCGCAAGGCGCTCGAGCGCGATCAGTTCATCCAGCGCCATTGTTATGCCTGCAACGAGTACAGCGGCAAGTTCTTCGTGAACGACCGCGACAACCCCTACACGTTCGATCCCGCCAAGCCGTTCCACTGGATCCGCGGCCGCCAGGTGGGCGGCAAGTCCATCATGTGGGGCCGCCAGGTGTACCGCTGGAGCGACCTCGACTTCGACGCGAACGCGCGCGACGGGTTCGGCGTCGACTGGCCGATCCGCTATGCCGACATCGCGCCGTGGTACGACCACGTGGAGGAGTTCATCGGGATCTCGGGCGAGGCGCTCGGCCTGCCGCAGCTGCCGGACGGCAAATTCCTACCGCCGATGGCGCTGAACTGCGCGGAGCAGGTCGTGAAGGACGGCATCGCGAAGCACTTCGCCGGGGAGCGGGTGCTGACGATCGGGCGCGCCGCCATCCTCACGCAGGCGCACGGGGGGCGCGCCGCATGCCATTACTGCGGCCCGTGCGAGCGGGGCTGCATCACGCATTCCTACTTCAACAGCATCGGGGTGACGCTGCCGGCGGCCCGCGCCACGGGACGCCTCACACTACGGCCCTATAGCGTCGTTCACAGTGTGATCTACGACGAGCAGCGCGACCGCGCCGCGGGGGTCCGCGTCATCGACGGGCAGACCCGCGAGGCGCTCGAGTTCCGTGCGCGGATCGTGTTCCTGTGCGCGTCGACGCTCGAGTCGACGCGCATCCTGCTCAATTCGAAAACGCGGCGCTTCCCCACCGGGCTCGCCAACTCGAGTGGCGTGCTGGGCCACAACCTGATGGACCACGCGATGGGCGGCGGGGCCAATGGCACGATCCCGGGCATGGAAGACCGCTCGGTGCACGGGAACCGTCCCAATGGGATCTACGTCCCCCGGTTCCGCAACGTGAAGACGCCGCATCCCGCCTTCCTGCGGGGCTACGGGTTCCAGGGGGGCGGGGGGCGCGGAGGCTGGGGTCGGGCGGCGTCGCAGCCTGGCTTCGGCGTGGAGCTGAAGCGCGCCCTGCGCACCCAGGGACCGTGGGGCTTTTCGTTGTACGGCTTCGGCGAGTGCCTCCCCCGGCCGACCAACTCCGTGGAGATCGATCCCGACAAGGTCGACGCCTGGGGAGTGCCCGCCCTGCGGATCCACTGCGAGTGGAGCGACAACGAACGCAAGCTGCTCCACGACATGTCGGTCAGCGGGGCGGAGATGCTCGAGGCGGCGGGGGCCAAAGACGTCACGCCGTTCGTGGACGACAACCCGCCCGGCCTCACGATTCACGAGATGGGAACCGCCCGCATGGGGCGCGATCCGAAGACGTCGGTCTTGAACGCCCACAACCAGTGCCACGACGTGAAGAACCTGTTCGTCACCGACGGCGCGTGCATGGCGTCATCGGCCTGTCAGAACCCTTCCATTACCTACATGGCGCTCACCGCTCGCGCGGCCGCGTACGCTGTAGAGAGCATGAACCGGAGAGAACTCTAGGGGCTCGGGACTCGGGGCTCGGGATTCGGAAACTCAGAGGAGACCACAATGACGGATCGGCGCGAATTCGTACAGACCCTCGGTGCTGCGGCTGCGGCGTACCTGTTGCACCCCCGAGCCCTGAACCCCTATTCCCGAGCCCCCAGCAAGATCGAGCGAGTGGGCCTGCAGCTCTACACCGTGCGTCACGAGATGGAGAAGGACGTCGAGGCGACGATCGCGCGCGTGGCCGCGAGCGGCTACAAGGAGGTCGAATTCGCGGGCTACTTCAAGAAGACGCCCGCGGAGATCCGCGCCATGCTCGATCGCAATGGCCTCACGTCCCCGTCGGCGCACATATCCGCAGGCGGGGCCGACGCCTGGCACGAGGCGCTCGATGCCGCGCACGTGGTCGGGCACCAGTACGTCGTGGTCCCCTGGATCCCCGAGGAGCAGCGCACCGGGATCGACGGCTACAAGAAGATCGCCGCCGACTTCAACCAGAAGGCGGAGCAGGCGCGCGCGGCCGGGCTGCAGTTCGCCTATCACAACCACGACTTCGAGTTCGCCCGGGTGGACGGCAAGCTGCCCTACGACGTGCTGCTCGCGGAGGCCGACCCCAAGCTGGTGCAGATGGAGATGGACCTGTACTGGATCACCAAAGGCGGCCAGGATCCCCTGACGTACTTCGCGCGCTGGCCGGGCCGGTTCTCGATGGTGCACGTGAAGGACTCGATGGGACCGCCCGACAACAAGATGGCCGACGTGGGGGCCGGCACGATCGACTGGAAGCGCATCTTCGCCAAGCAGCAGCAGGCGGGGATCAAGCACTTCTTCGTGGAGCACGACCAGCCGGCCGACGCGTTTGCGTCCATCAAAGCGAGCTGCGACTACTTGAAGCGGCTGGAGTTCTGATGGACCGGCGGCAGGCCATCGGACTGGTGGGGGCGGCCGCCGTGGGTTCCCAGGCTAAAGCCTGGGCTCGGCCGTATGCCGCCCTTAAGGGCGGACCCGCGCCGAGCCCGCGCTTCAGCGCGGGAAGAGTGAAGCAGTCCGTCTCGCGCTGGCCCTATCGCGAGATCCCCCGACTTCTGCAACGCCGCAGCGGGCATGGGGCTCGCGGGCGTGGATCTGCTCAGTGCCGCTGATTGGGACACGGTGCGGGATCACGGGCTCGTGTGCTCGATGGGCTATCCCGCGGACCGCCGCGATTTCATCCCGACCGGCTTCAACGACCGGGCCAACCACGCGCTGCTGTTGCGCGAGCTCGAGCAAACGATCCCGCTCGCCGCAAAGCACGGCGTCCCCAACGTGATCACGATGTTCGGCAACCGCCGCGGCCGGAGCGATGCGGAAGCGATCGACAACTGCATCGCCGGTCTCAATGCGATCAAGGCGCTCGCGGAGGAGCAACGCGTCACCGTCTGCGTGGAGCTCCTGAACAGCAAGGTCGATCACGCCGACTACCAGGGCGATCACACTGCGTTCGGAGTGGCCGTGATGAAGGGCGTGGCGTCGCCGCGGGTCAAGCTGCTGTACGACATCTATCACATGCAGATCATGGAAGGCGACATCATCCGCACCATCCGCGACAACGCGGCATTCATCGGCCACTTCCACACGGGCGGCGTACCGGGCCGCCACGAACTCGACGGCACCCAGGAGCTCAACTGGCACGCGATCGCCGCCGCCATCGCCGACACGGGCTTCACCGGATTCATGGCGCACGAGTTCACGCCGACGCGCGACCCCGTCACCTCGTTGCGACAGGCCGTGGAGACTTGCACCGTATGACCCAGCCCCGAGCCCCGAGCCCCCAGTCCCGAGTATACGACGTGTGCATCGTCGGCTCGGGCGCCGGCGGTGGCATGGCCGCCCACGCCCTCACCCGCGCGGGTGCCGACGTGATCGTGCTCGAGGCGGGCGTGCCGTGGGACAACCTGAAAGACTCGGCCATGCTCACCTGGCCGTACGAGTCGCCGCGGCGCGGCCGCTCGACCGAGGACCATCCGTTCGGGGAATTCGACGCCTGCATCGGCGGCTGGGAGATCGCCGGCGAGCCCTACACGCGCGCCGCGGGCACGGAGTTCAGCTGGTGGCGGGCCCGCATGGTCGGGGGCCGCACCAACCACTGGGGCCGGATTTCGCTCCGCTTCGGGCCGTACGACTTCAAGCGCAAGAGTCGGGACGGGCTGGGTGACGATTGGCCCATTTCGTACGAGGAGGTCGCCCCCTTTTACGATAAAATCGATCGGCTGATCGGCGTGTTCGGCAGCAAGGAGAGCCTTCCGAACGAGCCGAACGGCGTGTTCCTACCGCCGCCGCGGCCCCGCTGCCACGAGCTGCTGGTCAAGCAGGCGGCGGACCGACTGCACATCACCTGCATTCCGTCCCGGCTCTCGATCCTGACCCGACCGCTCAACGGCCGGGCGCCGTGCCACTACTGCGGGCAGTGCAACCGCGGCTGCCGTGTGAACGCCAACTTCACCTCCACCAACGTGCTGATCGGCCCCGCGCTCGCCACCGGGCGGCTCACGCTCGTCACCAACGCCATGGCCCGCGAGGTGACGCTGGACAAGGCCGGCCGCGCCTCGGGTGTCGCATACGTGGACAAGACGACCGGGTCGGACCAGCACGTCCGTGCCAAGGTCGTGGTGCTCGCCGCGAGCGCGCTCGAAACGGCCCGCCTGCTGCTCAACTCGAAGTCGTCCGCGTTCCCGAACGGCCTGGCGAACGGCAGCGGGACGGTGGGCAAGTACATCACCGATACGACCGGGACGGACGTGGGGGGCTTCATCCCCAAAATGATGGACCACGTGCCGCACAACCACGACGGCGTGGGTGGGATGCACCTGTACATGCCGTGGTGGCTCGAGGACCAGAAGCTCGACTTCCCGCGCGGCTACCATATCGAGGTCTGGGGCGGGACGCAGGTCCCGAGCTATGGCTTCGGGGGCGGCATCCAGCGGTACCCGTCGGGTGGCGGCTACGGCAAGCAGCTCAAGGACGATTATCGCCGTTACTACGGCGCCACCGTCGGCTTCTCGGGCCGCGGGGAGATGATTCCCAACGACGACACCTACTGCGAGATCGATCCGCGTACGGTCGACCGCTGGGGCATCCCGGTGCTGCGGTTTCACTGGAAGTGGTCGGACCACGAATACAAGCAGGTGAAACACATGCAGGAGACGTTCCGGGCGCTGATCGAGGCCATGGGCGGCGAGGTGTTCTCCCCGATGCCGGGGCCCGAGCGCGGATACGGCATCGCGGCGGGCGGCGTCATCATCCACGAGCTGGGCGGCGCGCGCATGGGCGACGACCCGAAGACGTCGGTGACGAACCGCTGGTGCCAGGCGCACGAGTGCAAGACCCTGTTCGTGACCGACGGCGCGCCGTTCGTGTCGCAGGCCGACAAGAATCCGACCTGGACGATCCTGGCTCTGTCGCTCCGGACCAGTGAATACATCGCGGATCAGATGAAAAAGGGGGCGCTGTGAATTGCGGAACGGGCAACCCCTCCGGCTGCGCTCCTCGACAACCACCCCACCACTCCCCTGGGAGCTTGCCGTCGGGGTCACCCGTTCCGCTGATTCCGCGTCGGGATCGCCCCTCGACCGCGCCGGAGCGCCCATGAGCGCAATCAATCGTCGCAAAGCCGTGCAGATCCTGGCCACGGTTCCCCTGGCCGCGGCATTCCGGTGGCCTCCCGAGTCGGTGCGCGAGGCGGCCGCTCGGACACGCGACGCGCTGGCGCGTGCTGCCCCCTACGAGCCGAAGCACTTCACCGCCCACGAATGGGACACGGTCCGCCTGCTCGTCGATGTGATCATCCCCAAGGACGACCGCTCCGGGAGCGCCACAGATGCCGGGGTCCCCGAGTTCATGGACTTCATGCTGGGGGACGATCCCGACCTCGAGATGCCGATCCGAGGGGGCCTGGCGTGGCTGGATCACGAGTGCGACGATCGCTGGAGCAAGACGTTCGTCGCGTGCAGCGATGCCGAACGGACCGCCCTGGTGGACGACATCGCGTGGCCGAAGCAGGCCAAGCCCCAGTATGCCGCCGGCGTCGCCTTCTTCAACGGCTTCCGAGACCTCACGGCCTCGGGCTTCTTCTCGAGCAAGCTGGGCGTGCAGGACCTGCGCTACATCGGCAACACCTTCGTCGCCGAGTGGAAGGGCTGCCCGCCGGAGGCTCTGGACAAGCTCGGCGTGCGCTACACCGACTGACGGGAAAAGGGAAAGGGGACACGCGAAGCGTGACGGGCAACAAGCGTCTCGGAATCGGGTTCGTGGGCAGCGGCTTCAACGCGCGGTTCCACTTGCAGGGGCTCCAGACCGTGCGCGATGCCGACGTGCTCGGTGTGTGGAGCCCGAACGGGAAGCACGCCGAGGACATGGCCACGCGGGCGCGCCGGCTCGACCTCGGGCCCGCCAAAGCGCATCGCTCGATCGCCGAGATGGTAGCGGACCCGGGTGTCGACGCGCTGTGGCTGTGCGGACCAAACCAGGCCCGGATCGAGAACGTGGAGGAGATCGTGGACGCCGTCACGCGCGGCAAAGGGGCGCTCAAGGGCATCGCCTGCGAGAAGCCGCTGGCGCGCAACGTCGCCGAAGCGCAGCGCGTCACCGAGCTGGTGAAAAAGGCGGGCCTCGCGCACGGCTACCTGGAGAACCAGCTGTTTGCGCCCGCCGTTTCGCAAGGGAGGGCGATCATCTGGGCACGGGGCGCGTCGCTCACCGGCCGGCCGTATCTCGCGCGCGCGGCCGAAGAGCACAGCGGACCGCATATGCCGTGGTTCTGGCGTGGGGACCTGCAGGGCGGCGGAGTCCTGAACGACATGATGTGCCACTCGTCGCTGGTCGTGCGTCACCTCCTCACCAAGCCCGGCGCCCCGCTCGCGACGGTGCGGCCGGTGCGCGTGACGGGTCATATCGGCAGCCTCAAATGGAGCCAGCCGGCCTATGCGAAGCAGCTGCAGCAGCGCATGGGCAAGGAAGTGGACTATACCAAGCGGCCCTCGGAAGATTTCGCGAGCGTGATGATCGAGTTCGCGACGGACGACGGCGCTACCGTGCTCGGTGAAGCCACGACCTCGTGGAGTTTTGTGGGCGCGGGGCTGCGCCTCTCCGCCGAGCTGCTCGGCCCCGAGTATTCCATGTCGTGGAACTCGCTCGACAGCCCGCTCCGGCTGTTCTTCAGCCGCGAGGTGAAGGGTCAATCCGGTGAAGACCTGGTCGAGAAGCAGAACGCGGAGATGGGGCTCATGCCCGTCATCTCGGAGGAGGCGGCGGTCTACGGCTACGAGGCCGAGGACCGGCATTTCGTGCGCGTGTTCCTCGGGCGCGAGGCGCCGCAACTCACGTTCGACGACGGCCTCGAGGTCGTGAAGCTGCTGATGACGGCCTACATGAGCGCCGAGCAGGGGAAGACGCTGGAGTTCCCCCCCGCAGGCATCGAGAAATTCGTGCCGGCGGTGGCGAAGGGAACGTGGAAACCATGAGGCTGGCGTTCCTGGCGCTCGTCGCCGCCGCGGCGCCCATGAGGGCGCAACAATGGCCCGTTCACTCTATGGACCGCCCCCGCCCTGCCGTCGTCGATCCCGGTCCGGAGCGTCCACCGGTGGCGCCACCGTCGGATGCGATCGTGCTGTTCGACGGCAAGAGCCTCGCACAGTGGCAGTCCGAGGACAGCACGGCGGCGAAATGGGTCGTGCGAGACGGTTACTTCGAGGTGGCGCCACACACGGGGGCGATCGTGACGAAGCGCGGCTTCGGCGACGTCCAGTTGCACGTCGAATGGGCGACGCCGGTGCCGGCCACGGGCGAGGGCCAGGATCGCGGCAACAGCGGCGTCTTCATGATGACGCACTATGAGATTCAGGTGCTCGATTCCTATCACAGCGACACGTACGCCGACGGCCAGGCCGCCGCCGTCTACGGACAGACCCCCCCGCTCGTCAATGCGAGCCGCCCGCCGGGCCAATGGCAGACCTACGACATCATTTTTCACCGGCCCCGCTTCACAGCGGACGGCGCCGTGCGCGACTCGGCGCGGGTGACGGTGCTGCACAACGGCGTGCTCGTCCAGGACAACACGATCATCACCGGCTGGACGGTGCACGGGCAGCGCGCCCATTACGCACCGCATGCCGACCGGCTGCCGCTGCTGCTGCAGGATCACGGCCATCCCGTACGCTATCGCGACATCTGGATCCGCGAGCTGCGCGAGCACCAGTGACCGCATGATGCGTCGCCGCGCCACTCACGGCGCAGGTGCCAGCCGCCGCCGCGGACATGCTGCGGCGACTGTACGCCTCCCGCGAGTTCGCACCCGAGCACTTCGGTCCGGCGCGCTGGATCACGGGCGGGACGGCGTACACCACCGTCGAGCCGGCGCCCGACAACGGGGGATCCGACATCGTGCGCTACGAGACGGCGACGGGCGCCCGCAGCGTCGCCGTCGCCGCGCGGCAGCTCATCCCCCGGGGCGCCACAGAATCCCTCGACATCGACGACTACGACTGGTCGAGCGACGCGTCGAAGCTCCTCATCTTCACCAACACACAACGGGTGTGGCGCCAGAACACCCGCGGGGACTACTGGGTGCTCGACCGCACCGGTGGGGGAGCGCCGAAAAAACTGGGGGGCGACGCGCCGGCGTCGTCGCTCATGTACGCCAAGTTCTCCCCCGATGGCAACCGGGTCGCGTACGTGCGGCAAGGGGACCTCTACGTCGAGCGTCTGGCCAACGGCCGCATCACGCGTCTCACCACCGGCGCCGACTCGCTGCACGTGAACGGCATGACCGACTGGGTCTACGAAGAGGAGTTCGACCTGCGTGATGGCTTCCGCTGGTCCCCCGACGGAGCCCGCATCGCCTACTGGCACTTCGACATGACCGGCGTGGGCAGATTTCTGCTCACCAACGACACCGACTCGCTCTACCCGTTCGTCACGCCCGTGCAATACCCGAAGGCGGGCACTACGAACTCCGCCGTCACGGCCGGCGTCGTGAGTGCGGACGGCGGTCCCACCAGGTGGTTGCAGGTGCCCGATGATCCGCGCGAGAACTACCTCCCCCGCCTCGAATGGGCGGGGCCGCAAGAGCTGGTGCTGCAGCGCATCAACCGTGCCCAGAACACGGATCGCGTCATGCTCGCCGACGCCAGCACCGGCGCCGTCCGCGCCGTGCTGGTGGAGCGGGACAGCGCCTGGCTCGACGTAGTGGACGACCTGCAATGGCTCGCCGGCGGCAAGGAGTTCACCTGGCTGAGCGAGCGTGACGGGTGGCGTCACGTGTATCGGGTCAGCCGGGACGGCCAGACCGTGCACCTCGTCACACCAGGCGCCTTCGACGTGATCGAGGTCGCCGCACTAGACGAGCCGGGGGGCTGGCTGTACTACATCGCGTCGCCGGACAATGCGACCCAGCGCTACCTGTACCGCGTGCCGCTCGATGGCCGCGCGGCGGCGCAGCGCCTCTCCCCCGTCGATCGACCGGGCACGCACTCCTACGACATCTCGCCGGACGCCCGGTGGGCCTGGCACACCTATTCGACGTTCGACACCCCGCCCGTGACCGACCTGGTACGCCTGCCCTCCCACGCCACGGCCCGCACGGTCGTTGCGAACGAGCGACTGCGCGGGGCCGTCGCACCGCTCACGTCGCGGCGCGGCGAATTCTTCCGCGTGGCGCTTCCCGACAGCGCGACCCTCGACGGCTGGATGATTCGGCCCCGCGACTTCGATTCCACCAGGACCTACCCCCTGCTGATGTACGTGTACGGCGAGCCCGCCGGGCAGACCGTGCGCGACCAGTGGATGGGTGGCCTGGGGCTATGGTTCCGGATGCTCGCCGATCAGGGCTACGTCGTCGCGAGCGTGGACAACCGCGGCACGCCGGCGCCGCGCGGCCGGGCGTGGCGCAAGGTGGTGTATGGCGCCATCGGTGTGCTGTCGAGCCGCGAGCAGGCCGACGCCGTGCGCGCCCTGACACGCTCCCGGCGCTACCTCGATTCGACCCGGGTGGGCATCTGGGGGTGGAGCGGCGGCGGCTCGAGCACGCTGCAGGCGATGTTCCGCTACCCCGACGTCTATCAGGTGGGGATGAGCGTGGCGCCGGTGCCCGACGAGCGGCTGTACGACACGATCTACCAGGAGCGCTACATGGGCCTGCCGCAGGAGAACGCGGGGTACGAGACCGCGTCTGCTATCAGCCACGCCGAGGGACTGCGCGGTCGCCTGCTCGTGGTGCACGGCTCCGGCGACGACAACGTCCACTATCAGGGCACCGAGCGGCTGCTGAACCGGCTGATCGCCCTCGGGAAGCCGGTCGACTTCATGGAGTATCCCAATCGCAGCCATTGCATCTGCGAGGGCCAGGGCACGACGCTGCACGTGTACTCCCTGCTGACGCGCTACCTGCTCGAGCACCTAGCTGCGGGGCCGCGCGGCCGCGGAGGTGTGTGATGCTCGCCGCCTTGGTCGTGGCGCTCGCGCTCGACTCCGGGTTCACCGTCGTCCCGCGCCCCGTGCACCTCACGCCGAGACCCGGCACCTTCACGCTCACGGCGGGAACGGTCATCGCCACCGACCAGGCGAGCCGCGCCCTCGGCGCGATGCTCGCCGACTATCTGTTTCCCGCCACTGGCTTCCGCCTGGCCGTGCGCGGGGGCGCCCCGGCCCCGGCGGGTGGGGGGTCGATCTCGATCCGGCTCGACACTACGCTGCATGCGCTCGGCGACGAGGGGTATCGGCTGGACGTGAGCCGCGGAGCCGTCACGATCCGTGCGGCCCGACCGGCGGGCGCGTTCTACGCCATTCAGACGCTGCGCCAACTCTTCCCCGCCGCGATCCTGCGACAGGCGAAGGTGACCGGAACGGCGTGGACTATTCCAGCCGTGTCGATCGAGGACTATCCGCGCTTCAGCTGGCGCGGGATGCATCTGGACGTGGGGCGCCATTTCATGCCGAAGGAGTTCGTGAAGAAGTACATCGGTCTCCTGGCGTTCCATAAGATGAACCGTTTCCACTGGCACCTCACCGAGGATCAGGGGTGGCGCATCGAGATCAATCAGTACCCGCGCCTCACGCAAGTGGGCGCCTGGCGCACGCAGACGATCATCGGCCGGCCGGACCGGCGGGACTCGACCACGTGGCGGTTCGACGGCCAGCCGCACGGCGGCTTCTACACCCAGGACGACGTCCGTGAGATCGTGGCGTACGCGCAGGCGCGGTTCGTCACGATCGTGCCCGAGATCGAAATGCCGGGGCATTCGCAGGCCGCGATCGCCGCGTATCCCGAGCTGGGGAACAAGGGCGACACGCTTTCCCCCTGGACCAGCTGGGGCGTGGACGAGAACATCCTCAATCCCGGCGAGCAGACGATCCGGTTCTACCAAAACGTGCTGACGGAAGTGATGGGGTTGTTTCCGGGCCATTGGATCCACATCGGCGGCGATGAGGCCCCGAAGGCCCAGTGGAAGACGAGCCCGCTCGCACAGGAGCGCATCCACGAGCTCGGCCTGAAAGACGAGGACGAGCTGCAGAGCTGGTTCACGCGCCGCATGGACGAGTTTCTCACCGCCCATGGCCGCTCGCTCATCGGCTGGGACGAGATTCTCCAGGGGGGGCTCGCGCCCAATGCTACCGTGATGTCGTGGCGCGGCACCGAGGGCGGCATCGCGGCGGCCCGGGCAGGGCACGATGTGGTGATGGCGCCCGGGTCGCACACGTACTTCGACCACTATCAGTCCACCGACACGACGCGCGAGCCGCTGGCGATCGGCGGGTTGCTGCCGCTCGACACGGTGTACGCGTTCGAGCCCGTGCCCGCAGAGCTCACGGCGGACGAAGCGCGCCACGTGCTCGGCGCGCAGGGGCAGGTGTGGACCGAGTACATCCCGGACCCGAAGCGGGTCGAGTACATGGCGTTCCCGCGGGCGTGCGCGCTCGCGGAGGTGCTGTGGACGCCGCGCGAGGAGCGGGACTACGCGGACTTCCAGCGGCGGCTCGCCACCCACGTCGCGCGGCTCGCCGTGCTGGACGTGAACTATCGAACGCCCGGCATCGCCGCGACGCCACCCGTTCCTGACACACACCCGTCCCGCTAGCGGTGTAGCTTTGAACGAACCCGTCGATGCGAGAGGAAAGGCAAATGCTCCGTCCGTCACTCGCGCTGCTCGTGCCGCTCGCCGCGGCCCTGGTCGCGTCCCCGACTGCCGCGCCGGCGCAGGAGGCGAAGCCGCCTGAGCCGTTGGCGGTGGGCACCGCAGCACCGGACTTCACGCTCCCGGGCGCGACCCGCTACGGCGTGCTCAAAGCCCCCATTCATCTCAGCGACTTCAAAGGCAAAACCGTCGTCCTCGCCTTCTTCTACAAGGCGCGAACCAAAGGGTGAACGATCCAAATGCATGCGTACCGTGATCAGTACGCACAGCTGTTCCACGACGGCCGCAACGTCGTCCTCGTCGCCGTCAGCGTGGATGTCGCGGACACCCTCGCCGCCTGGGCCCGAGACGACGAGTTTCCGTATTTGTTCGCGAGCGACTCGGGCGGCGTGATCGGCAAGACCTACGGCGCCCACAACGCCAAGTACGGGCTCGACAACCGCACCCTGTTCGTGGTGGGACCGGACGGGAAGATCGCGCACGTGATGGCGCCGTTCCGGGAGATCGACCCGCAGTCGTACAAGGAGTTGGCGGGGGCGATCGACGGCGTCACGCCGAAAACGGGGGAGTAGGCTCGGCGTAGGCGCGCGGCCCGGCTGGTCGCGTCGTAGCTAGTGGCCGCTCGCCGTGCGGGTCGACATCCAGAGATCGTTGCCGCCCAGGCCGTCAGGCCTGGGCGGCAACGCGATGCAATCCGGGTCGCACTCACCGCGGAATAAGCGTCACGTTGTTGACCAGTATCTCGGTCACCGTCCCGTCAGGGGCGATCAGGCGTTCGCTTTCGGCGAGCACTCGTGCGCTGCCGCCGCTGACCAGGTCGACGATCCCCTGTGCCCGAAAGCCGAAGGCGTCGGCGCCGCTGCCCGTGACCTGGCGGTCGTTGTCGGTCGAGGTCAGGGTCCCCGTGCCCTGGGCAAAGGGACTGAGTTGGCAGAGGTCCATGAAGTTCCTGAACGGCGAAGGCACGGGGCTGTAGATGTGGATGTTCACGTCGCGTAGCAAACGGAGCTGCCGCAAGACATCCTGCATCTCGCCGACGGTTTGCACGGGCTGGGGTTCGGGGGTGAGCGCGCCGCCGCAGCGCCGCAGAGCGCCGACGCCCGCTGTCGGCGCATTGACCACAATGACCAAGTTGCTGCTGAGGTCGGCCCAGACAAACAAGAGGACGGAATCGCCGCGGAACACGTTCGGCAAGTCGGACGGGCCGTTCATGAAGTCGAATTGCGCAGTCCGCGCCCCGACGGTGGAGGTCGGTGGGCCTTCGCATCCAATGATCAGGAGCAGCGCCGCCGAGCCGACTGCACCGAGGATATGGGATCTCATCGTTCACCTCCGTTGCTACGGGACAGAGTATCGACCGCTTAAGGCACGGTCGGTGTGGCTGTGTTCGAAGGATTGGAGTGGAGCACGTTGATCCAGCCCCGGACCCGATAGGTGTAGGTGGTTCCGGGCAGCACCTGGAGGTCGCGAAACGTCGTGTCGAGGGCGAAGGATGCGATCTGGAAGGCGGCGTCGCCACACGCGCTCGCGTCACCAGTGCACCGTTCGATCTCGAACTGCTGGGCGGGGAGTTCGCCTGCGTTCGGTTGGTCCGCCCAGGCGAGATCGATCTGGCCTGCCGAGACAGC
>Ga0209801_1000483_pt1 | contig 26436 bp, 27 predicted proteins | sample GraSoiAngelo_127_FD_185884 | JGI IMG/M metagenome (GOLD analysis project Ga0209801, IMG submission 185884) | Grasslands soil microbial communities from the Angelo Coastal Reserve, California, USA - 14_0927_09_40cm (SPAdes) (version 2) | ecosystem: Environmental > Terrestrial > Soil > Grasslands ... | reverse complement strand
AATTGCGTTCACACAAGGAGATACGCCACCTTGTTCATGGACAAACGTGCGCATCCGGATAGGCGAGACGGACAACATGCCGCGTCGATGCCGAAAAACGTTGAGGCCGGCTTGTCGAAATCGGGCCGCTAACTCCTGCATCATGTTCGATGGCGAACGATTCTCGCGCGTCCAGGCATCTTCAATCGCGCGATTGAGCGTTCGATCGGGCAGACGCCGGCTTAAGACCCCGCCGATGGTTACTTCCTCCATACTGCGAACCAAGCCCGGCAGGTAATTGGACCGGAAGTGCCGTTCTGCTTCCGCTGCGGATGCGAACGTTGAGGCGGTTTCATCGCGCAATGCCGTATATGTGGTCACGGTTCGCGCTTCTTCTTTCCAGCGCTCGATTAACGCCGGTTCGTTCACGATCTCGATTTGCCGCTGATACTCGGCGAAACTCATGCGACGGCTGAAGCGCTGTTCGTAAAGGCTGCGGAGCTGCGGCTGATAATTATGATGATTGGTCGGGCCAAGAAGCGTCCCGCTCAGTCTGCAGCGGGCGACGTTTGAGAAATTTCCTTTGATCGGATCTGATTGCGTGGTCTCGATCTTGTAAAAATCTTCGCGAGCGAATCGAAATGCATTTCGCTCAAGGAAGTCTCGATCCAAAGACATTGCGCCATTTTCGCCCAGTCGATAAACCAGCGATTCTGCTTTGGCCGTCAACCGGACGTCATAGCGTTCCGGTTTTTCCAGGAACAGACGCGCCAAAGCAAAAATGGAATAAGCAACCGAAGCCGACTTGATTTGCGCGACCACATTATCGAACGCCCGGGAATAGGGCAGAAAACGAACCGTAATGTCTGGCGGAGCGGCTACCCGAAAAACCTTGCGCCGATCTCGATGATTTCGACCGCGAGCTCGGCGGTCGCGTCCGTTTTTTGAGTCGCGCGACATTTTTGACTCGCGCGAGCGCGGAGCGCGATCGCGGCGCGAACGATTTGAAGGGCGTGATCGCCGGCCATCCTCCTCGCCGCCGGCGTACTCGTAGATCCTCTCCTCAGCGGGTTCTTTCACCCACGCGGGCAGTAATTTGAGATCGAGCAAATCAACTGGCTCGACAGGCAAAGAGGACATCGTTTCCATCTACTCGGATGACGCAGGAAGTAAATCGAAAGCGGTTCGCGCATTGCGCCTGAAATTGATTGACAAGCTCTCTAATTCATTTACTTGCCATCCTGTGCTCGGACTGCTTTAAGCTTTTCCACGCGCAACCAACCCGAACGAAACAAATTTTATGGCGGAAAAATCAATCGAAGAGAAGGTCAAGGACATCATCGTGGAGCAACTGGGTGTGAACCCGGAGCAGGTCACGCCACAGGCATCTTTCATTGAAGATTTGGGTGCGGACTCGCTGGATATCGTGGAGCTGGTGATGGCGTTTGAAGAGGAATTTTCCGTGGAAGTGCCGGACGAAGACGCCGAGAAGCTGCAAACCGTCGGCGATGTCGTGAAGTACATCGAAGAACGAGCGAAACCGCAATAGCGCGCAGCGCAAGATGTTCGGGAAGTGAAAACACGGCTTGAGCCGTGTTTTCGTGTTTAAGGTTGCAGAGAAATGCAACGCGCCCAGACTAGATTGCAATGAGCTTCCCGGTTTTTGAGAGACCGCTATTTCAAGTCGGAGGCCATTACGTCACGTTTTTGGGACTAATCGCCTTTGTCGGTCTTTTTGCGGCCGGGCTCATCATCGCTCGGATGTTGCAAAGCCATTTTGTCCGCCGCTTCTTCAGCCGATTCAAGATCGAGACGAACTTTGTCGCGATCGTCACGTCGATTTTAAGTCTGGCTGCGCTCGTCTTTTTTACGATCAGCGCAATTAATGCGGCAGGCATTCCGCTCGCTTGGAACGCACCTCTTCCGGCCGTTTCGCTAAGTCTTGTCCAGATTTTTCTGCTAATCGCACTTTTAATCGCGGTCTTTTGGATCTCCTCGCGGACGAAACGGTTTCTTTTCAATCGGTTTCTCGTCAATAGCGGACTGGATCGTGCCCTCCAGTACGCCATTGCCCAAATCATCGCCAACGTCGTGCTGGTAGTTGGTGTTTTGATTGTTCTGGAAAATACCGGCATTCATCTCGGCGCGCTGGCGGTTTTCGCGGGCGCGGTTGGCGTGGGGGTCGGGTTTGGGTTGCAAAATATCGCCAGCAATTTCATCAGCGGTCTGGTGATTCTGGCCGAAAGACCAATCACTATCGGTGACCGCGTCGAAGTCGCCGGCATTACCGGCCAGGTGCAGCAAATTCGCGCTCGCAGCACGGTGATTCGCACGAACGACAACATCACGATGATTGTCCCAAACACGAAATTCATCGACTCGCCGGTCACGAACTGGACTTATGGCGATCCGCGGGTGCGGTTTCGCATCCCGGTCGGCGTAGCTTACGGCAGTGATATCGCAAAAGTACGCGAAGCGCTGCTCGCCGCCGGACGTGAAAATCCTAACACTTTAAAGGATCCGGGCCCGAGCGTTTTTCTTGAGAAATTCGGCGATAACTCGATCGAATTCGAGCTCGTCGTCTGGAGCAGCGAGATGAGCGCCCGGCCGAGCCGCTATCGCAGCGATCTCAATTTTGCGATCGAGCAGAAATTTCGCGAGGCCGGGATCGAGCTGCCGTTCCCCCAGCGCGATCTTCATATCCGGAGCGGCACGCTCAAAGTGGAAGGCACGGGACTTGGCACAACAAAAAGATCTGAGTCGTAGCCGACCCGTTCGCCACTCCATCCGTTCGCACGAGGGAAAGCGAGCGGATTAGATCGAATTATTGCACTTTAGAAATGCCGACCAATTCTTGTTAGTGCCGCCTGGCAACGTTGGTCAAGGATCATGAAGATTCTCGACGAGGCCAAGCCAGGACCTTCCCGATATTCGACGTTATCTAGCTTATGCGTCCCAGATTTGGCGATCGTAGCAAAGCGCGCTTTACCACTTCAATCAATTGGGCAGCAGCGACAGGCTTCTCGAGAAAGGCGAAGGCCCCCAGGCGCAGCGCCTGAGCTTCGACATCAGGCCCGCCAAATGCCGTGATGATGATAACCGGCAATTCCGGCAAGGCACTGGCAAGCGCCAAAACCCCGCGCCCACTGAACATCGGCATCCGCAGGTCAGTGATGACCACGTCGAATCGTTTTTCAGAATCCGCAAGTTTCTTCACCACTGCAACTGGATCAGACACGCCCGTGACTTGCATACCTTCACCGGCAAGCACTTTACTCATTGCCCGGAGCATTCCCGGATCGTCATCTACCACCAAAACAGATTTATCGTGCAACTCGTCCATAATCTTTCAAGAAATTGGCCGACGCCATACGGCAAATCGCCCAGGTGCAATGGTCTTCCCGCGGGAACGAATCCAGCTGAATCGTGGCAGTTATCGGGCAATCGCTGGAATCCGACAGTTGGAAGAAACAAATCGTCATGTCAGGCGCCGACAGCCAGCGGAAGTTGAATGCTAAAGGTGCTGCCTTTTCCCCGCGCCGTAGCGCAATCAATCTTCCCGCCATGTTCATTGATGACCTGCTGGGCATATGCGAGACCGAGACCAGTGCCATCGCTCTTCGTGGTGAAAAATGGGACGAAAAGATTCCGGGCTTCTTCCTCGGTCATGCCCCGACCGTTATCGCTGACGGATACCAAGACCTCCGCATCGTTCCTTTTCGTGCTGACTGTCAGATTTCCGCCAGCGGGCATCGCATCCACCGCATTACGGATTAGATTTAAAAGGACCTCCCAGAGTTGCTCGGCATCGGCGTAAACTGGTGGCAGGCTCGGATCAAACGTCTTCCTCAAGTCCACGCGCCTTTGATCGAGCAACGGCTGCACGAAATTAAGTTTTTCCTCAAGAAAGCCCTTCAGCGAAACAACAGCGCGCTCGGACTTCGGCATTCGCGCGAATCGGAGATAATCCTGTAGCACTTGGCGGATTCGCAAGACCTGCGAACGCATCTCGCGCAGGAGCGCCTGGCATTCGGCGGCTGAACGGCGGTTGGAATTTACGAAAACGTTAAGTTCCTCCCCGATCAGGTCAAGGTTAAGGAAGATCGAGCCGAGCGGGTTACGAATCTCATGGGCAACCTGGGCGGCCATCGAGCCGACCACGGCAAGACGCTCCGCTTGGAGCTTGGCGTGCTCCAGCCGCTTGCGTTCCTCCATCTCCGCCCGCAGCGCGGCGGTTCGGCGCTCCACCGTTTGCTCCAGATAGTAGTGAGAACTGCGAAACGCCGTCAACAACCAGACGACGACGAAAAAGAACACAAAAAGCATGATGGCGTTCCAGACAGGAATCAGCGGATGCTGATAGGTCGGCCCACCGAGTATGTCGCTGAGGAACCACACGCCCGTGCACAGCGCTCCCACCGCGAATCCGGCCGAACGCCCGGCTACCCATCCCGCGAAGCACGTCGGCAGCAAGTAAAAAGCTGATATCGCCCATTCACGACCCGTAAGATAATCCACAAGGCCAAGAACAATTGCCAGCGTCACAGCCGCGGCAGTCGCGGCCACCTTCGATCGCGCACGAAACTCTCCCCTTGGATTCACCTGGAACTTACTGCTGCAAACTTTGACAAGGCGGTTCGGATTTTCGTTCATGGTTCGGTTTATTTCCAGCGTGACCAACACCGTTACCGCCCCGCAACATCGACATGTCAGACAAAGACGGCGTGACTTTCGTCCGCGCAAAACTTGAGAAAATTTCAGCGCCTGTAAATTCGCCTTCTCCCTCGTCGGCGGGTTTATTCGGCCACCATTTATTTTTTTGCTATGCCAACGGGCAACATCATTCCATTCGCGCAAGGCGTGGCGAAAGTCGTTACGCGCACCGAATTGCAGAATTGTGACACCTGGAAACGCGCTCTTCAGGATAAATGCAAGGACCATCGTTACTACGAAATCGTCGATGAGACCTTAGATGGGAATTTCGAACATCATTACCTCATCCTCGAGGATAATTCTCGTAATGTCCGGGGAGTCCAGCCTGTGTTCTTTGTTCGGCAAAATCTTATTGAAGGCGTGCGCGGCAAGATTCGTTCCGTTGTCGATCGTGTTCGAAAAAAATTCCCGCGTTTCCTGACCATGCGCGTATTGATGGTTGGTTGCGCGGCCGGTGCGGGCGACCTCGGCGCTTGCGATGAAGAGGATGAAGCATGGGCGGCAAAAGCGTTGCGTGCCATCCTTCGAACGTATGCCCGGCAAAACAAAGCTTCCCTGGTTGTTTTGAAAGATTTCCCCGCGAAATATCGCCTTGCACTTGAAACTTTTCGTTCAAACGGCTATGCGCGCGTGCCGAGCATGCCGATGACCCGGCTTGCCCTTCCTTACCACGATTGGGAGGAATATTTTCGCACGCTAAGCAAGGCGACCCGGAAAGATCTCCGCCGGAAATTCCGTAAAGCAGAACGCGCGCCTAAGATCGACATGGAAATCGTCAGCGACATCGCTCCTTACATCGATGAAATCTATCCTCTCTATCTTCAGGTTCACGAGCGTTCGCTTCTTAAATTTGAGACACTGACCAAGAATTTCTTTCTTGCGACCGCGCGACGGATGCCGGAACGGGCGCGCTTCTTCATCTGGCGGCAAAGCAGCAGGATTGTCGCGTTTAGCCTTTGTCTGGTCTGCGGTGAGAAGATTTATGATGAATGCATCGGGCTCGATTACAGCGTAGCGCTCGATCTGCACCTTTATTTCTACACGCTGCGCGACATCATTTCGTGGTCGCTGCAACAAGGTTTGAAATATTATTACAGCAACCCGTTGAATTACGGACCCAAGCTGCACCTCCGCTGCGAGCTCGTGCCGCTCGACTTGTACGTCATGCACACGAGCACCGTTTTGAATCCGATCTTCCGCCGGATCATCAAATATCTTGGACCCACGCGCCATAGTCGGTTCTTGCGACGATTTCCAAACGCCGATCAGCTTTGAAAGCGGCGACTCTTCGACGAATCAAATCGGTTGCGATGAGATGATGGCGAGCTAAAAAAGCAAATGAAGATTCGACCTTCTAGTTTTGGTAATCCGTGGCTACAACTCGCTCTCAGCGTGCTGTGTGTGCTTGCGTCGGAGTTTCTCTTGAAGCGTGGCGCGGCAGACGTTGCAGAACCAAACAGCGCATGGTCCTGGACGGGAGTTAACGGCCTGGCTTCGCCGCTGGTGTGGTGGGCAATTCTTCTGATCATCGCCAGCTTCGTCAGCTGGCTTTACGTTCTTAGATACATTCCGCTCACGATCGCTTTTCCTCTTTCGCGCGTGGTCGATATCCTGGTTCCGCTCGGCTGCTGGATATTTTTGGGCGAATTTATCTCAACTCTCCGCTGGTGCGGTATTGCTCTGGTCGTGATAGGTCTGGCGCTGGTTGCGAAACCGGTCGCACAGATAGAGGAACGCTTGTGAGTTTCCTCGCCTTTTTCTTCATCGTCGCTTCTCTGCTGAGCTTCGTCATGGCTCAGCTCGTCCTGAAAAGAGCGATGGAGGTAACGAGAAAGAGCGGCTTTCGCAACCTCCAATTTTTCTCGCGAGTTGCCGGGGGAATCGCTCTGATGACGATTTCTTTTTTCCTGACACTCGGATTGCTGCAGCGATTCGATCTTAGTTATCTCTATCCATTTCAAGGTTTGAGCGTGATTTTCATAACCGTGACGGCCGCGGTCGTGTTGAAGGAAAAACTAAACTTGCAACTGACGATTGGCGCGTTGCTGATTAGCGCTGGAATCGTGCTCGTTTCACTGAGCTAACAGAGGCCAAAGTTTTGCCAGCGTAGCCGAATTGATCCTGCGAATCTGATCGACAGGCGGCAATTGAATTTTGGGATGGTCGAATTCTGCAGCGAAATGTTGTTTGAAGCGCGCGTAATATGGCGACGAATATGCGCCGCAAATGTCGCCGGCGATAATCTGCGAAGATTCCCGCAATTTTCTTAACGCCCACTCAAGATCGACAACCTCAAAGCGGCCGCTTTCCCAGTTCGTCACCGCCTCTTCGGCACGGAGACAATCAAGATCGATCGTCACGTAAACACTCGTTCCGCCGATCTGTTCTAAAAAGTGTTCAAAGTGCTCGTGCCAGTTGTCTCCCAAGATAGCGCCTCGACGTTGTCGATCTTTTACCGGGCGATCATCAGCCCACGGATGGACCTCAAGAATGCTTGCTCGCTCCGCGCGACGATTGCCAAAAAGTTGATGCGGCCACCAGCATTCAAAATTTCCGCAACCCCAAACGCTGACGCAGCGCACGTGAGGAAGTTCCAGCGCGCGATTCACCCATCCGCCGCAGCCCCATTTCGGCGGGCGCACGTCCCAGTCCGGGTGATTGTCGAAGGAGACGACAATGATCGGATCGGCAACGCGTCGCAGCCGGAGCGCCGTCAAATAATGAAAATCGCCCGAGCCGTAAAGTAGAAAAGGCGACGCGAGGTGTGCCTCGTGTTCGCGATAAAATTCGGCGACCAAACGCGACGGCGCGGAGAAGCGTAGTTGCGGTCCCCAAGCACGCGCATCGACAAGGGGCGAATCAAACGGCTGATCTCGCCATGCGTCATCCAAATTGAGGTGGAGAGCGCGGCCTAGCAAAGATTCTACTTGGGCGATTGTGAAAGAAACTGAGCATCGCTTGCCTTGGCGATGCGCAAGTTTTTCTTAGGCTTCCGCGCGATGGCAGGCGCAGCCCGGACAGTTTGCGGACGTGAAAACGCGGGGACGTGCTGCATGAATTCGGGGGTTAAGCTTTCCTTAAACCAGCGAGGAAATCAATGCTGGCTTTGCTGGCAATCGACCGGTGCTGATTGTCGGTTTTATGCGCTCGATTTCAAACCCACGCGCGAAAGCTAAAGTGACATCCTGATGGAAACTCAAGTTAAAAAGCTAAAGGAGCAGGAAAATGCGCGGGACTTCTTTTGCGTAGTGAGCGACGCATTTCGCATTATCGCCCGCCGCTCTTCGACCGTCCTCGGAAGCGCCTGGGCTTTCGCTGGAGCTCTGCTCGTCATCCTCGTGTGGGTTCTCACAGGACCTACGTTTCATTTTTCCGATACCTGGCAATTAATCATCAACACTGCCACGACTGTCATCACCTTCCTCATGGTGTTCCTGATCCAAAACACGCAAAACCGCGATGCCAAGGCCGTGCATCTCAAACTTGATGAAATGATTCGGGCACTTAAAGGCGCACGGAACCAGCTTGTCGATCTTGAAAATTTATCCGACGAAGATCTGAAGAAACTCGAGAAACAATTCCAGCGCCTCCGCCAAAAAGCCGAGCGCGATGGAACCGGCTCTCGCGACGTTACGCCCGCCGAGTCGCGTTGAGGTGGATCGAGCAGTCTCTGCTCGATATTAAAATTAGGCGGCCACGCCTCATTAGTTAGCATCGCCCGACGGATCGGCCGATCCACCGGCTGTCCGATCAGCGGATCGCCGCTTCAGCTTCTCGAGCTTCGCCAGTTCGCAGAAAAATTTTCCCGCTCGGGCAGATCCGAAAAATCTCGCACTGGCTACAGTCCGGCTTTCGCGCAAAGCAGCGGCGACGTCCGTGCCAGATGAACCAGTGACTCCAGTCTGTCCAATGTTCGCGCGGCACATGCTTCATTAAATCGCGCTCGATCTTTTCCGGCTCCGAATGCCGCGTGAGACGCAATCGTTTTGAAAGACGCACCACGTGTGTATCCACGACGATGCCTTCGTTTTTCCCAAACGCGTTTCCGAGAACAACATTCGCTGTTTTTCGGCCTACACCGGGCAGCGCACGCAATTCTTCCATGGTATCGGGGACTTTGCCGTTGTGTTCTTCCGCAATCGCACGCATTGCCCCGCGAATGCTCTTGGCTTTGCTTCGAAAAAATCCTGTCGATTTAATCGCGTTTTCAAGCTCGATTTGCGGCGCATTAGCATAATCAGCTGCTCTCCGGTACTTCTTAAACAACCCGGGAGTAACCATATTGACGCGTTTGTCGGTGCATTGCGCGGAGAGGATCGTCGCCACAAGCAGCTCCAGCGGATTTCGAAAATTTAACTCACAGTGCGCGCCGGGATAAACTACCGGAAAAGCCTCCACCAGTTGCTCGACACGCTCAGGGATTTTCATTCCGAATCGATCTTCTAATTTGCGCTTGATCTCCTGCTCAGCTCAGTCCCGCCAAAATCCGAAACCTGCGCTTCATGCGGCAAGATGCCAATGTCACGCCGATCTCCAATGCCGCGGTATTTTCTATGGAGAATATCGGGCGAGCTTGGCTTCCAAATGCGGCGGGACATGCGCGATGATCAACGCGTCGTCGCGGTCATAACGCAGCTCGAGCACGTGACCGACGCGATGGATCTCAGCGATCAACGCCGATTGATCGGAAGGAATCCGAAAGTGTGAACGTAAACGCCATGAACTCAGAGCGATTTCCAGCGCTTGCACGAGATTGTTCACCCCTTCACCAGTGCGCGCGGAGATTGCCACGCTGCCCGGAAATCTTTCCACGTAAGTTTCCGCCAAGTCCCGGTTCTCAAGATTGTCGATCTTGTTAAAAACAATCAGCGTCTGTTTCCCGAAAGCATCGAGTTCTTTAATGACAGTATCGACCGCTTCCATCTGTTCATCCACACGCGGATGGCTAAGATCGACAATGTGAATGAGCAAATCCGCCTCGCTTACCTCCTCGAGCGTAGCCTTAAAGGACTCGATTAATGTATGCGGAAGTTTTCGTAAAAAACCGACCGTATCGGTAAGCAGCACCCGCTGCTTGTTAGGCAAAACAAAGCTACGCGTGGTGGGATCAAGTGTCGCAAAAAGTTTGTTCTCGGTCGCGACATCTGCGCCAGTGAGCAGATTCAGGAGCGTCGATTTGCCTGCGTTCGTGTAGCCTACGACTGCGGCCACTGGCCATTGATGGCGTTTACGCCCCTGCCTCTGCACCGCTCGAGTTTTGCGAACGGCCTCCAGTTCGCGCTCGAGTCGCGCGATTCGTTCCTGGACGCGGCGGCGATCAACTTCCAATTGCGTTTCACCCGGGCCTCGCGTGCCGATACCGCCAGTCTGCCGTGACAAGTGATGCCACATCCGGGTAAGACGCGGCAACAGATATTGCAACTGCGCCAGCTCGATTTGCAATCGGCCTTCGCGGCTGCGAGCACGCTGCGCGAAAATATCGAGGATGAGCTGTGTGCGATCGAGAACTTTGCGTGCGAACAAATTCTCCAGGTTTCGGCCCTGCGCGGGCGATAGTTCATCGTCAAAGATGACCGACGTAACATGTCGATCCTGGCACGAGTCTTTGATCGATTCGGCTTTGCCCCGGCCGATATAATAGGGCGCCGTCGGTTTCTGCAATTTTTGCGTAACCGTATCAATAACTTCCGCGCCAGCGGAATTTGCCAGTTCTCGTAATTCTGCGAGCGAATCTTGCAAGTCCCATTTCGAGACACCTTCCTTTTCGAGACCAATCAGGAGCGCGCGCTCCTGAGTTCTTTGCGGACGCGTTTCAATCATTGCTGTGCGGCAAACGACCGCTGCGCTCGCCGCAAAATCCATTTCACAGCTTCGTTGTGACTGAAAAGCGATAGGTTCAGCGGTTCAAAACTAGTTTGGCGTCGAAACCAGGTCAACTGTCTTTTGGCATAACGGCGGGTCGCTTGCTGAATCGTAGCGACACATTGCAGGATCGACATCCTGCCTGCGACCAATTCACGAACCTCAGACAAACCAATCATCTTCGATGCTGTCGAGCTGATCGCCCCAATCGCGCGCACCTCTTCGATCACACCGTTTTCAAACATTGCTTTCACCCGGTGATTGATTCGCGCGTAAAGCTCATCGCGGTCGCGAAACACGAAGGTACCGCGGGTCATTGACCGCGCCCGGTCGGTGTCAGCGACCCCGGCTGCAGATCTCCATTGGGTCCGTTGCGTCGAAGCCGCTTTTCCGGTCAGCAGACAAATTTCCACCGCACGCACGAGGCGGCGGCGATTCTGCGTGTCGATCTTGCGCGCGGATCGCGGATCCAGGACGATCAGCTGAGAACGCAATTCTTGAATGCCGGTGGCGTTGAGCTTCGCGCGCAATGTCGGATCCGACTCAGGTACTGAGGATAATCCATGCGTAAGCGCCTTGACGTAAAGCCCACTTCCGCCAACAACGACCGCCAACTTGCTTCGCGAATGAATCTCATCAATCGTCCGCGCGGCAACGCGCCGAAATTTTTCCGCGCTCATCTCTTCGTGAAGCGGTACGACGCCGATCAAATGGTGCGGTGCTTTCGCGAACGTTGTAGCATCCGGCTTCGCCGTCAGCAGATCGAGCCCGTCATAAATTTGAAACGCATCCGCGCTGACAATCTCCGCGCCGATCTCCTGTGCGACATCGGCCGCGAGCTTGGATTTTCCGGTCCCGGTCGGACCGACGATAAAAAAAACGGCTTTCACAAAACAAAATTGTAAGCGAATCGGCATATAGACTTCCAGTCGTTGCGCCCAGCAGATTTACGCTCCGCCGAATTCAAGAAGCGGACAGGGCATCCGCTTGCTGCACAGGCAGAATGCCCATGTTCCGAAAACAAAATCGGGAGACGTGCGCACCCGCACCGCGCCTCCCGATTGCAACCATCGATCTCGTTAACTTCGCACCTGATGTTCGCTGGATTTTGCGCCGCTGACAACGAGCCTTCGACCGAGGAATTCCTTGTCGTGCAATTCCTGCACGGCGCGTTTTGCTTCCTCGATCGTTTGCATTTGCACGAAGGCAAAACCTTTCGAGCGTTGATTATGCCGGTAACTTACGACCTCGGCGTTTTGAACCTGTCCAACTCCGTTGAACAATTCGAAGAGATCGCTCTCGGTAGCGTCGAACGACAAATTGCCGACGTACAGGCGCGGCGAAGTGACTTCGACCGCTTCAGGTTTTCGCGGCGATCGAGACGGCTGCGCACCATTGCGCGCTGTCATTGCCGGTTTTTTGGCGCTGCCATTTCCAAAAAATGCTGCGACTCGCTGCCAGAATGTTTTCTTCTGAGCTTTCGTTTCTTCCTGTCGAAAGCGCGAGCGGCCATTGCTCCGGCGTCGGGACCCGCCACGCGAACGGCGCGAGCGTCTCCCGGATGAGTAAGAGTTCATGTTGATCCTTAAGGTTGACCCAATTGTTAGATGGGCGGAGCGCATCGATCGATGCACAGTCCGTGGCGCGCGAATCACCCAGGGTCCATTCAAACAGTTTGCAAGCACTTTGCGACGCCGACGAAAACTCCGCCTCGTGAAGCCGGAAATGTAATTGTCTCCAACCGCAAGCCCGCGCGCTCAACCAACGAAGCAGTGAAGATGCAAAAGTTCGCATCATGGTTTCAAAAAATCTGAATCGTCGCAGAAAACGAAGGCCCGGAGGATCGAAGAGGATTCCCGACATTTCGCTGGGATTATGGCTCGCCGCCTGCGAGATTGCAAGCGGAACCACCCCCCCCGATGTGGCGACGCAGCACTTCGGCATTCAGAACAGCGAAGCGCTATCCCTATCTCGTCGATCCTAGCCTCGAATCCAATCGTCGCGAAAAGAATAGAGGCGTGATTTCAAATACTCGCGCGGGCGTTCGCCTCGAATTGGCCGGATAAAGTATCGCAACTCGCGCGGCCGGTTCAGCCTCGGCTCATACCCAAATGCCGGCATGAGATCGCGACAATGCCATTCCACCCAGCCGATTTCATCGTCCGAAAGTTCACGCTGCCAACGCGTCGCCGGTTCCGCGCTAATCTGGGAGAAATCAATCCGGGCCGCTGAGTTACCGCTCCAGAAACGTCCCACTTTTGTGGGGGTCAGAACCGTTTGCGGATCAAAGGTGATCTCCAAGTAACCGCAAACTTTCTCCATCGTGCTGGCGGGTTCGAAGACCAACTGCTCGTACGGCACCACCAGACCGGGAATATCGCCGTCGCGCACGCGCTTCGCGAGCCTGGCCGCGACGCGCCAGTGGGCGATCACGTAGTAAGTCGAAAACCGTCCCGTTTTCCTTGTCTTCTCCAGCGCAATTTGCGCCGCAAGAATTGCACGCGGATCGCGCATCGTGACGAGAATCTTAGCGCGCGGAAAGCGGGCGAGAATCGCGGAAATGTGATTGCGATTAGCCGGCGTTTTTTCCACCCAGCGTCGGATCGTGTTACGCGGGCGTTGAAGCGTTTCTGCGTACGCTTTCACCATCAGGACAAGTAAATCTTCCTCGGCATTCGCAGGATCGAAGGCCGCACGCTCAAACGTATCGAGAAATTTCTGGCGTGGGAACCCTGAGTAACTCCGCTTGCCCCATTTGCATGGCCCGCCGAACAGCACATTGGAAAGTGACTGTTTTGTCAGGTAATCAAACTGTGCGCGGCGCCCGCGCGGCGCATACTTTGTCAGAACGGTGGGAAAGTATGCAGTTTCCTCCGGCAGCACGAGAAGTTCGGGATGATTATCGAGCAGCGCCACCAGAAGCGTCGTACCGGATTTTGCCTGACCGGCTACGAAACAGGCGCGTTGATCGAACGGCAAGCTCTCGGGCGTTGCAGGCATGGCAATCGTCGATCCTACAATTGTCGATGTTTCATCCGCAAAAACCAATCGACGAATCGCGGCAATCCATCTGTGAATGGCGTTGCCGGATTGTAACCGAGTAATTTTCTTGCCTTCGAAATGTCCGCGCAAGTCAGCGGCATGTCTCCCGGTTGCTCGGGCAAACGATTGACCTTTGCTTTTTTCCCAAGCGCCTTCTCGATCGCAGAGATCAAATCCTTGAGCTGAATGGTCTCGCTCTCGCCAAGATTGAAGATGTCGAAAGGTGACTCGTCGTAGTTCAACGCAGCCATCGTGCCTTGAATCACATCGTCTATGTAAGTGTAGTCGCGCCGGGTCGTGCCGTCGCCGAATTGATCGATCGGCTGGCCGGCGTAAATGCGTCGGGTGAACCGATGGATCGCCAGATCGGGCCGTTGCCGTGGGCCATAAACGGTGAAATAACGCAGCGCGACCACGCGCATTTGATAAAGATGAGAGAATGTGGAACACAGAAATTCGCCCGCAATTTTTGTCGCGGCGTAGGGGCTGAGCGTCTGAGTGAGATGCTGGTCCTCGGAGAACGGAACGGTTTTCGAAATGCCGTAAACGGATGAACTCGACGCGAAGATGAATCGTTCAACCCCAGTTACGCGAGCGGCGTCGAGCAGATGCAACGTGCCGTTGACGTTTGTGTCGTAATAAAGCTGTGGGTACTGAATCGATGGCCGAACACCGGCACGCGCGGCCACATGCACAATCGTTTCAAATTTTTCACGGTGAAATACGTTTCGGACGGCGGCGCTGTCCCGAAGATCGACATGGTGAATGGCAGTATCTTTTGAAACCGCAGCGATGTTGTCACGTTTGATTTGCGGATCGTAAAAATCGTTGAAGTCATCGAGAATGGCGACCTCGTGCCCAGCCGCGAGTAGTTTTTCGACAAGATGGGAGCCGATAAAACCTGCGCCACCGGTGACGAGAATCCTCATTAACCACGAATAAACACCAATAGATAAAATGACGAAATCGGAATGATCCGGCTCCACCGAGACTACGGCCTGCCAGGCGAATGAGGAATCAACGACGAAGCGTTAGGTAGATCGGCTTCTCCGAAGACGAGGCAACAATAAACGCGGCTTCGCCGCCGCTTTCGGCGGGAGCAAGGGACTGCTCGATCCACGATTAGAAATTCCGCCAATGCGCCAGCAAGTAAATCCAATTGAGCGCGAGCAATGCAACCGTTAGATACCGTGCGATACTTTTTTCCGTGTGCGTGAAATTTGTCAACCGCAAGCGCGGAACGCGTGTTACGAGAACGACGGATCCGTAGAGATTAAAGATCGACAATCCGGACAGGGCGGCAAAGACGAGCGGATTCCATTGCAGAGCGGCGAGAAAATGTCCGTGAAAAAATTGAATCGCTGATCGCGTCATGCCGCACGTTATACAGGGACGACCGGTAAGATCGTGAAACAGACAACGTGGCCACGGTAAACCGAGTGCAAACCAAATTGCCGCCACCACCACCGAACCCAGCGAAACGCTCAGCCAGATAAGTTCGTGATCAATCTCACCGGGAGCAAGCCTCCGAGAGCCAAGCTGCATCTTCCCGTTAATCAGTGCTGCGATGCATTCCAAGCGCCGAACGCGCCGAACATCATCGCGATGAGAAAAATAATGCCGCCGCAGCAAACAATCAAGGGCAACAGCACGGCGATCACGGCGCGGCCGGTGTCGGTTTCGTGAGCGCGCGCGAGTCCAATGCAGTAAAGGACAATTTTCCAAATTCCAGTGATCAGTCCGCCACAAAACGGAATCACAAGAAGCGGGCTGGCCGATCCTTCCGCGAAGCAAACTACCCGGAACGTAGTCTCAAATGCCTGCTTTGCGCCGCCGACGATCACCAGGCAGACGTGAAGAATTGCCGAGGCAACAAACATTCCAATCGCCACAAAGAGCGGTGTCAGGACCAAGAGGAAAATCCAGCCGAGGCCGCCGAAAAGATGCGCCACGGCGCCTTGCCTGTCCCCAAATGGTGTGAATAATCGAAGAGCAAAATTGTAAGTGACTGCAAATACCCCGCCGAAAGTTCCACCAATGACCGCGTAGAGAAGCGGCTCGCCCAGACCTCCCTCGCGTTTCATCGCGGTGAACGCGGCAACCGGTTTCCTCAATACCATCTGCAACGTTTCAATAAACGCGTTCAACAATCCTTTGGTTTGTCGCTCGTCCCACGGTAGTCCGCTACGCGCCGGGGTAGTTTCCGGTGTCGGTCCAGTAGGCGCAGGTGTGATTGTTGACGCTGCAGGTGGCGGCGGTGCTGATGGGGGTGGCGTTGGCACGCCGCTCGGAATATCCGCCGCGAATTCAGAAAATTGTGAGAGCGCCTGCCAGCTGGCCATCCCTTCGCGCCAGCCGAGATCGGTTCCTGCAAAACGTCCTGAGCGAAGCCCCGCGCGCACATCCTCTTCGGAAAATGTGCCGAGACTCGTGCCGCCGCGATTAATGTGGATGGTTGCCATAATGTTCGCGTTTTAGTTAGCCGCGGCAGGAAAGTCAATGCCCCCTTCGCGCCTCACCTGCTCCGCTGTAGCCAGGACGCTGCGCGCCACTGGATTCAGACCGGCCCGGCCGCAACCGAGTGGCTACCGTTGGTCAAAACGACTCGTCTTTTTCGGAACGTCCAATGCACGCCAGAAATACCACGCGGCAACGGAGCGATACGGCCGCCATTTCTCGCCAAACTTCATAAGCTGTTTCGGGGTGGGAAGTTTTCTGCGACCAAAAATTTTCGCGAAACCTTTGCGAACGCCGTAATCATCGACCGGCCAAACGTCGGGCCGGCCAAGATCAAAAAGCAGAAGCATCTCGACGGTCCACCGGCCAATGCCGCGAACCTCTGTCAGACGCAGGATGATCTCCTCATCGCTCATTCGAGCGATCGCGCGAGCGGATGGCACCGTACCGTCGATCGTTTTCGCGGCCAGATCCTTGACTGCCGCAATCTTACTGCGGGAAAGGCCAGCCGCACGAAAACTTTCATCGGGCGTCGCCAGAATTTTTTCCGGATCTAGATATTTCCGTCGCGGATACAGCGCGCGCACGCGACCAAAGATGGTCGCCGCTGCTTTACCGCTCAATTGCTGATAAGCGATTGATTCGGCCAGCGCGTCAAACGGGCGAATCAATGGAGCTGGTTTGATGTTGTATCGAAGTGATCGCGCGATAAGCGCCGCCACTCGAGGATCAGTGGCCGAGAGATATTGTTCAGGCAAGTTCATTGAACCGGAGTATTGGATCCAGAAAGAGCAGCTTTGCAATACGGCTCATCGGAACCAGGTTTGCCCGCACCACTTGAAGCAGGACTGCGAGGGCGCAAAAGTGCAGTGTGGGAGACACCATCGCTATTCAGGCATTCAGCAAGGCCGACACCATCCTCGCAACCTTGAACTCGGTCGTCAGATGTCGAGGCTCTGAGAATTACGATCTACTAATTCTGCAGGATGGGTGTTTTGGATCGAAGCGTACTGAGAAGTATCGCGAAGCGCGAGCTGATACGACGAGAGCAATCGAGGCTTGGGCGGTCGCCAATTGCCAGCACTTCCTCTCACTTTCTTTCCAGCAGGCAGATCAAAACCATGGTCCCTACGCTATCGCCGAGCGTGTCATCAACAAGGCCTTCGAAACGAGCAAGTCCGTCATCTTTTCAGAAGACGACGTTATCTTTGAGGAGGACGCAATCCAGTGGTTTGAACGTGCATTGAGCCATCCCGGGTTTTTGCATCCGGCTGTGTGGGCAGTCGCCGGGGAGGCGAAATTTTTTGATGCCAAACGACACGCGCCTTCACCCAAAGAAATACGCCGAGCGCTGGATGTGGCGCGGAGCAAGAGACTAATCGATCGGTTCGTCTACTATGATTTTCTGCCATCAAGTTGCTTCGCTACCACTCGCCACAAATGGGCTGAATTCGGGAAAACGAGAGGCGCCCCAAATGGGGACCGAGACGTGAACTTGCGATGTCGTGCAGAGGGTAAAGTCTGCCTGTGGCCCGTGGTGGCGAGATGCCGCGACATTGGCATGCATCACCCGCTGGGGTACACGGTGCGCTGGACAGGCGCAAATCACGCCACAACCAAGAATAGTTACGTTGTATCGGGCATGCTGCAAAACGCATCGGTGGAACTGATCGAGCTCGTGGAAGGAAGAGAAGCACTGCGCGACGAGTTCATCCGCCGGTGGGATCAGTGAGCTGCGCAGCAACGATCTCTATTTCCTGCTCCGGCCAAGACGGAGGATATACTTCCCCTCTAGCTCGCCTGGCGGATTGCATCGAAAACCTTTTGATCGCGCCACGATTTTCGATTTTGGTCAGTGTGTGCGGAACTCAGGACACTTAACCCGGTACTTAAAATCATCCCGCCCACGGGCAATGTCCTTCTGGTCGATCCGTGGCTGACGAATCCAGTTTTTGCGGAAGGCAAAGATGAAGTCGCAGCCCTGAAGCGGGTCGATCTGATTTTGGTCACGCATGGACATTCCGAACACATCGGAAACGCGGTCGAGATCGGAAAACGAACGCGAGCGAACCTAGTAGCGACGGATGATCCTTCAGCAGCCATGACGGCGGTGCTCGGTTATCCGGCCGAGTTAGCCGACACGAAGACGACAGGACATTTCGGTGGCACGCTCAATCTGCTAGATCATGAGGTCGCGGTAACGTTTGTACCAGCGTGGCACGGCGCTGGAGTAGAGAAAGACGAAAATTCGCTGCCTCATTATGGCGGAAACCCTGGCGGATTGATCATTGCGATCCGCGGCGGGCCAACCTTTTATCACACGGGAGACACGGATTTGTTTTCCGATATGGCGCCGGTATCGCGATATAACAAGATCGATGTCATGTTGGTATGCGTTGGCGATCATTTCACAATGGGGTTGAAGCGTGCGGCCGATGCGGTAAAGCTTGTTGATCCGCGAGTGGCCATTCCGATGCACTATGGGACGTTCCGGTGCTGACTGGCACTCCGGAAATGTTCGATCGCGAATTGAAACAGCGGCGACGTCAAAGCCAATCTGCGCGTAATGAAAATCGGTGAAACAATTGAGCTTTCGGAATAATCAACTGAGAGTAAACCGATCAGCTCGCGCAAGCGACGGATACAGCCAGCCGACGTGATAAGGTCGAATTAACAAAACAATGCCGAATGGGAAAAATGGGAATGGGCTGACACTGCTGGAGCGCTTCATACCGGACGGCCTTTCCAATGCGGCAACGACGCTCGTTGACTCCTTAAAGATCAACTCGATCTCGGAGAAAGTTCGCCGTCGCCGGCGGGTGGTGATCAAGCGCCGCAATATTTACGGTGAGCAATTAGCCGATCTCGCTAATTTGTATTTTCGCATCTCGAGCATACCGATCCGTTTCTGGAGCAAGGTGGACGACTGGAGGCGCTGGGAAGCCGGCTGTTTCAAAATGCTGAACGGCGATCGGTTTCGCGTCTTTGCCTCGGGCAAGCGAACTGTTTGCGAAGAAAAGCTACCGGGAAAAAGCCTCTGGGATCATATGAATCGGGGCACACTCACGCGGCAAATGCTGGAAGCAGCTGCGCACGAAATTCGGCGTGCTCATCAGTTCTGGAACGATGAGTTTGACGGCCCGTGGTCGCACGGCGACGCGGGCATGACGAATGTCATTTACAACCAAAGGACTGGCCGAGCGCGGCTGATTGACTTTGAAATTATCCATGACAGGTCGCTCCCGGCAACGGTGCGACACGCCGATGATCTGCTCGTTTTTTTGCTCGACATCGTCGGAATAGTTCCCGGCCAACAATGGCTGCCTTTCGCACTCAGGTTTCTTAACGCTTATGATAGCTTAGGTGTGATTGCCGAGTTGAAAAATCAGTTGGATCTTCCAAGTGGCATGGCGTGGATTTGGTGGGGCGTTCGCACAAGCTTCGCGAATCCGGCAAAAGTAAAACGGCGGCTGGAGAAGCTTCGAGACGTGGTCGCCAATTTGAGACATCACCGCGCCGTTGCGGGCAAACGGGCGCGCCAGAGGCGGCGTGCCTCAATCAGTTGCCAGGAAATGAGCCCTGGAATGCCAAGAGCGAGTTCGCGTACTCTTGCGATTAGTGACAAGGCAAAAGCTGCGTCTCCAGGGATGCCAAGAAGATTGCCGACGAAAAGATAACCGCCTTCCTGCACTCCTAACGCGCCCGGAACGGGAAACATCGCCGAGCGAATCGTCAAAATAACGCTTTGAAGAATGAGCGCGTTAATCCAGGTCGCGTGCTGACCGATTGCGTGAAGAGCGATCCAGATTTCCCCCGAGCCAAGCACGAGCGAAATAGTCGTCCACAAACAGCATCCTACTACACCGCCTCGGCGCGCGTACAATTTTCGAACTGTTTGGTCCAGAGTGGCGCCGCTTTGCCCGAGCGAATGCCATTCCGGCGAATTAGCCAACTTTGAGATGATCACTCCGATGAAACGAAACATTCCCAGTCGCTGGACAACATAGAACCCGACAACGGCAACGATCCCGATCAGCGCTCCAACCAGGGTGGGACCGACAAAGGTTTTGTGTCCGGTTATACTGACAATCAGGCCTAAGCCAAGCAGCGTAAAAGCGATCTGTACGAAAACCCCCAGCGTAATGTCCGCGAGCACACTTGCCGCCGCGAGCGGCAGGGGCGTGCCGTTAATCGCCGCCAACCGCGCACGCACGATGTCCCCGCCAACTGCGGCGGAAGGCACAAGTGTGCTGACCGATTCACCTACCCAGCGCATCCAAAGCAGTTGCCGCAGCGCGGGACGTTCGGCCTTTGGAAAAAGGACCCACCATGCAAGCGCGTCGAGAAATACTGGGACTGCGAAATGGAAAGCTACGACTGCGGCAATGGCCCAACCTGCAGCAGCGAAGGCTGCGCCGACTTGTGGCAGCCCTTGCCGGATGAGCAGGATCGTGAAGAGCGCCGCTCCGGCAAGGCCAAACAACCATACGGTCACGTGTATTTTGCCCAATGCTTTCATCCGTTCTCCGAGACAATTCGGGCGCGCGTGAGAAGTTGCGCCTATCCTAAACGCGAGCAGATCTACGCTGAACAGCGTCCGATCAGCTCAGGAGACTTTGCGCAGGTGGTCCTGTCTCTTCGACGCGCACCAAGACAGGTTCGCTAACAAGGGGCGCTCCAGGGGTCAGGACTACGCTTCGTCGCATCGGCTTGCCGACAAATAAACAAAACGCCAACCAGAGAACGCCGAACACGATTGCTGCCAACACGTCCGTCAAAAAATGCGCCCCCAACGCGATGCGGCTGAATCCGACCAAGGCGATCAGCAATACCGCGCTAGCAACTGTCAGCCTCCGCCAGTGTCGCGCCTTCATTGCCGGCAGGATGAAAAGAGCGAGCTGCCCGTAAAGCAAAGTGGCTCCGATGGTATGGCCGCTGGCAAAACTGTAGCCCGACCAATCGACGAACGGCCCGTCAACAAATGGACGATGTCGATGGACGAACTGCTTGAGCAGCTCGTTGAGCAGCATCCCGCCCGGCACAGCGACAATCAATGTGACCAGCGACGGCCACCATTTTTTCCAGACAAAAAACAACACCGCGCAGAATAGGACAGCTCCAATCCACTCGCTTGAACCGAACTCGGTAAAAGCTCGCAGCACGCTGACAAACGCGCGCGTCAGGTGCGCGTGGAACCATCCCGCAACTTCATGATCGGGCCCGGCAAGGGGGTTGACCATGGCGAAGGCCACGCAATTCTGGGGGAGAATGAGGGGATTTGTCACAAAAAAGCCAGTGAACCTAGTGCCCATCTAACACCTGTCAAACGGGAAAACATTTCAAATCCCCAAATCGGTAGATCGGCCAATGAAGCGCTGAACCTGGGTAAAGTGGTCGACTCCGGCTCATGGGCGCACGCGACCAGCAGGGCTAAAGAGAGCAGCATCAACATGGGAGAGTTCACAATCCGAATTTCGACCTAACGAGCTCATGACAAGCCGGGGCTCTGGCAGGAAAAAGCGGCTGCAGAATTCGAGCAACGGTTGAAAAAACGCAGCGACGCGCCTCGCAGTTCTTTCGAATTATGTCTTGCCAGAATATTTTCAATCCGATACATCGGGATTAGATCGCTCATCCGATTCAACATCGACTGCACCTTAACCTATGAAAAACATACGACTGTTCTTTATCAGCCTGTTTCTCAGTGCCGCCGCCTCAGCTGTCGCAGGCACACCAACTTTCGAGGCCCAACCCGCGCCCACACCAGCGGAAGAAAATCACCTTAATCTGTTCGATTATGAGATGGACTACACGTTTAGCAGCAATTTCTACGACGTCCACGGCGATTTTGGTAACGGCACCTCGCTCTATAATGATTTTAGTTACTCGCATCGCTTCCTCGTCACCGGCAAGTGGTATTTCCGGGCAGGAGTTGAATACGAGCGATTTGATTTCGGTGGCACCGATAATGGTTTGCCCGATCATCTCCAAACCGCGCACGCTCTACTGGCGTTTGAATATGTGGTGCACGATCATGCCGGCGCGGGTATCGAGATTGATCCAGGAGTCTATTTCCAAAATAACCCCGACAATGCGTTCGATATACCAGCCAAGGCGTTCGTCACGTTTCCGCTAAAGAAAGACAAAATCTTTGCCGTGGTCGGCGTGGGCTTCGCGCTTAACCAGACTCCTATAGTTGCTCCCGGCGGTGGCATCATCTGGCTCTTCACCGATCACTTGCGTCTGGAAGGCGTCTTCCCAAAACCTGCTTTGGTTTATAATCCCAGTGATGATTGGGAATTTCGCATCTTTGGAAATTTGTTTTACGAAAGTTATCGCACCGAGGATGTCATAACGCCAGAAAGGAAGCTGCAAGTACACGACGCATGGGTTCAATACAGCGAGGACCGTGTCGGCGCACAGGTGAGTTACTCCGGCTTCAAGCCGTTTGAGGTCACGCTCGGCGGCGGCTGCACGGTTAGACGCGACTTCGATTTCTTTCGGGCTGAAGCGAGTGCCAAAACGAGGCCTGCCCCCTTTGTCAAGTTCGAGGTCGAAGCGAAATTTTAAGGGAAGATTTCGTCGAGCTTTCGCGCGACTGATTGCGGGCCGCGAACTTTCAGGCGGCCGGTCATATAGGCCCACGTGCCCTTAAGTTTTCCATTCGACATCGCAACCCAATCGTTGTCGCTGGTAACGAACGTGACGCTCGGATTGTCGATCTTTCCCTTTCCCATTTTGTAGGTCCCGTCGTTCACGTCGATCCACCACTCACCGCCGTTCGGGCCGCTAAGCTCCCATTGATAACGCGCATGCACTCCCTTTGCCTTGTCGGCCTTGAAGCTCTCGCGCATTGAATCGAACACCTGCTGCGGTGTCGAGGTCTCGGCCTCGTTTGACGCTGCGCTCGCCGCACATAACGAGAAGGCCGCGGCGATTAACGTCGTTAAGCAGAGATTCAGGCCTTTCGTTTTCATCACATTAGTGGATCGGTCTCCTCGCCTAAATTGGTTGTAATTAGTACAGATCTTTCCGCCGATGTGCGAAGACGGCCATGCGACTTCGAACGGATTTGATCACGTCCTCTGAAATCTCAGCCTGGATAAGCTCTTCGCGATCAATCGACGCAGCCGCTACGATCGCACCGGACGGATCGATAATCGCGGATGTCCCGCAGAAAGTAACTCCGTCATCTGTCCCGACTCGATTCGCGAGAATGAGATAGCTTTGGTTTTCAATCGCACGAGCCAGCGCGAGAATCCGCAGATGCTCCACACGCGGAAAAGGCCAAGCCGATGAATTAATGAAGACGTTTACTCGTCGTTCGACAGCAAGCGCTCGGCAGACCTCGGGAAATCGAAGGTCGTAGCAAATCGTTAGTCCGAGATTGAACTTGTCGATCTCGCAACTCGTAAACGCGTCGCCTGCCGTCACGTACGGACGCTCGTCGAGCGGAGCCGCTGTGACCAGATGCGTCTTACGATATTTGCCGCTGACTTTGCCGTGCACGTCGATGAACACTTGCGCGTTGTAAATACGCGACCCGTCGCGGTCCGAAACGCCGGCGATGATCGCGAGTGACAATTCTTTGGCAATTGCTTGTAATTTCGGAACTGCGCCTTCGTTCCAGGAAGTTGCGTGTTTCTGAATCGCCGGCATCGAGTAGCCGGTGTCGACCATCTCAGGAAAGACGATTAGTTGGGCGCCGGCTTTTTTGGCGTGCGCAGAAAAATCGCGAACCTTGGCAAGATTCGCCTGGAGATCGCCGGGCGCGCATGAGATTTGGGCAGCGGCGATTTTCATGATGTCCAATCCGATTTTAGCGCAAACTTTTGTCCAGCGCGCCGATCCGGCGCGTCTCCGGCCAGATTGACGAGACGCCAAGCACGACCAAAATCGTTCCGATGCCTCCAGCGACAACGGAAATGACGGGACCGAAAAGAGCTGCGGTCAATCCCGATTCGAGCGCACCGAATTCATTCGACGTGCCGATAAAAATATTGTTCACCGCAGAAACGCGGCCGCGCATTTCATCCGGCGTGACCAGTTGCACGATCGAACCGCGGATGATGACGCTAACACTGTCGAACGCTCCGACAAGAAACAATAAACCGAGCGACAGCCAGAGCGCTCTGGACAAACCGAAAATGATGGTCGCAATTCCAAAGCCGGTGACACACCAAAACAACGCCTTCCCAGCTTGTTTCATCGGCGGGAGATACGCCACCAGCAACGCCATTACGAAGGCGCCAACCGCTGGAGCAGCTCGCATCCAACCCAGCCCGATAGGCCCACAGTGCAGGATTTGATCGGCGAAAATTGGCAATAATGCGGTCGCACCCCCGAGCAGCACCGCAAACAGATCGAGCGTAATTGTTGCCAGGATCACCTTCTTGCTAAGCACGAACCGCAGTCCAGCGATCAGACTTTTCCAAGTGCTTTTCTCAATCTGATTTCGGGATTGCGTGCTGCGACGGATCGGCAGGACCAGAACGAAAAACAAAAATGCACACAAAGCATCCAGTACATAAACAAAAGGGAACCCAATGTGCGCAACCAGCAAGCCGCTGATAGCCGGCCCGGCAACCGATCCAATCTGAAAAACGCTATTGTTCCAGGTCACCGCGTTCGCAAACGCATCGCGCGAAACCAGCGTCGGGAAAAATGAGCTCCGCGCCGCCCAACCGAATGTGCGCGCCGTTCCTCCGATAAAAAGAAGCAGATAAATCAGCGGAATAGAAGCGTCATCGAAATGGAACGCTGGATGATGGCGCTCGAAAACCGTGGCGATCGCTGCCAGCGCGCGGTTACCTTCCCGCAAACCAGCGACCGGAGGAATGGAAAGATGTTTCCAAGAAACCAGCGCCAAGGCTGCGGATGCCAGTGCGCTAAAGATCTGCGAGACGAGGATAATACGTTTTCGACTGAATCGATCCGCCAAATGGCCAGCGGGTAGCGACAATGCCACGACCGGCACAGCAATGACCAACCCGACCAGGCCTAGAGCCGTCGCGGAATGGGTGCGGGCGTAAAGCTCCCATTCCACGGCGATGGCCAGCATTTGGCGACCGGTGATCGAGAGTAAATTCCCTGCTGTGAACAGGCTGAATCCCCCGAATCGGAAAGCCGCGTATGGGTCATGCGGTCGGCGTTCCAATTCGATTGGTTGAGTAACTGCCGGGCGCTGCCCGTCCGGCGATTCATAGGATGCTGGGTCGATTGGTGGCGGCATGCTCGGGGCGCGTTCGTTCGACACGCGCACGAGATTGTAAATTGAGCGGCCAGCGCCGCAAGATTGTTACAGAGTGTAGGCTTGATCCTGGCGCTATTTTTTGCTTGGGTCGCAATGTGCCTCCTGACGGGGACCAGGCTTCAGGGAATCGGATTGACTCAAGCGCGCAAAATGGTGCGGTCGCCTTTACTACAACTCATTGGAGCGTGGTGCTGACCGCGCAGGATGAATCGCCAGCGGCTCAAGAAGCGCTGGAGAAGCTTTGCCGCACTTATTGGCGACCGATTTATAGCTTCATCAGGCGACAGGGCGCTGGACGCGAGGAAGCGGAAGATTTCACTCAGGGTTTTTTTGCGCTGCTGCTGGAGCGGCGCGATTTGGATGCTGTTCGCAAGGAGAAAGGACGACTGCGCTCCTATCTGCTCACGTCGCTGAAACATTTCCTCGCCAGCGAGCAGCGCCGCGCGATGACGGTGAAGCGAGGCAAAGGACAACGGTTAATTCCGCTGGAAGAACTGAAGGCAAACGAGCGAGGCGAGATGGAGCCAGCGGATCCTCTCAGCGCTGATCGCCTTTATGAACGCCGCTGGGCGCTGACGCTTATGGAGCAGGTCCTGCGGCGATTAAAGGATGAATACTGCGAAGCGGGTAATGCCGCGTTATTTGATTCGCTGAAGCAACTGCTGCCCGACGAACTGGGAACACCTTCACGAGCGGAGATCGCATTGCAGTTGGGCATGACGGATAATGCACTTCGGCAAGCTTTCCATCGGTTTCGCCAGTGTTATCAACTTTTGTTGCGCGAAGAAATCGGTCACACTGTCGCCATTGCCAGCGATGTCGAAGATGAGCTGCGCCATTTGATCAGTGTGTTGCGAACGTAACGTATGACAGAATTCGGCGCAGTACCTGATGGGGAGCGCGGACGCGACTCTCCCATCATGACCAGCGTACCTAAGATTTGTGTAAAGTGCGGAGCTGAAATTTTTGCCGATGCGCCGGAAGGACTTTGCACAGCCTGCCTGTTTGAGACAGGCCTTGGTCTCCTCGCGCCGCCATCTGTAGCCGCTGGGGACTCGTCCGCCGTAGCCTCGGCGGAGGCGGATGACTGCGGCTCCGTTGAAAATACTGAAACGAGTGAGGCAAATGCT
>Ga0209801_1000482_pt1 | contig 26485 bp, 19 predicted proteins | sample GraSoiAngelo_127_FD_185884 | JGI IMG/M metagenome (GOLD analysis project Ga0209801, IMG submission 185884) | Grasslands soil microbial communities from the Angelo Coastal Reserve, California, USA - 14_0927_09_40cm (SPAdes) (version 2) | ecosystem: Environmental > Terrestrial > Soil > Grasslands ... | reverse complement strand
GTCGCCGAACAGGCCGGACTCGCCCCCATGGGGATTGAGGGCGCACACGGCCAGCCGCGGCGCCGCGATGCCCCACCAGTCGCGCAGCGCACGCTCGGTGATCCGCCCGCACCGCACCACCCGATCGGTGGTCACCTGCGCGGCTACGTCTTTGAGGGGAATGTGCGTCGTGACGAGCACGACGCGCAGCGCGCCGGTGGCGAGCATCATCGCGACGTCCACGTCGCCCGCGAGATGGGACAGGAGCTCCGTGAGGCCGGGATAGCGGAATCCAGCGAGGTGCAGGGCGTGCTTGTGCACCGGACCGGTGACGATGGCGTCCACCTTCCCCTGCCGCACCAGCCGCACCGCTTCTTCGACCTGCTGGCCCGCAATGCGCCCCGCCTCCTCAGGGAGCAGGGAGCGGGGAGCGGCCTGTTCGCTCCCGAGAAAGACGAGATCGGCATCGAGGGGACCGAGGGCGACCGCCTTGGCCACCACCTCCGGTCCGATCCCCCGCGGGTCGCCGAGCGTGACCGCGAGTCGGGGACGGCGGCTAGAACCGGACGTCGACGTACGTGGTGCGACGCAGCAAGTCGAGATGGTGCTTGATGGCGAGCTGCTGGCCGAGCGCTTCGCGGATGCGATCCTTTACTTCGTCGAACCCCAGCTCGCCTTCGGGCAGACGCCTCATCAGCTCGAACACCACGAACCGCGGCCGCGGTGACCCGATGCCGACCTCGAACACCCGCTTCAACCCGGGGACGGTGTCGGGCCCGATGGCCTTGTCGTAATCGGGCGGGAGCTGGGAAACGGGGAGGGCATCGGCGAGCTTCGGCTCGCTGGGGTCGGCGTAGCGACGGGCCAGCGTGTCGAACGACGCTCCGTGGGCGAGCGCGTCGTGAACGGAATCGGCCTGTCGCCGGGCAATGGCGATCTGCGCGGCGGAGATGGTGGGCTGGATCAGGATGTGGCGCGCCATGATCTCTGCCGGCTGCGCGCGCTCCACCTGAATGATGTGGAAGCCGAACTCGGTGCGCACGACGTCGGAGATCGCGCCCGGCCTCAGACGAAACGCGACGTCCTCGAACTCCTTCACCATCACGCCGCGCCGGAACCACCCGAGCACCCCGCCCTGCTCCCGTGACACGCTGTCGGCCGAGTACTTCTTCGCGACGTCGGCAAAGGTGGCACCGCCACTCTTCCGCAGCGCCACCACGAGCGATTCCGCCAGCTGCAGCGCGCGGACGCTCGCCGCCGAGTCCGGCTTCGGCACGACCACGACCTGGCGGAAGGAGATGGCGGCCGGCCGCTTGGCCTGCTGCTCCCGGTTCGACTCCCAGAACGCCCGCATCTCGGCGTCCGACGGCGCAATCGGCCGCAGTTTCCCCTTTTGCTTGAGTCCCTCGATCAACCGCTGCTGCAGGATCGCGCGACGCTGCTGGTCGGCGAGCCAGCGGCGCCATTCCTCTTCAGACACGAACCCGGCCGCGCGAAGCTGCGCCTGGAACTCTGGGATCGAGGTGAACTGCTTGCGCACGTTTTGGACGGTCTGCTCGACCGCGTCCTGCACTTCCTGGTCCGTCACCTTGATCGTGGTGTCGCGCTCCGCCTGCTGCACCAGCAGCTCCTCATCCACCATCTGCGAGAGGATCTGGCGCCGCGCGGCGTCACGCCCCGCCGAGTCCGCCGGGACCTTCGCGCCCTGCGATTGCGCCAGGACGAGCTGCTCTTCCACCTGCGACGCGAGGATCGGCTTCGTGCCGACGACGGCCACGATGCGATCCACGGGACGGTCGGTCGCTGCTCGACCCTGCGCCGCGGCAGGCGTCCCCCAGAGAGAGACGGCGGCAAGCACCGCCACGACGCTGGTCAGAACGAGGGCACGCATGTCAGCGCGGCGCCTGCCGGCCGCCGCTCTCCGCCGCGACAGGCGGCGGGCCAGGCGCCCGCTTCAAACCCGTGGGCGCGGGCGCGCGCGCCGTCGTGTCCGCCGCCCGGATCGCCTGTGCGCTCTTCAGCGCCCGCGCGATTCCCGCCTCGTTGACCGACCACGGCTGGTCCTGGCGGAGCGCGCCGGCCAGGAAGGGCGGGACTGGGTAGAACGGTGCGGTGCCCCGGGTCACCGCCTGGTCCACGTACCGGTCGACGTGCGCCATGGCGAGCTGCACGCGCGCGGCGGGGGTTGCGGCGGAGTCCTTGAGGAGCTGGGGCGAGACGTCCAGCAGGCCCTCGAGCCGCGCGACAGCCGAGTCGTGCTCGGAGCGCAGGCGCCGCCAGTCGTCCGGGCTGAGCCGCACGCCGGCCTTGTCCACCTCTACGAGCAGCATCTCACGCTGCGCGAGCACCTTGATGAACTGGTTCAGCTGGGCGTCGCTCGCCGCGGAGATCCCGCGCACGTCGTTCGGATCGAGCGCCAGGAGCCACCGCGCCAGATCTTTCACCCGGAACGTGCCTCCCTTATAGGTGGCCAGCGTCCGGCTGTCGCTCCGGGCGGAGACGATCTGCGGAACCGCCTGGCGCACCAGGGCGGGCGCGCCGGACTCGATCTTGAGCTGTCGCTGGTTCGCGAGGCTGTCCAGGTACAGGGAGTCGAGCTGGGCGGTGCGCGAGTTCTCGAGATCGACGCGGAACGAGTCGCGCACTTCGGCCAGCGGCGGCCGGCGAATGATGTGGAACCCGAACGGCGTCCGGACCACGGCGGTCATCGCGCCGGGCGGGAGCGTCCACGCCGCACTGTCGAACGCCGGGACGAACTGCCCCCGCGGCGTGGCTGGCAGGTACCCCCCCTTCGACTTCGATCCTGGGTCCTCCGAGTAGCGCCGGGCGAGCTGCGCGAAGTTGAATCCACGACGCGCCGCGGCCTGCATCAGCACCGCGCTGGCTTCCTTCTCTTTCTGCTGCTCCACCATCGGCACGGCGCTCTGCGGGATTCGGATGAGGATGTGCTGGAACAGGCGGACCGTGCCTGCCTGGAACGCTGAATCCGCCTGGGCGGGCGTGAGCTTGCCGCGCGTCGCGATCAGCTGGTCGTGATAGTGCTCCCATTTGAGTTGCGCCGCCACCGGCCACTGCGTGGCGAGCACCAGGGCCGAGTCGTGCAGGTCGCGCCCGCGCCCCAGCTCGGTCGCGAACACGGCGTAGTCCAGGTAGACGTTCGCGACGCCGGTGACCACGTCGGGTCGGACGGGGATGCGCTGCGCGCGTCCGACCATGTTCGCCAGGCGGTCGACCGTCAGGGTCTGACCGGCGGCCGTGCCGGCCACCTGCGGGTCGCCCGAGAACGCGTCCCCCAGGGCGCTACACCCAGTCAACACGAGGACCATGACGATCAGACCCAGCCGTACCATGCCAACTCCTTAAGGGTGAGCGTCCGCGAGAACCGCGGTGAGAGCGCGGACGAGCCCCGACCCGATAGGCTCTCCGCCGAGCCGGCGGAGTCGCAGGGAGAGCGGCGCCGCCCGCCGGACCTCGGCCTCGAACTGCACCGCATCGAGCGCCGCCGTCAGGCCGGCCAGCCGCGGGCTTGCGTCCCGGGCGAACGTGAGCCGTGCCTCGTCGCCCTTCACCAGAACCATTTCCAGTCCGACACGGGCGCCGAGGGCGCGGAGCTCGGAGACGAGGAGCAAGCGTTGCGCGTCATCGGGAAGCGGTCCGAACCGATCCCGCAATTCTTCGCGCACCGCTTGAATCTCGCTAGGCGCCTCGACCCGCGCCAGCCGCCGGTACAGCTCGAGCTTCACTGCTTCATCCGGCACGTATTCGTCGGAGAGGTGCGCCGGCAGATCCAGGATCACCTCGGGCGGCACCCGTGCGCCGTTTCCATCATCTCCCTTCCCGGACTTGAGCGCGTCAACGGTCTCCTGGAGCCAGCGGAGATAGGTATCGAACCCGACCGCCTGCGCGTGGCCCGACTGCGCGGCCCCGAGCAGGTTGCCGGCGCCGCGCAGCTCGAGATCGCGCAACGCGATCCGGTAGCCGGAGCCGAGATCGGTGTGATGCTCCAACACGCGGAGGCGCTCTTCCGCCTCGTCGTCGACGAGGTCGGGCACGAGCAGATAGCAGTAGGCGCGGCGGTGACTCCTCCCCACGCGCCCGCGCAGCTGGTACAGCTGCGCCAGCCCGAGCTGGTCCGCACGGTCTACGATCATTGTGTTCGCGTTCGGCACGTCGAGTCCGGACTCGACGATCATCGTGGACACGAGAATGTCCACCTCGCCCCGGACGAATCGGGCCATCACGGCATCGAGCTCGGCTTCCTTGAGTTTCCCGTGCGCGACCGCGATCCGCGCCCGCGGCGGGGCGAGGGCCCGCACCCGCTCCGCGATCGTGTCGATCGTCTCGATCCGATTGTGCACGAAGTACACCTGCCCGCCGCGATCCAGCTCCCGTGCCAGCGCCTCCTCGATCAATCCGTCATCCCACGGCTCGATGAACGTGAGCACCGGGGAGCGGTCCTTGGGCGGCGTCTCGAGCAGCGTGAGGTCCCGCAACCCGGCCAACGACAGGTGCAGGGTCCGCGGAATGGGTGTCGCGGTGAGTGTCAGCACGTCCACCGCGAGCTTCAGCGCCTTGAGCCGCTCCTTGTGTCGGACGCCGAAGCGGTGCTCTTCATCGACGATGAGGAGCCCGAGATCGTGGAACCCGACGTCGCGCGACAGCAGGCGATGCGTGCCGATCACGACGTCCACTTCACCGGTTTCGAGCTGCCGCGTCACCTGCTTGGTGTCCTTCGGGCCGCGGAACCGCGACAACACCTCGATCCGCACGGGATAGTCGGCGAGCCGCTCGCGGAACGTCCGCCCGTGTTGCTCGGCGAGAATGGTGGTGGGAACGAGGACCGCCACCTGCTTGCCGGCCTGCACCGATTTGAAGGCGGCCCGCAATGCGACCTCGGTCTTCCCATACCCCACATCGCCCACCAGCAGCCGGTCCATCGGACGGGCGCGCTCCATGTCCCGCTTCACTTCCTCCGAAGCCCGCCGCTGGTCCGGTGTGTCCTCGTACAGGAAGGCCGACTCGAGCTCGCGCTGCCACGGGGTGTCCGGAGGAAACGCGAATCCTTTCGCGAGCTGTCGCCGGGCGTACAGGTCGAGCAGCTCGATCGCCATCTGCCGGATCGCCGCGCGCGTCTTGTCGCGCTGCCGCTGCCACGTCGTGGTGCCCAGCCGGTGGAGCCGGGGCGGCGGCGCGTCGCCGTCGGCCGCGGCCCGGTACGGCTCGAGCTGATCCAGGCGATACAGCGGTACGTTCAACCGGGACCCGCCCTCGTACTCTACGACGGCCACCTCGAGCGTCCCGCCCTCCGCTCCCACCGGGATCGTCTGGATCCCGCGGTAGATCCCGATGCCGTGCTCGAGATGCACCACGTAATCGCCGGCCTTGAGCGCCCGCGTCGCGGCCGTGGCCGTGGCTTCGCGATAGCGGCGCGGCCGCCGCAGCCGGCGGGCCCGACGGAAGATCTCGTGGTCGGTGAGCACGCGCAGCCCGGGCAGCACGAATCCGCCGTCCAACGCCCCGACCGCGAGCGTCGCCCGGTCGCCGGCCAGGAGCTCCTCCAGTCGCTCGAGCTGGCCTTCGTTGTCGCACAGGATCACGGTCGGCGGCTCGGTCGCGACGATCTGGCGCAGCCGCTTGATGTCGCGGTCCACCGGCTCGGGGAGCGCAATCGGGAACCGAACCCCGGTTTCGGTGGGATCGAGCGCGATCCGGGGGAACCGGGCGAGCTGCGCCCGCCACGCCGCCGGTTCGACGAACAGCGCCTCCCGCGCCGGCGGCTCCTCACCCAGCCGCCGCGCCACGTCGAGATGGTGGGCCGCCTCGCTCCAGGCGCGCTCCACTTCCTGTCCCAGCGCCGACTCTTGCTCCAATACGATCAGCGCGTCGCTGGGGAGCAGATCCAGGAGCGACTGACGTGGTAGGGGCGCAGCATGCTGCGCCCCTACGTCGCCTGCCTGCCCTCCCTCAGTCTTCACCGGCAGGACCGTCACCCGCTCGATCGCTTCGCCGGAACGCTGCGAGTCGAGATCGAACGTGCGCAGCGACTCGATCTCGTCTCCCCACCACTCGAGCCTCGCCGGTGCCGCCATCCCAAACCCATACACGTCGAGGATCCCGCCCCGTACGCTGAACTGCGCCACTTCCGTGACGGTCGCGACTCGAGCGTAACCCATCGCCTCGAGTCGCTGGATGACGGTTGCGAATTGTAGGGGCGCAGCATGCTGCGCCCCTACTCCCTTTTCCAACACCAATCGCATTTCTCGCAGCGTCCCAGGCACCCCCGTGCGCTCGGCGGCGGCGCGCGCGGTCGTGACCAGCACCCGAACCTGCCCCGACAACAGCAGCTCCAGCGTCTCCACGCGCTCGCCGGCGATCTCGAAGTGCGGCTCTTCGGCGCCCAGCGCCTCACGCTGCGGGTACAGCGCCACCGCGGACCCCGACAGCGTCCGCAGGTCCGCAAGCCACCGCTCCGCATCGGTCGGCGTGGGTGTGATCACGACAAACACGCGCTGCGCGAGTCGCCGCGCGAGCGCGGCCACCAGCACGGCGGGACTCGAGCCGGGGAGGCCGGAGATGCCCAGCCGGGTACCGGGCGCGGGCAACCCTTCCGCCAACGCCCGCGTCGCCGGCAGCGCGTCCAACCGGTCGATCACGAAGTCGAGCGGCATCAGCGGGTGCGCGTCGCGACCCCCAGCTCCACGAGCGCGAAGACCAGGGCCAGCACCAGCAGCAGTCCGCTGGCATCGTGACGCCCCGCGCCGGCGAACCGGGCGGCCGCGAACGCCGTGGCGTCGAGCACTTCCGCACCCAGCACGTCGCGCACGAGCGCCGGCGGCGCCGGCGTGAGATCCGATTCCCGTGGGTCGAGTGCGTAGACCGTCGCGCCGATCGTGTCGGCGCCGCGGGTCCGAAACTCGACGCGTGGGTCGCCTTCCACCTCGGAGACGGGTGCCTCACCCCGTACCAGGCGGTTCACCAGCGCATCCACAAACGGGACGAACGCCGGTGTCGCGGGCAGCGCCGTCCACGCAGTGTCGAGCCGGCTGCCGAGGAGCAGGACGTTGCCGTCCCGCACCAGCCACGGCTCGCCGTTCAGCGTCGCGAGCACGGTCGTGTCGTTACTCATTCCTCGTCCCGCGTCTCCCGTCACGGTTTCGATCCGGTACCTCCGCGTCACCTGCACCCCGCTGATCCCCGGTACCGCGGGCCCGGCGATGACGCCGGGCGTGCCCGCCTCCGCAAAGCGCCAGCGCCCGCCCCGTGCCGCGAGCGCGCGATTCACCTGGCCAATCAACGCCGGCTCGGCGGGTGGGACCACGACGCTCACCCCCGTCCCCGCCTGCGGCCGGTCTCCAATGGCGACGTCGCTGCCCCCCTCTCCTCCCGCCCGGACCCGCTTCCCTTCTTCCAGCACGGCGAGCGCTGCGGCAACGAACGGGCCTCCCCCAGCGCTCGGAGGCGCCGTGACTCGGACAGGCGGAGCCACGCGCCACACGAGCAATCGTCGATCGTCCGCCCGCAGCTCGTCGGCGTCGAGCACGACTTCGCCCACCCACCAGCCCGGACCGAGCGATGGCAACGTGATCGATACCGTCGATCCCGGCGTCGCCAGCGCGCGACCGACCTCACGGCCGCGTATCCGCAGCGTCACCGGCGCGGCGCCTCCCTCCCGTCCCGCGCCGGGCGTCCCGACGATGCCCACGGCCGCCGCGCCGTCCGTCATCCGCACGGTGCCCACGCCCCGGTTCGGAGCTGCCTGGCTTGGAGGCGCGAGGGCGAGCACGCGGACCCCCCGCGGCACGGCCGCCCGGCCTGAGCCGAGTGCCGTACGCTGCAGGTCACTCACGACGTGCACCTCGCGCGCCGGGAGCGGCTCCGCGTCCACTAGGCGCGTAGCCGCCCCCACGGCGGCCGTGAGGTCCAGCCGCCGGGCCGAGACGCCGACGCTATCCACGGTCGCCAGCAACGCTTCCCTGGTTCCCGCGCGCGCCACGCCGTCGGCGAGCACGAGCCAGAGACGATCGGACGCCGTCGCCCGCACCAGCGAGCCTCGCGCCATCGCTTTCAGGCGCTCGAGCACGGGACGCCCGTCCACCACCAGCCCGGACGACGGGGAGTTGTCGAGGATCACGGCGAGGGCCGTCGGCTCGTGCAGCGACCCGCCGCTCGCGCGCGTGGGGAAGAGTGGCCGCGCGGCGGCCAGCACGAGCAGCACGATCAACGCCGTCCGCAAAAGCAGGAGCAGCAGGTGTCGCAGCTTCAAGCGTCGCGCGTTCTGGCGCTCCGCCTCGCTCAGGTACCGGAGCGGCGGAAACTCCGCCTCCGGCGGCACCCGGCGCTCGAGCAAGTGGAGCAAGGCGGGGATCGCCGCGGCTGCGAGCCCCGCAAGCGCCAACGGATGCAGGAATGTCACGCCAACAGCCGCAGCGCCATGCCGAACGGCATGTCGGTCAGGATGTGGTGGTACGCAATGCCGTGCCGCCGGCACGCCGTGCGCCATGCGTCGACCTCCCGACGCACGGTGGCCTGGTAGGCCCGCGCCAGCTCGCGCGGCCGAACCACCAGGCTCGCCGCAGATTCAGGATCCCGGTACCGCACTTCGGGAGGGCCGGAGAGCTCGGCCTCCGCCGGATCCATGGTGTGCAGCACGATCACCTGATGGCCACGATGACGCAGGTAGCGCAGTGCCGTAAGCGCCAGCTCACGGTCGAACAGCAGGTCGGAGACGAGTACGACGAGCCCCCGCCGGGCGAGCAGCGACGTGAGACGCACCAGTGCCGCCTGCGCCGCCGTCCCCTGACCGTCCGGCGTCTCGACCAAACCTCGCACCAGTCGCGCCCACTGTCCCGCCTTCACTCGCGCCGGCACGACCTCGCGCACGACGTCATCGAAGGTGATCAGCCCAGTGGCGTCCCGCTGGCGCAGCAGGATCAGCGCGAGCGCCGCCGCCAGCCGGTCGGCATAGGCCCGCTTGGTGAGCCGGTTGGGCGAGCCGCGCCACGCCATCGAGCGGCTCGCGTCCACCAGAATCATCGCGCGCAGGTTGGTCTCTTGCTCGAACTGCTTCACGAACAGGCGGTCGGCCCGGGCGAGGATCTTCCAATCGAGGTAGCGCAGCTCGTCACCGGGTTGATAGGCGCGGTGCTCCGTGAACTCGACGGAGAAGCCACGAAACGGCGACCGGTGGATCCCGCTGAGAAAGCCCTCCACGACCCCCTGCGCCACGATCTCGATCCCGCCGAAGCGAGCTACCTCGGCGGGATCCAGGAGATCGAAGCGCTGCACGTCGGCCATGGCCTCGCGGAAGCTAATGAACAGCCGAATGTCCCGGGTAGAGGACAGCCGGGACCTGGTGATCAGCATCAATAAGCGGTCGAACCTTAAGCTTCACTGTGACTTACGGGCTTCGCGACCGAGGGTCGGGTTGGCATGTAACCTGCCCCCTTCACCGCGCGAACGGAGGCCCCATGTTGAACCCGATTTGGTTGCTCAGCCTGGCCACCACACCGATCGGCGGCCCTTCGATCCCGCCGGTGTCGGTCGAGTCTCGGCCCCGCGTCGAGGTCTGGACCGACCGGGGCGACAGCCCCTACACCAGCGGCCAGGGCGTCCGCACTCACTTCCGCGCCGATCGGGACGCGTTCGTGACGATCCTGCGCGTCGACACCGACGGCCGGGTGCGCGTCCTGTTTCCACGGGAGCCGTGGGAGGACAACTTCGCCCGTGGTGGTCGCGACTACGAGGTGCAGGGCGGAGACGACCGCGACGCCTTCTACATCGATGACTATCCGGGTGTCGGCTACCTGTTCGCCGTGGCCTCGGCCGACCCGTTCGTGTACGACGGGATCCAGAGCAGGGACCACTGGGATTATCGACTGATCGCCGACGGACGGGTCCGCGGCGATCCGTACGTCGCCCTCACCGACCTGGCCCAGCGCATCGTGCCCGATGGTTACAGCGATTGGGATTACGATATCACGCCGTACTACGTGCAACAGCATTACGACTATCCTCGGTTCCTGTGCTACGACTGCCACAGCTACGTGAGTTACCCGTACTGGAGCCCCTACGATTACACCTGCGTGCGTTTTCGGATCGTGGTGTTCGATGATCCGTACTATTACCCGTATCGGTACTACGGCGGCACAAGGGTAGTCTTCACGCGCCCCTACAGACCCGAGCCCCGGTTCATCTTCAAGGACCGCCAGGCGTCGGACGCCTTCATCACGCGGGTGCGCGAGCGGCCCGTGAACGACGATCGCCGGCGCGACGTGGGCGTGCGCGGTCGTGACCTCGGTGGCACGGGCGTCATCCCGCCGCCCAAGATTCAGCCACCGCGGCGTCGCCCCGGCTCCGAAGATCAGGGAGACGGCCGCGGCCGTCGGCCCGACCGGCCTGACCAACCCGAGCATCGCGACCGGCCTGACCAGCCCGAGCATCGCGACCGGCCTGACCAGCCCGAGCATCGTGACCGGCCCAACCAGCCGGAGCATCGCGACCGGCCTGACCAGCCCGAGCATCGCGACCGGCCCGACCAACCCGATCACCGGGACGAGCCCGGTCGTCTGGACCGGCCCGCGCGGCCACCTGCGCAACCGGAACGCCGAGCGGCCCCGGAGGAGCACCGGCGCGCTGACCCGCCGGCCCCGCGCGCCGAACCGCGACGCGAGGCACCGCCCCCGCGCAGTGAGCCGCGACGCGAGGCGCCACCCCCGCGCAGTGAGCCGCGGGCCGAGCCGAAGCGTGAGCCCCCGAAGGACAAGCCCCGGGCCGAACCCGAGCTGAAGCGGCGCAAGCCGTAACCCGACAGCAGCGCAAGCGCGCCCGACCGTAGTCCCCCGCGTTCGGGCGCGTTAGCTTTGGGTCTCCCCACCCAAGGCTTTAGCGATGCGATACCGCCTGGCGCTGCTGCTCGCGGCGCTCCCCGGAACAGCGGCCGCGCAGCGGCAGGGACCGGCCGCCCGTGGTGCGGCTTCGATCGTTGCCACGGACGTCCAGCGCCGCATCGGCATCATCGCCGACGACTCGATGCTCGGTCGTGCCACCCCGAGCCCGCAGCTCGACGCCGTGGCGGCCTATGTCGCGGGCGAGTTCCGGCGCTTCGGTCTCAAGCCGGGCGGCGATAGCGGCACCTACTTCCAGCACTATCCCCTCGAGGTGCTGCGGTTCGATCCCGACAGCGCGACCATCCGGATCACCGGCCGTACGCCCGGGCTCTGGCGCGCCGGCCAGGACGTGCTGCTCGTGCAGGGACAGCCGCCGGCAGCGGCGGCGGCGGGGTCGGCCGCGGTGATCACGGGTTCTGCCGATGCCGGTGGCGCGCTCGATTCCGCCGGCGTCACCGGAAAGATCGTCTTCTTGGCGTACGGGCCGGGGCTGAACGCGATCGCATCGAAGGTCCTCGCGCTCCGGCCCCTGGCCGTCATCCTGGTGGCCGGGTTCCCCGACTCGATCTGGGCAAAGCTTCCCGGTCACGAGGCGAGCGTGATCGTGCGCAATCCGAGCGAAGAGAGCGGGCCCGCGGGCCCCGCCGTGTTCGCCGTGCGGACGGCGACCGCCGGAGCGCTGTTCGCCCAGGGCGGCGTGAGCCTCGACTCGCTTCGGGCATGGGCTGACAAGCCCCTCGCGGCTCGACCGCTGACCGACGTCGCGCTGCAGCTGGATGTGCGCGAGCGGGTCCTCCAGCACGCGTCGGCTCCCAACTCAATCGGGATTCTCGAGGGCAGTGACCCCACGCTGAAAAAGGAATACGTCCTGTTCACGGCGCACATGGATCACATCGGAACGCCGAGCGCCGGTGAGGGCTGCACGCCCCGCGGCGCCGACTCGATCTGCAACGGAGCGGACGACGACGGCTCGGGCACGGTGGCCGTGATCGAGTTGGCGGAAGCGTTCGCCTCGGCGCGAGAGCGACCCAAGCGCTCTCTGGTGTTCATGACCGTGAGCGGTGAGGAGCGGGGCCTGTGGGGAAGTGCGTATTTCGCCGACCATCCCACGGTGCCGCTCGCGGACGTGATCGCCGATTTGAACATCGACATGGTCGGCCGCAACTCGAAGGACACGGTCGCCGTGATCGGCCGCGAGCACTCCAATCTCGGCGCGACCCTCGACAGCGTCGCCGCGGCACACCGCGAGCTGAACATCAAGCCGGTGGGTGATCTGTGGCCGCAGGAAGGGCTCTTCTTCCGCTCGGACCACTACAACTTCGCGAAGAAGGGGGTGCCCATCCTTTTCTTCACGACCGGGTTGCATCCGGATTACCACCAGGTGACCGATTCCCCGGAGAAGATCAACGCCGAGAAAGAGGCGCGGTTCGCGCGGCTCGTGTTCTATCTGGGCCAAGCGGTCGCCAACACGTCCCAACGGCCCCGGTGGAACCCGGACAGCTACAAGCGGATCGTGGGCGGAAGCTGACGGTTAGCTGACGGCGGCGAGCAGCTCGGCGTTCGTCTTGGCGCGCCGCAGCTGCGCCAGCAGCACGTCGATCGCCTTCTCCGGCGGGAGCCCGACCAGGCTCCGCCGAAGCTGTTGTTTGGCGGCCACCGTCGGCGGGTCCGCGAGCAGCTCTTCGCGCCGCGTGCCGCTCGCGGCCACATCGACGGCGGGGTAGAGGCGTCGGTCCGCCAGCGTGCGGGACAGTCGCAGCTCCGAGTTGCCGGTCCCCTTGAACTCTTCGAAGATCACGTCGTCCATCCGGCTCTCCGTCTCGATGAGCGCCGTGGCGATCACCGTGAGGGAGCCGCCCTCGGGCACGGCGCGCGCCGCCCCGAACAGCCCCTTGGGCTTGGCCAGCGCGTTGGCGTCCAGCCCACCCGACATGGTGCGCCCGCTCCCCCGCCCCGTGGTGTTATGCGAGCGCGCCAGCCGCGTGAGCGAGTCGAGCACGATCACGACGTCCTTGCCGAGCTCCGCCTGGCGGCGCGCGTGCTCGAAGACCATGTCGGCCACCGCGACGTGCCGCTCATGTGAGAGGTCGAAGCTCGACGCAATGACCTCGCCCCGACCCCAGTCCACCATTTCGCTCACCTCTTCCGGTCGCTCGTCCACGAGCAGGATGAGGAGGATCGCAGCGGGATGGTTGAGCGCGACTCCCTCCGCCACGGCCTGCAGCATCACCGTCTTTCCCGCCTTGGGCGGCGAGACGATCAGGGCGCGCTGGCCAAAGCCCAGGGGGCAGATCAAGTCCACGACGCGCTGGATCTCGGCCGTGCGCGGGCTCGAGGCCTGGGGGGTCTCGAGTCGCAGGGGGCGCGATGGGTGCACCGCCCCGAGCTTCGCGAAGTCGGGCCGCTGGTCCAGGTGGGTGGGCGGCAGGCCGTTGACGCTCGTCACGCGCCCGTTCTCCATGGTGACGAGATCGCCGCGCCGCAGGCCGGGGAGGCGCACCCCGGCATCACCCTTGGCGGGCAGATAGCTGTTGGCGGCGAGCCGTACGGCGCCGCCGTTGGACGTAGGGTCGAACCAGCCGGTGATGGGGGGCAGAGACAAGGCCTCGGTCCGCTAAAGATAGCGCCTATATTTCTCCCGCACATGCGCCAGGATCACATCCGCAACTTCTGTATTGTGGCCCATATCGACCATGGGAAGTCGACCCTGGCCGACCGCCTGATCGAGCTCACGGGCACCCTGGACAAGCGCCTGATGCGAGAGCAGGTGCTCGACACGATGGACCTGGAGCGCGAGCGCGGCATCACGATCAAGCTGAACGCGGTGCGCATGAACTACCATGCGCGCGACGGGGGCGTGTACGAGCTCAATCTGATCGACACCCCCGGGCACGTGGACTTCACCTACGAGGTGTCGCGCTCGCTCCAGGCGTGCGAGGGGGCGATCCTCGTGGTGGACGCCTCGCAGGGAATCCAGGCGCAGACGCTCTCCAACCTATTCCTCGCGATGGATGCCGGGCTGGAGATCATCCCGGTGCTCAACAAGATCGATCTCCCCGGAGCCGAGCCGGAGCGCCGGGCGCAGGAGCTGCATGAGCTCATCGGGACGAAGCCCGAGGAAATCCTCCGCATCTCCGCCAAAGAAGGCAGCAACGTCCCCGAGCTGCTCGAGGCGGTGGTGCGCCGCATCCCCCCGCCCCGTGGGGTGGCGGACGCGCCGCTCCGCGCCCTCATTTTCGACTCGTACTACGATCGCTACCGCGGCGCGATTCCCAGCATCCGCGTCGTGGACGGCACCATCCGGCCCGGCATGAAGATCGCCTTCGGCGCGCACAAGGACGATGTCTACGAGGTGGATGAGGTCGGGTACCTGCAGCTCGGGCACAAGCCGACCGAGCAGCTCGAAGCCGGTGAAGTCGGCTACTTCGTCGCCAACGTGCGGGGCGTGCGCGACACCCGTTCCGGCGATACGGTGCTCGACGCGGACCACCGTGACTTGCCCCTCCTGCCCGGGTACCGCGACATCATGTCGATGGTGTTCGCCGGCCTGTACCCGACGAATGCCGAGCAGTTCGAAGAGCTGCGCGACGCGCTGGCCAAGCTGCAGCTGAACGACGGATCGTTGCATTACGAGCCCGAGTCTTCGGTGGCGCTCGGCTTCGGGTTTCGCTGCGGCTTCCTCGGGCTGCTCCACATGGAGATCGTGCGCGAGCGGCTCGAGCGGGAGTTCAACCTCGACCTGATCAGCACCGTGCCGAACGTGGAGTACCACGTCCACAAGACGGACGGCACCATGGAGCTGGTCGAGAACCCGAGCCTCATGCCGCACGGCTCGGCCGTCGACCACATCGAGGAACCGTACGTCAAGGCGCGGATCGTGGCGCCTGCCGAGTACATCGGCGGCATCATGAAGCTGGGCCAGGAGCGGCGCGGCGTGTACCAGGGCATGCATTACGTGGACCCGACGCGCGTCGAGTTCAGCTGGGAATTCCCGCTCGCCGAGATCATCCTCGACTTCTACGACAAGCTGAAGACCATCTCCCGTGGCTATGCGTCGCTCGACTACGAGTTCCTCCAGTACCGCCCGGCCGAGCTCGTCAAGCTCGACATGCTGCTCAACGGCGAGGCGGTGGACGCGTTCTCGGTCATCATCCATCGCGACAAGGCGTACGAGTGGGGCAAGAAGATCGCCGAGAAGCTGAAAGAGCTGATCCCGCGCCAGCTGTTCGAGGTCGTGATCCAAGCCGCGATCGGGACCAAAGTGATCGCCCGCGAGACGGTCCGCCCGTTGCGCAAGAACGTCACCGCCAAGTGCTATGGGGGCGACGTGACGCGCAAGCGCAAGCTGCTCGAGAAGCAAAAAGAAGGAAAGAAGCGCATGAAGCAGGTGGGAACGGTCGAGATCCCACAGGAGGCGTTCTTGGCGGTCTTGCAGGTTGACTAGCCTCGTCATCCAAACCGCCTTCCTGGGAGACGTCGTGCTCACGACGCCGCTGCTCGAGGTGCTCGCCGCCCGCCACGGACCAGTGGACGTCGTGACCACGCCGGCCGCGGCACCGCTGATCGAGACGCATCCCGCCGTCCGGCGGGTCATCCCCTATGACAAGAAGGGCCGCGACCGCGGGCTGGGCGGATTGTTGAGGCTGGCCACCGCCCTGCGCGCGGAGCAGTATGAATGCGCGTATCTTCCGCATCGTTCCTTGCGGACGGCGCTGGCGGCGTGGCTCGCGCGCATCCCGCAGCGGGTCGGTTTCGACGACGGCTGGCGGTCGCTCTATACCGACGTCCGGCAGCGGCCGCAGCGGAGTCACGAGATCGACCGGGTCCTGGCCCTCGGAGGCGTCGCGGTGCCTCACGCGCGCCCCGCGCTGCACGTCACGCTCGCCGATCGGGCGGCGACGGAGGGGTTCCTGCGGGAGCACGCGATGCGGGAGCGGTTCGTCGCGCTCGCGCCGGGATCGATCTGGGGCTCGAAGCGCTGGCCGTACTATCGAGAGCTGGCGGAACGGCTGGCGGGGAGCGTGGGGATTCTGGTCGTCGGCGGACCCGAGGATGCGGCCCTGGCGGCGGAGATCACCGAGGCGGTCGCGCGGTCAGGCGGTCAGGCGGTGAGTGGGTGCGGCCGGTTGAGCGTCCGGCAGGCGGCGGAGGCGATCCGGCGGGCGGTGGTGCTCGTGACCAACGACAGTGCGCCGCTCCACTTCGCGCAGGCGGTCGACACGCCGACGGTGGCGATCTTCGGGTCCACCGTGCCGAGCTTCGGGTTCGGGCCGCGGGGACCACGGGACCGCGTCGTCCAAGTCGGCGGCCTGGCGTGCCGCCCGTGCTCGGCGCACGGGCCGCCCAGCTGTCCGCTGGGGCATCACCTGTGCATGAAATCGCTGTCGGTGCAAGACGTCCTTCAGGCAATCGAGGAGACCGGTGCGCTACGTCGTCGGGATTGACCTCGGCGGAACGAACATCGTCGTGGGAACGGTGGCGGAGGACGGCTCGGAGCTGCTGGGGCTCGTGTCCCAGCCGACCATCTCCGAGCAGGGCGCGGACGCGGTGCTCGCACGGATCGTGAAGCTGGCGCGCGCATCGATGGCGGCGGCGCGCGGCAAGGAGATCGCGGGCGTGGGCATCGGATCGCCCGGCCCGCTCAACACGAAGACCGGTATCGTGCTGCTGACCCCCAACCTCGGGTGGACGAACTTCCCGCTGCGCGACCGGCTGGCGCGCGCGCTGGATCTGCCCGCCACGCTCGACAACGACGCCAACTGCGCCATTTTCGGCGAATGGTGGCGCGGAGCCGCGCGCGGCTCGGACCACGTCGTCGGGTTCACGATCGGCACGGGCATCGGCGGCGGAATCGTGCTCGGGGGAAAGATCTATCGCGGGGCCTCGGACGTCGCGGGCGAGATCGGCCACATGTCCATCGATTCCAACGGCCGGCGCTGCAAGTGCGGCAACGACGGCTGCCTCGAGGCCTACGCGTCGGGCCCCGCCATCGCGGCGCGGGCGGTCGAGGGAATCGAAACCGGCGCCGACACCTCGCTCCCCCGCTACGTGCAGGACGATCTGACCAAGATCACCGCCCAGATCGTGTACGAAGCCGCGCACGACGGCGACGAATACGCGCTGGACGTGGTGCACGACACGGCGAAGTTCCTGGGTACCGGCGTCGCCAATATCGTCAACATCTTCAACCCCGAGGTCGTGGTGATCTGCGGCGGCGTGACGCTGGCCGGGGAGAAGCTGTTCGCCCCGCTCCGCAGCGAAGTGAAGCGCCGGGCTTTCAAACCCGCCGTCGACGCGTGCCGCATCGTGCCCGGAGAGCTCACCGGAACGGCGGGCGTGTATGGTGCCGCCGCCGTGTTCGTCCAGCACAAATTGGGAGCGGCGTGAAGCGACTCGGGGTCATCGGCTCCATGGTGTGGGACACCATCTACGGCCGCGACCCCGCGCAGCCCGCCGTCGAGGAATGGGGTGGGATCTCCTACTCCCTGGCCGCGCTGGATGCCACGCTGCGCGACGACTGGCAGATCGTTCCCCTGATCAAGGTAGGTCGCGACCTGGCCCCCCGGGCCGCGGAGTTTCTCGGCACGCTGCACCATGTGGCGCCCGGGGCGCGGTTCGTCGAGGTGCCGGCGGCCAACAACCGCGTCACGCTCCGCTACTACCAGCGCGAGCGCCGCTGCGAGCAGATGTCGGGCGGCGTGCCGCCGTGGACCTGGCCCGAGCTCGGAGCCCAGGTGACGGACCTGGACGCGCTGTACGTCAACTTCATCTCGGGTTACGAGATGGACCTGGAGACGGCGCAGCTGTTGCGCCGCGGCTTCCCGCGCTTTCTCTATGCCGATCTGCACAGCCTGTTTCTCGGAAAGGAGCCGGACGGCACCCGCGTCCCGCGGCCTCTCCCCGATGCTCCCGCCTGGTTCGGCTGCTTCGACACCGTCCAGCTGAACTCCGACGAGATGGAGCAACTGGGCCCCGATCCGCTCGCCGTCGCGGCGGGCGCCCTGGCCCGGGGGTGCCACACGCTGGTCGTGACACTCGGCCCGCGGGGCGCGGCGTACTTCACGGGCGACCCCGTCCGCACCGCCTTGATCCCCGCGGAAGGAACGCCCCTTCCCGACGGCGACCCGACCGGGTGCGGCGACGTGCTCGGGGCCACGGTGGCGGCCTCGCTCATCGCCGGTGCGGGCCTCGAGGCCGCGCTGCGGCTCGGCACGCGCATGGGCGCGCGCAACGTCAGCCACCGCGGCGCCAGCGGCCTGCGCGACCACCTGTTGGGCCGGCTCTCGGCGGTGTGACCCGGCTCGTCGAAGTCCCGGCCCAGTTCGACGATCGCTCGTTCGACCAGTTCGCCGGTGCGTTCGCGGAAGCGGCGAAAGACGGCGAGCGGCTGCTATTCGATGCGCACGCGACCGAATGGGCGTCGCCGTACGGGCTGGTCGGCCTGCTCGCGGCGGGGCAGGCGGTGCGTGGACCGGGTGGCGGCAGCGGCGGAACCGGGGAGCGACCGCTGCTGACGGCGCCGACCCACGCCGAGGTCCTGACCTATTGGACGCGCGCCGGATTCTTCCGCGAAGCAGCCGAGCTGTTCGAAATCCATGGGAAGGTGCCGCGCGTGAAGGCCGCGGAGGAGAGCGACGTGTTGCTCCCCGTGACGCCGGTGCGCGCGGCGGAGGACGTGCACGCCGTGGTCTCGAACATCCAACAGCGCGCGTCTGCCATCCTGGCGTCCGAGCTGGGGCTCGATCCGAAGGCGACGATGGGCTTCGCTATGGCGCTTTCAGAGGCGTGTCAGAATATTGTAGAGCACGCGGGCACGGGCGGCTGGGTGGCGGTGCAGGCGTACCACTGGCGCCGCAAGCTCGCGAAGCGGGTAGTCGTGATCGCGGTGGCGGACGCGGGGGTAGGGTTCCGCCACTCCCTCGAGCCGACGCAGAGCAAGCGCTTCGGGACGCGCTGGGGGGACGCGGCCGCTCTCGAGGCCGCGCTGATCCAGGGCGTGAGCCGGTTCCGCGATCCGGGCCGCGGTCAGGGCCTCGCCGGCATCCGCCGCTATCTCGCCCGCTGGGACGGCAAGATCGCGATCCGCAGCGGGACGGCTCGCATCGCGATCGTGCCCAAGTGGGACGACGACGTGCCCTTGAAGGACGGCCTCCCGGCGTTTCCGGGTGCCCAGGTGCTCATCATCATACCCGAGCAGGGGTCCACGAAGCCGTGATACAGCACATCGACGTGCACGCGGTGCTCCAGGAATCGGTGTCGGGCGTCTATACGGACCTGGTCACCCGTCCGACGGGCCGCGTCGTGCGCGAGCGCATCGAGCGGGCGATGGCGACCGCCGCAGGGGACGTCGCCGTCGCCCGCATCGATTTCACGCGCGTGCGGTGCATCGACTACTCGTGCGCCGACGAGATCGTGGCCAAGCTGTTACGCAGTCGCCCCGCAGTGCTGGTCCTCATGGGCATCTCGGACGGACATCGCGAAGCCATCGAGCCGGTGCTCGCGGGGCATCGGCTCGCGGTACTGATCGAGCGGCCCGACGGCACGCTCGAAGCGGTTGGAGCCCCGGACGTGGCCGCGGCGCTGCTCGAGGAGCTGGTGGCCCGGCGGGTCGCCGCGCGCTCACCCGGAGGGACCCTCACGCTGACGTGAAGCGTCGCCTCGGCTTTTCGACCCGCGCGGTGCATGGTGACCCGGAGGCGCGCCCCGACTGGGCGCCGGTGGTGGCACCCCTGTACCAGAGCGCCACCTTCACGAACCCCATCGGGTCGTCCCAGGAAGTCATCTACGCCCGCTACGGCAACAACCCCAACCACGTGGCGATCGCGAAGCGCCTCGCGCTGCTCGAGGGCGCGGAGGCGGCGCTGTTCGTGGGCAGCGGCATGGGCGCGATCGCCCTGTCGCACCTGGCGGTGCTGCGGCCCGGCGACCACCTGCTCTCGAGCGAGTGGGTCTACGGCGGCGTGTACCGATTGTTCGCACAGGAGTTCGGTCGCTTCGGCATCGAGGTGTCGTTCGTCAACCCGCTGGAGCCACGCACCTGGAAGCGCGGGCTCAAAAAGAACACGCGGGCGATCTTCGTCGAGACCCCCACCAACCCCCTGCTCCGCGTGCTCGATGTCGAGCCGATCGCCACGCTGTGTAAGACCGAGGGGCTGGCGTTGCTGGTCGATGCGACCTTCGCCACGCCCCTCAACTATCGACCGCTGGAGCACGGGGCGGACGTCGTGATTCACAGCGCGACGAAATACCTGAACGGCCACGCCGACGTGCTCGCGGGGGCGGTCGCAGGCAGCGAGTCGGTGATCGAAGAGGTGCGCAAGCTGCTGCAGGTCTGGGGCCAGGCGCTCGACCCCATGGCCGCGTGGCTGATCGATCGCGGGATGAAGACCCTCGCGGTGCGCGTGGCGCGGCATAACCAGACCGGGCTCGCGGTGGCCGAGTGGTGCGCTAAACAGCCGCAGTTCGCGGCGGTGCACTACCCCGGGCTGCCGTCCCACCCCGACCACGCCGTGGCGAAGCGGATCCTCAACGGCTTCGGAGGGATGCTGGGGGTCGAGCTCAAGGGGGGCGCGCGGGCGGCGGAGCGGTTTTTGCGCGCGCTCACGATCCCGACCCACGCGCCCAGTCTCGGAGGGGTCGAGACGCTCGTGTCCGAGCCGCGGCTCACGTCGCACGCGATGCTCACGCCCGAGGCCCGGGCGCAGGCTGGCATTCCCGATGGCTTCCTGAGATTTTCCATCGGACTGGAGGACGCCGACGACATCATCGCGGACTTCGCGCAAGCCCTGGCGCAGCAGTAAGTGATCAAGTTCACGAATGTCTTCAAAGCCTTCCCCAAGGGGGGGCTCGCCCTGAAGGACGTGTCGTTCCACATCGCGAAGGGCGAGTTCGTGTTCCTCACCGGCCATTCGGGCGCCGGCAAATCCACCGTCCTGAAGCTGGTCTATGCCGACGAGCCCGTGACGAGCGGCGAAGTGCGCGTCTCGGGGTTCAACGTGGCGGAGCTGCGGCCGCGGGACGTCCCGATGCTGCGCCGCCGCCTCGGGATCGTGTTCCAGGACTTTCGCCTGCTCGAGGACCGTACCGCCGAAGAGAACGTCGCCTTCGCACTCGAGGTGACTGGCGCGCGGCGCTCGTCGATCCCGGCGCGGGTGATGCGCGTCCTCACGCAGGTCGGGCTGGCCGCCAAGGCGCAGGCCTACCCGCGCGAGCTGTCGGGCGGCGAGCAGCAGCGGGTTGCCATCGCGCGCGCGCTCGTGAACGAGCCGAGCGTGCTGCTCGCCGACGAGCCGACGGGCAACCTGGACGAGCGGGCCACGCGCGGCGTGTTCCAGCTGCTGCGCGACATCAACGCCAGCGGCACCGCCGTCGTCATGGCCACGCACGATCTGGACCTCGTGCGCCAGGCGCCGTACCGCGTGATCGAGCTCCAGGAGGGGGCGCTGGTGTACGACTCGGCCGTGGACGAGCCCCGCGACCAGGCGGCGACGCCGTGAACCTGACGATTCGCGAAGCCCTGCTCGCCTTCCGACGCGCCCCGTTGCTCTCGACGCTCTCGGTCACGACCATCGCGTTCTCGCTGTTCGTGGTCGGCCTGTTCGGGCTCGTGGCCGTGAACCTGCAGGACGCGCTGCGGGGCGTGGCCGAGCGGGTAGAGATCGTGGCCTACCTCCTGCCCGGCACGCCGATCGAACCCATCACGCTCGCCGAAAAGGACATCGAGGCGTTCCCCGAAGTGCACTCGGCCGTCTACGTGAGCGAGGACTCGGCGCTGGCGCGGGCGCGGGCCGAGCTCGTCGAGTTCCGTGACGTGTTGCAGGAGCTGGAGCGCAACCCGCTCCCCGCCTCCATTGAGGTGAAGCTCAAACCCAAGTTCCGCGACGCTGAGCATGTCAACGACGTCGCCGACCGGCTCCGCGGCTTCGGGTTCGTGGACGATGTGCGGTTCGGGCGCGATTGGGTGGAGAAGCTCGACCGGCTGCGGCAGATCGCGGCCGCGGTGGGGCTCGTGGTCGGAGCGGCGTTCGCGGTGGTCGCCATCATCATCATCGGCACCACGATCCGCATGGCGGTGCTGCAACGCGGCCGCGAGATCGCCATCATGCGACTCGTGGGCGCCACCAACGGCTTCATCCGCCGCCCGTTCCTGCTGCAAGGGGCCATCAAGGGGATGCTCGGCGGGCTCGTCGCGGTGGGGCTCTCCTACGGCGCGTACACCCTCATCAACCGCTGGCTCATCCAGGCGGCGTTCTTCTCGAACGTCCAGGCGCTCGCCATAGTCGGTTTCGGCACTCTCATTGGCCTGTTTGGAAGTGCGGCGTCTGTGGGAAGGCACCTACGTCGAGTCTAAGGCGTCACGCACAGACGTCACGCACAGACGTCAAGCAAAACCGTGGACTCGCTCACGTCCTTGCGCGACGCCTCTGCGTGACGTCTCTGTGCTACGTCTTTTGCGTGACGTCTCTCGCCTCGCAACGGCCTCAGCCTTTCGACCAGCAGCTCAGAGATAACCAACAACGTCTCGAAAGCATCCGCCGCGAGCGGTCCGACGTCGAGCAGGAGCTCGAGCGGCTGCGCACGCAGGTGCACTCGCTCTCCGACGAGCTCGCGAACATCGAGCGACAGAAGGAGACGACCAATCGCATCGTGAACGAGCTGGACCGCCAGATCTATGCGCTGTCGGACCAGATCGACCGGACCACGGTCGACTTGCTGCTCGCCCAGAACGCCCTCGCCGAGAAGCGCGCCGTCCTGGAGCGCCGTCTGGTCGACATCTCCAAACGGGGGCCGCTGTACGCGTACCAGGTGCTGCTCGCGGCGGAGAGCTTCGGCGACCTGCTGTCGCGCTACAAGTACCTGTATCTCGTGAGCCGGCAGGATCGCCTGCTGGCGAACGACATGTCGAAGCTGCAGCGGCGCATCGGCCGGGAGCGGCAGACGCTGGTCGACGCGCGCGACGTGCTGGGACGGCGTAAGAACGAGCGCACCGAAGAGCTGGACCGCTACCTGGCCCTCGAGCACGAGCGGCAGACGTCGCTGCGGGAGACGCGGCGCAGTGCGCGCGAGGCGCTGCAGCGCCTGTCCGAGCTCGAGCGCGACGAGAAGAGCCTGAACGACCGCATCGTGGCGCTCGAGCGCGCGCGGCGCGAGGCCGAGGCTCGCGGCGCCGCCTCCGCCGCCGCCATCACCACGGCGGACCTGGGCCAGCTCGACTGGCCCGTGCAAGGGCGGATCGTGTACCAGTTCGGTACCGCGACCGGCCCGAACAATACGCGCATCCCGTGGCACGGGATCGGAATCGCGGCGCCGGCCGGCACTCCCGTCCGCGCCATCGCGGGCGGCACCGTGAGCCTCGCGGGGCTGTTCGGCACCTACCTCAGATCGGTACTGATCGACCACGGGGGCGGCTTCTACAGCTTTTACGGCTATCTGAACGATGCCACCGTGACCCAGGGAGAGCGCGTGATCAAGGGACAGGTCGTGGGCCACGTGGGCGGTGGGTCGAGCGATCAGGGACCTCACCTGCACTTCGAGATCCGGGGCCAGGGCGGCATCGCCCTGGACCCCGTCAACTGGCTGAAGACGCGCCGCTGACGCCGATCCGGTCCGGCTCGCTCTTCTTGCCCCGCTCCAGCGCCGCCTCGACCTGCGTGAACAGATCTTCGGGCCGCAGCACCTCCGCATGCGGGAACGCGACGACGCCGGCGGTGAGGCTCAGCACCTGCCCGCGAGGGAGGTCGGGGAAGGTGTGGCGGGCCAGCACCTGCCGCAGCCGCTCCACGAAGTGCCGGCCGCCCTGCGTGTCGGTCTCCGGGAGCACCAGCGCGAACTCGTCACCTCCATAGCGGGCCACGAAGTCCGGCGCCCGGATCTCGCGTTGCATCATCGCGCCGAGCTCCGCGAGCACGCGGTCGCCCGCCTGCTGGCCCAGCCGCTCGTTGATGTCCCGCAGCCGATCCACATCGATCACCACGAGCGCGAACCGCAGGGAATAGCGCCGGGCGCGCTCGAACTCGTCGCGCAGGCGGCGGTCCAGCGCGTCGAGGCTGGCGCAGCCCGTGAGCACGTCGGTGACGCCGGCGCTGATCTGCCGCCGATAGATGGCCGCCCGGCGCTCTTCGTTCTCGAGCACTCGCGCCGCGGCCTGGGCGATGGTATTGGCGAACGCGACGTCCTGCGGGCGGAGCTCGGGGTCCCCCTGAACGGTGCGCAGAAAGAACACGCCGGCGGCGCGACCCTGCACGAACACCGGCAGCGCCACCGCCGACTGCACGTTCACCGCGATCCGCTGCTGCGTCCAGCGCCGGCGAATGGCCTCGAAGAGGGGATGCTCATGCACGTCCGGAATGAGGACGGGCCGCTCGGTGCGGATCGCTTCCTGAATCTCCGGGTAGCGCTCGAGCTCGACGCGCAGGTCGCGGATCGCCGGGTTCTCGTACACCGCGACCACGCGTCCCTTGTCTTCTCCCGGGGCCGTGAGCACGAAGGAGCAGTGGGTGAGGCCGAACGCATGCCCCACCCGACGGACCAGGGTCTGGAAGATCTCGTCGGCGCGCAGGGCGGCCGACACTTCCTGGAAGATGTCGAACAGCAGGTCGCGCGTCCGCAGGGCGTCCTGGGCCTCGCTCAAATCATGACGCAGCCGCAGATCGGCGTCGATGCGGGCGCGCAGCTCCCCGAAGTGCACCGGGCCCGCCATGGCGTCCTGCGCGCCCGCCTGGAGCGCATCAGCGACGGCGTCGGCCCCGCCGTCCGCCAGGAGGACGATCACCGGAGCACCGGCGAAGCGCGCGGCGGTCGCCAGGTCCCGCACCACCTCCGCCAGCCCCGCCTCCTTCGCGGCGATGGAGAGGATGAGAAGATCGGGAGGCTGCGGCTCCGGCCGCTCGGGACCGGGCGGCGGATAGGCGGCTTCGGTGACCTGGAAGCCGCCCCGGACCAGGAATCGCTCGAGCCCGTCCGGCCGGGCTCCGGCGTCGCCGACGAGGAGGATGCGGTGCTTGTGGTGTTCCGGCAACAGTCCTTACCGCACGATGACGGGTGTCAAGCTATAGTTCACCCTATGGGACGGCAACCGCGGAGCGCGGTGGGTGCGCCCGGCGCCTGAGACGCGCCGCCAGCGGCGCCGCATGGTCGCGAGACAGCTCGCGGGCCGCGGCATCCGCGATTGCCGCGTGCTCGCCGCCATGGGGTGGGTGCCGCGTGAATGGTTCCTGCCACCGCACCTCGCGAGCGAAGCTTACGATGACGCCCCGCTGCCGATCGGGAGCGGACAGACCATTTCCCAGCCTCTCATTGTCGCATTGATGACGGAAGCACTCGCGCCGCGGCGCCGGGACCGCGTGCTCGAGATCGGCACGGGCTCCGGTTACCAGACGGCGATCCTGGCGCGCCTCGCGGGACGCGTGTACACGATCGAGCGGCTGCCCGACCTGCTGGTCGAAGCGGAGGAGCGATTTCGGCGCCTGGGCCTCACGAACATCGAGACGCGGCTGGGCGACGGCGCGGCCGGCTGGCCGGAGTGCGCGCCGTTCCAGGGCATCATTGTGACGGCGGCCGCGCCCAGCGTGCCGACGCCGCTCACCGAACAGCTCGCGCCCGGCGGCCGTCTCGTGATCCCGATCGGTGACCTCGCGTCCCAAGAGCTGGTCATTCTACAGCGCGGCCCCGCCGGGATGGTGGAGCGGCGCGCCGGCGGCGTGCGGTTCGTGCCCCTCATCTCCCGGCTCGCGTTCACGGAGGAGCCCTGGACATGAAACGCGCACCCGACGACTTGCTCGGCGCCCACGTGTCGACCCAGGGCGGCGTAGCCCTGGGCCCCGCGCGGGGGAATGCCATCGGGGCGACCGCGATTCAGGTCTTCACGAAGACGCCGAACCAGTGGCGCGAGCCAGTGGTACGCGACGCCGACATCGCGGCGTTTCGCGCGTCGTTCGCCGCGAGCGGGATCCGGGCCGTGGTCTCGCATGACAGCTATCTGATCAATCTGGCCTCGCCGGACGAGGCGTTGCGCGCCAAGAGCATGCGGGCGTTTACGGGCGAGCTGGAGCGTTGCCGGGCGCTCGGCATCCCCTGGGTCGTGTCGCACCCCGGCAACTACATCGACGATCGGACCGACGGGCTCGCACGCAACGCCCGCGCCTATGCCGAGTGCCTGGCGGCGGTCCCGGGGGAGGTCGACCTGCTGATCGAGGGGACGGCGGGCGCGGGCACGGCGCTCGGGAGCACGTTCGAGGAGTTGCGGGCGCTCCGTGACGGGCTGCCCGCGGGGGCGCGGGCTCGGGTGGGGTTCTGCCTCGACACGGCACATCTACACGCCGCCGGGTACGATGTGGCCACGGCGCTGGAGGAGGTGTGGGAGCGGTTCGAGCGGGAAGTCGGGCTCACGCATCTCAAGTGCTTGCACCTCAACGACTCCAAGGGCGGGCTCGGGTCCCGGCTCGACCGCCACCAGTGGATCGGCGAAGGCACGATCGGGCCGGAGCCGTTCCGGCGCATCATGCGGGACCCGCGGCTCGCGCCGGTGATTAAGATTATCGAGACGCCGAAGGGCGACGATCCCATCCGTCACGACCGGCGGATGCTCCGGCGGCTGCGCGCCTACGCGCGCGGCGGTCGCC
>Ga0209801_1000481_pt1 | contig 26524 bp, 25 predicted proteins | sample GraSoiAngelo_127_FD_185884 | JGI IMG/M metagenome (GOLD analysis project Ga0209801, IMG submission 185884) | Grasslands soil microbial communities from the Angelo Coastal Reserve, California, USA - 14_0927_09_40cm (SPAdes) (version 2) | ecosystem: Environmental > Terrestrial > Soil > Grasslands ... | reverse complement strand
AGGTCGACCTGGAAGTCGCCACGGGCTCGATCACGGTCATCATCGGCCGGAGCGGCGGAGGCAAGACGGTCCTCCTCAGGCACCTGATCGGCCTCCTGCGCCCCGACGGCGGCCGGGTGCTCGTGGATGGCGTCGAGGTCTCTCGCCTTCGCGGGCGCGCGCTTGACGAGGTCCGGAAGCGCTACGGAGTCGTCTTCCAGGGCGGCGCGCTGTTCGACTCGATGACATGCGCCGACAACGTGGCGTTCCCGCTCCGGGAGAAGCTGCATCTGCCCGACACCGAGGTCGCGAAGCGGGTCGAGGCGGGCCTTGCCCAGGTGGGGCTCGAGGGCATGGGGGCCAAGTACCCGGCCGAGGTCTCGGGCGGCATGCGCAAGCGCGTCGCGATCGCGCGCGCGCTCATCACCGAGCCCGAGATCGTCTTCTTCGACGAGCCGACGACGGGCCTCGATCCGATTCTCGTCAACACCATTCACCACCTGATCCTCAATCTCCACCGGAAGCTCCACTTCACCGCCGTCATGGTGAGTCACGAGATCCCCGAGATCTTCGAGATCGCCGACACTGTCGCCATGCTGCACGAGGGACGGATCGCGGAGGTCGGGCCGCCGGCGGTCATCCAGGCCTCGACGAACCCGGTCGTCCGGCGGTTCATCCGTGGGGAGCCGGAAGGCGCGGAGGAAACCTGATGGAGCGAAGGAGCGTCAACATCGCTGTGGGACTGTTCCTGCTGCTCGGCCTCTTGGCATTGGGGTATCTTTCCGTTAAACTCGGACGCGTTTCGTTCCTCGGCGGCGGTGGCTATCCTGTCTTCGCCCAGTTCCCGTCGGTCGGCGGGTTGAAGACCGGCTCGTCGGTGGAGATCGCGGGCGTCGAGGTCGGGCGCGTCGAGAACATCGGCCTGAAGGACTACGAGGCGCTCGTGACCCTCCGGATCAGTGGAGGGGTCAAGCTGCAGGAGGACGCGATCGCGTCAATCAAGACGAAGGGGCTGATCGGGGAGAAGTACGTGCGCATCAGCCCGGGCGGGTCCGAGAAGATCATCCCGCCCGGTGGCCGGATCCGAGAGGTCGAGGCGCCCGTCGACTTCGAGGAGCTGCTGTCGAAATACATTTTCGGCAAGGTCTAGGAGGACGTCGTTGACGTCGCGTCGCGGCCGTTGTGCGTGCGCCACCGTCCTGGCGCTGCTCCTCGTCGCGGTTTCCGCGCGGGCGGGCGAGCCCACGGACCAGCTCCGCGCCCAGATCGACCGGGTCATCAGGGTCCTCGAGGACCCGGAGCTGAAGAAGGCGAACAGGGCGAAGGAGCGGCGCGCCGCGATCCGCAAGGTCGCGAACGACATCTTCGACTTCGGCGAGACCGCGCGGCGCTCGCTGGCGCGCCACTGGACCCAGCGGACGGCGGCGGAGCGCGAGGAGTTCGTCCAGCTCTTCGCCGACCTTCTCGAGCGGTCCTACATCTCCAGGATCGAGGCCTACGGCGGCGAGAAGATCACCTATGTGGGGGAGACGATCGACGGCGACCAGGCGACCGTGCGCACCAGGCTCACCACCAAGGAAGGCACCGACATCCCGGTGGACTACCGGATGCTCACGCGCGGCGACAAGTGGCTCGTCTACGATGTCATCATCGAGGGCGTCAGCCTGGTCGCGAACTACCGCGCTCAGTTCAACAAGATCATCCTGACCTCGTCCTACCAGGAGCTCGTGAAGAAGATGAGGACGAAGCAGGAAGAGTTCTACGGAGGCGAGAGGCAGAAGCGGACCTCGCAGCGCTGAGCGCCTCCGCCGGCGGTGCGTGAGGTCGCCGGTCGCCGTGTGACACGTCTCGCTCCTTTCGGCTCGCGTGAACCGGTGTGCTACACTGTCACGGGACGCCATCCAGGACGATCACGCCCGACTGCTCACGTCGGTGAGGAGGAGCCCGTGGGATCCGTTCGAGTCGCCATCGTCGGCATCGGCAATTGCGCGTCGGCCCTCGTCCAGGGCGTCGAGTACTACAAGAACGCCCCGGACGGCGAGTTCGTCCCCGGCCTGATGCACACGCGCCTCGGGCCCTACCACGTCGGCGACATCGAGTTCTCGGCCGCGTTCGACATCGACGAGCGCAAGGTCGGGCGCGACCTGGCCGAGGCGATCTGCCAGGAGCCGAACAACACGGTGCGCTTCGCCGAGGTCAGGCCGCTGGGCGTGCCCGTGCAGCGCGGGATGACGCACGACGGCCTCGGCCAGTACCTGTCGCAGATGATCCGGAAGGCGCCAGGCTCCACCGCGGACATCGCGAACATCCTTCGCGAGACGCGGACGCACGTCGTGGTCAACTTCCTTCCGGTGGGCAGCGAGATGGCGACCAAGTGGTACGTCGAGCAAGTGCTCGACGCGGGCTGCGCGTTCGTGAACTGCATCCCGGTCTTCATCGCGCGCGAGGCCTACTGGCGCCGGCGCTTCGAGGAGCGCGGCCTGCCGGTGGTCGGCGACGACGTGAAGTCCCAAGTCGGCGCCACGATCGTGCACCGCGTCCTCACGCGGCTCTTCATGGACCGCGGCGTGCGGGTCGAGCGGACGAGCCAGCTCAACTTCGGCGGCAATACCGACTTCTTCAACATGCTCGAGCGCGAGCGGCTCGTGTCCAAGAAGATCTCGAAGACCGACGCGGTCCGCTCGCAGCTCGGCCACGAGCTCCCGGCGGATGCCGTCCACATCGGCCCCAGCGACTACGTGCCGTGGCTCGAGGACCGCAAGTGGGCGCACATCCGCCTCGAGGGGCGCGGCTTCGGCGACCAACCGATCAACATCGAGCTGAAGCTCGAGGTGTGGGACTCCCCGAACTCGGCTGGCGTCGTCATCGACGCGATCCGGGCGTGCAAGATGGCGCTCGACCGCGGCCTGAAGGGCGCCCTCGTCGCGCCATCAGCCTACCTGATGAAGTCGCCGCCCGAGCAATGGTCCGACGACGTCGCCCGCCAGCGGCTCGAGCGGTTCATCGCCGGCGACGAGTAGGTGGCGCTCGCCCGACGGATTGGTCGTCCCTTGCGGTGGCTGGTACGCGTGTCGTGCGCGTACCCGGCCGTCACGGTGGTCGGGGCGCTCGGCCTCGCCGTCGTGTCCGTCCTCTACACGCTGACGACGCTGACGTTCCAGACCTCGACGCTCGGACTCCTGCCCCCCGGCCAGCCCTATGTCGAGCGGTACCGCCAGTATGATCGCGAATTCGGCGAGCTCGACGACCTCGCGATCGTCGTCGAGGCGCCCTCGCTGCCCGAAGCCACGCTCTACGCGCGGCGCCTCGTGCGCGAGCTGCGCGCCGCCCGCGTGCCGCTCGCCCGCATCGCCTACCGGATCGACCCCAAGCAGTTCGAGGGGCGCGCGCTCCTCTACCTCTCCAAGGAGAAGCTCCTCTCGATCCGCGACAAGATCTTCGACTACCAGGAGTTCATGGAGACGTTCGCGGACCGCCCGACGCTCGACCAGCTCGTCGACGGCATCGCGACGCAGGTCGCTTCCGCGTTCGTCACGAGCTTCATCGACCTGGGTCTCTCCGACAGCAAGCCCGCCCTCGACGTCCGCTTCGTCGAGGATCTGGTGGCCCAGATCTCCGCGCGGCTCGACCGGCCGACGCCCTATCACTCGCCCTGGGGCGCGCTCTTCCCCGGGGGCGGCGAGCATCCGGGCGCCGGCTACTTCCTCTCCGAGGACGAGCGGCTCCTCTTCATCCTGGTCGAGCCCGAGAGCGAGCGCGGGAGCTTCACCGGGGACCGACGCGCGATCGAGGGCGTCCGGGCGGTCATCCGGTCGCTCCGGGCCGAGTTCCCCGACGTCGAGGTGGGCGTCACCGGCAAGCCGGCCCTGTCGAACGACGAGATGACCGCAGCCTTCCGCGACAGCGAGCGCGCGACGCTCCTCGCCTTCGCGCTCACGCTGGGACTCCTGCTCGCGGCCTTCCTCCGGTTCGGCAGGCCGCTGCTCATGCTGCTCGTCCTGACGATGAGCCTCTGCTGGGCGCTCGGCATCGCAACGCTCGTCATCGGCCACCTCTCGCTCTTCTCGGTCATGTTCATCTCGATCGTGATCGGGATCGGGATCGACTACGGCATCTACTTCCTCTTCCGGTACGAGGAGGAGCTGTTCCTCGGCCGGAGCCTCCGAGAGGCGATCGAGATCACCGCGACGCGCAGCGGCCCCGGGATGCTGCTGGGCGCCGTCACGGCGGCGGGGACGTTCTACGTGCTCTGCTTGACCGAGTTCCGAGGGGTCCAGGAGCTCGGGTTCATCGCGGGCACCGCGATCCTCCTGTCGTGGGTGGCGACGATGACGGTCTTCCCCGCGACGCTCGTCCTCCTCGACCACCGCCACGCGCGCCGGCCGTCGGGCACGATCCCCCGTGCGCTCGCCCTCGAGCGCGTCCACGTGCCGCTCGTCGAGCGCATCATGACCTACCCGAAGACGGTGCTGGTATTCGCGGTCCTCCTCACGGGCGTGTCGGCCTGGGGGCTCAAGTACATCCAGTTCGACTACAACCTGCTCCACCTGCAGGCCAGCGGGACCGAGTCGGTCGTCTGGGAGCGAAAGATCCTCGCGATCGCCGGCCGCTCGGGATTCACCGCGCTGGCGAGCGCGGACTCGCTCGAGGAGCTGCGCCGCAAGCACGCGGCCTTCGGCCGGCTCCCCACCGTCTCGGGCGTGGACTCGGCGCTCCTGCTCATCCCCGACGACCAGCCGGAGAAGCAGAAGATCATCCGCGACTTCGCCCCGATCGTCGCCCAGGTGCGCATCGGCCGCGCGACGCCCATCGACCTCGACCGGCTCATCACGGCCTTCGAGACGCTCAAGCGGCGCTTCGACATCGCGGGGAACGAGGCGCCCGAGGGCGAGACCGCCCAGAAGCTCCGGGACGTCAGCGCGGCGATCGAGCGGCTGGTGATCAAGGTGCGCCAGACGGACCCCGACGTGAGCGAGTCCGCGCTCACCTACTTACAGACCCAGATCTACAACGACTTCGTGCGCAACTTCCAGCGGCTGCAGGCGAACCTCTCGCCGCGGCCGATCGGGCTCAAGGACATCCCGCCCGAGCTCCGGCGCAAGTTCACGAGCGAGCAGGGGCGGTTCCTCCTGCACATCCAGCCCGCGGTGGACATCTGGGACCGGGAGGGCGCGCTTCGCTTCGTCACCGAGCTCCGATCGGTGGACCCCGAGGTCACGGGCACCCCGATCATCACCTTCGAGGCGATCCGCTTCATGGAGCGCTCCTACCAGCAGGGCACGGTCTACGCAATCGTGCTCGTGTCGTTCGTGACCGCGCTCATGCTGCGGCGTCCGCGCGAGGTCCTGCTTGCGCTCCTGCCGCTCGGGCTCGGCGTGCTCTGGACCTTCGGCCTGATGTACTTCTTCGACCTGAGGTTCAACATGGGGAACGTCTTCGGCCTGCCGCTGATCCTCGGCGCCGCGGCGGAGTTCGGACTGAACATCGTGCTCCGCGCCATGGAGGCGCACGATCACGGCGGGCCCCTCGTCGCGCGGAGCACGGTGATGGGCGTCCTCGTCGCCGGGCTCACGACGATCGTCGGCTTCGGCAGCCTGATGATCGCGGACCACCGCGGGATCTTCGGCCTCGGGCTCCTGCTCACGCTGGGCTCGGCGACGAGCCTGGTCGCGGCCCTCGTCGTGATGCCGGTGCTCCTGGGCTTGCTGTACCGGACGCCGGCTGCGCCGCCGACGTGGGGGTACGAGGCGCCCGCACCCCCGCCCCTCGCTGCGGCCCCGCGCGGCGACGATTAGTCGCCGGGGGGAGCGGCGCCGCTCCACCCGACGGCCCCCCACTGGTCGGAGTGACCGCGTTCGAGCGCCGGCTACGCCGGCGCAACCGGATTCGGGTGGTGGCTGGGAGGGGGCAGAACCGCCGTTCGACAGAACGCCCCTAAAGTCGGCGCGACCCGTCCAGGACCATCCGCCGTCAGGGGTAGGCTCGACCTTGACTTGCTCGACCCCGAGCTTTCGGAGCACCTCACGCGCCTGTCGGGCGTCACCGTTCAGGATGGGAATGGCCGCGAGACGGGCGGCGAACTCATCACGGTCAACGTCGGGCTCGACGGACTCGGAGAGCTTCAGCCGAACGGCCTCTAGCTCGGCTGTGCGTTGCTTCAGACGGTCACCCACCGGCTGCCCGGCCTCAACTGCACCCGTCAACCGGGCGACGACGGCAGCGAGCTACAGACAGCGCGCGTTTGGATCGAGGGGCCTAAGCCGGACGCGTTCTCTTCGGTGGTCTTGCAGGCGTAGACGGCGACGGGCCTCCTGGTTCACCCGACTCTTGCCACAACTTCTTTTCCCACCGCTGCATATCTTCGTTGAAGTGGCGTTCGTAATCGTCTAGGCGGCACCATTCCAGGAACCGCTGAGGATCGTGCTTCAAGCGCGCTATCTCAAATTTCTGCGTTGCGTCTTCGTAGGCAGTGAGGTACTCGCCAATCACTCGCTGCGCTTGCTCAAAGCATTCTCGAAAGTAGCCATAAGTCACCGGAGGCAGGTTTCGTTTGGACAGATCGCGATGCGCCAGATAAGCGCTTCGATGGACGACGAGAGTTTTCCACCGTGTCTTAATCTCTGCTACAAAATCGGGAATCCGCTGCTCATATTCGCGACGCCACGGGAGAGTGTGAGTGGGTACGTTCTCGTCTTTCACGTGATGCGGTTTGACTCGGTTCAGAAAGCTGATTAGGGAAGCGTGGCGAGGGTTGTCATCCGGATCGAATAGACGGCAGACCGTCATGAGGACCTGCCCTGTCAGCGCCGTGACGAGACTATCTACGAGGTACGGATAGTGTTGGAAGAGGAGGGGCTGATTACGGATCGGGAAGGCCAGACCACTCAGAAGCGCATAGGCATTCGTGGCGTGGATTACCTCGTTGAGGACGACGCTCTTAATCTCTGCGAAATCTGGAAGTCCACTCATCTTGCGCTCACTTCTCCTTCGGCCCGCGCGGGTCCGAGGTGTCAGGGAGACAAATAAACCTTTGCATTATTGGCTGAAGATCCTCTCCTGACACTACAAATTCGTCTCCGTGAACCTTCACAGTGTTTTCCATGCTCCGCATTTTCGCCATATAACCATCTGCTGTAATCCGAAAACTTGCCTGACAAGAATCGTGGGTCGGAAAGGCACCCATCATTCGCCCATCCCCTTTCCGTATTTACACTCAGAAAATTTACGGCATTCCACAGCATCCACGTGTACTCGGCGTACGCCGTCACAGCCGAGGTGAGCAGGTAGAACGCGACGAGCAGTGAGGCTTTTCGTGCGGCGCGCATCAGGGTTGTCCTCGTCCTAGCGAAGATAGATCAAACGGACGGGCCGGTACTGTCAGTTTGATTCCGAGTGGCAGTCGGCTTCTTTCATGTGCCTGAAAGCACCTGGCAAGGAGTTGATGCCTCGGCCCTGAGCGAGTGCGCTCTTCTCATCGTCGGTGAGGAGGACTGCCTCACCCTCAGGGATCGGCACGCCGCATTTTTGGCAGATCGGTCTTCCATCATGGGCGTGGGCGGTAGCAACGGCTAGAAACTCCTCCCACTGTTCAACAGTCTGCGGGAACTCTTCAGGGGCCTCGGCCTCCCACTGCTTCTGCGCCCAGAGAAAGACGGCGATCAAGAGATACAGACCTGCCCCTGCCGCAAAGTAGATGACGACAACCCAGAGCAGTGCGGGGATGCCAGTCTGCGGACTGCTGAATTCGGCTCTCGCGCGAGCGGTGGTCTCCGCCAATGACACCGCCTGGCCGTACCAGAATTTCTCCCATCCCGCTTTGGCGAATATCCAAATCGTCATGAGGCCGTAGAGAACGGCCGCGCAGGCACAGATCCCCCGGAGTGCATTCCTCATGATGCGGGCGTGGTCAGACGCGGCAGGCTTCCTCTTCCTGCTCGCACCCTTTGTGAATCATGCCGATGCCGACAGAGCCGCCCCCGACTTGGGGCGCGTCGAGCACTTTGGGGCGGGCATCGTTCAGGGTCCCGCCGCAGATGCGGCACGTGACGAAACTCACTTCGTACTTCATGGGCGTGCTCCGTTCCGCGTCCAGGAAATTCGCCCTCCGGGCCGTCTGGGCGCATTGGGACAATCTATCAGGTCCGGGCCTCTTGTTCGTCATCGACTAGATCGCCGAGAACGTCGAGCGGTCCGGCGAGCCCGACGAGAGGCCCGGTCGCCTCGGCGTCTGCTTGCTGTCGTCAATCACGTTTGATGTCTAGCACGCGCGTGCCCGAGGTCGCAACAGCTTCGTTCAATTTATGTTGCAGGAATCGGGCCGGGAAGGACATCCCAGGCCCGTCGTAAGACGTACTTACGCCGCGCGTGGAATCTTCTCAGCCGCGACCGCGACCACGTACCCGCGCCGTGCGAGCGCGGCTTTGACCAGGTCGAGCAGGGCCAAGACCTCGTCGTCCTTCGGACAGGTCGAGCCACGCGCCGAAGGATTGTTGGAGCGGACGGGCCGGGGCGCTCACGCCCGATGGTGCATGATGACCGCGTGACCGACGTGATCGCTCTGGAACTCGCGAACCTGGCCGTAGGGGATTGGCTTGGCCGTGCCGTAGTCCAGGCACGTGACCGTCACGTTCGGACAGGAGCCGCCACAGATGCAGGTAGCGGCGGGGGTCATTGGCGCACCCCCGCCACTGAAGATTGACGTTGTGCTACCCTGCGGCGGGACGGCCGGCGGTCAGAACACCGACGCGAGAGCAGTATGCTTAATGATGGCTCGGAAGGGGCCGTCGAGGCCCGCTTCGATTTTCGCCCGCCCGCCGCGCCGCCAGAAAGCGGAGGAACTCGGCGCCGTCGCGGAGCCGCCGTGCGAGCACCTGCCGGTCCCGCGCCATCTCGCCCACGATCGCGAAGATCTTCCGCGGCCGGAAGTAGAAGCGCCGGTAGAACGTCTCCACCGAGGCGAAGATCTCGGTATGGGGGAGGTGCGGGTAGCTCAGCGCGCTTCGCTGGACGCCCCGCCCGTCGACGAGCTCACGCCCATCGAGCCAGCCATGCTCGAGGGCCTGACGGTACATCACTGTGCCGGGATAGGGCGCTGCGATCGACACCTGGATCGTGTCGGGCTCGAGCTCGCAGGCGAAGCGGATCGTCTCCTCGATCGTCTCGCACGTCTCACCGGGAAGCCCGAGGACGAACGTGCCGTGGATCCTGATGCCGAGCGCCCTGGCATCCCGCGTGAACCGCCGCGCGACGTCCAGGCGGACCCCCTTCTTCACGCTGTTGAGGACACCCTGGTTGCCAGACTCGTAGCCGACGAGCAAGAGGCGGAGACCGTTGTCTTTCAGGACCCTGAGCGTCTCGGGCGGCACGTTCGCCTTCGCGTTGCACGACCACGTGACGCCGAGCCTGCCGAGTCCGCGCGCGATCGCCTCGGCACGCGGCAGGTCGTCGGTGAACGTGTCGTCGTCGAAGAAGAACTCGCGCACGTGCGGGAAGTAGCGCCGCGCCAGCGCGATCTCGCGCACGACGTGCCCGACCGAGCGCGTCCGGTACCGGTGGCCGCCGACGGTCTGGGGCCACAGGCAGAAGGTGCACTTGGACCGACAGCCGCGCCCCGTGTAGAGCGACACATAGGGGTGAAGGAGGTAGCCGATGACGTAGTTCTCGATCGTCAGGTCGCGCTTGTAGACGTCCACGACGAACGGGAGCGCGTCCATGTCCTCGAGCGTCGGCCGGTCCGGGGTGTGCCGGATCACGCCGTCGTCCCGGTAGCTCACGCCGAGGACGCGGCCCAGGGGGTGGCCCCGGGCCACCTCCTCGATCGTGAAGTCGAACTCGTTGCGCGCGACGAAGTCGATCGCGGGCGAGGCGGCGAGCGATTCCTCCGGACGGACGGCGACGTGGGCGCCGACGAACCCGATGCGCAGACGCGGGTTCTCCGCCTTGAGCGCCTCCGCCACCCTCACGTCGTACGGGAAGGATGGCGTGCTCGTGTGGAGGACGGCGAGCTCATAGTCGCGGGCGAGCGGGCGCACGTCCTCCAGCGTGAGGCCGTCGGGCGGCGCGTCCACCAGCCGCGAGTCGGGGACGAGCGCGGCGGGCTGGGCGAGCCACGTCGGGTACCAGAACGAACGCACCTCCCGCCGCGCCTGGTAACGGGAGCCCGCGCCGCCGTCAAAGCCCTCGTACGACGGCGGGTGCAGGAAGAGCGTCCTCATGCGCGCGAGACCTCCACCAGGTTCGAGTGAAACGCGGGGCCACCCCCCAGGTCGGTCACGCGGTCGCTCGTCAGCACGTTCACGCCGCGGCCGTCCGGATGGAAGCGGTGCCACCAGATTCCCTCGATCACGACCACGCCGGGCCGGGTCGCGTCCGTCACCCGGGCCGTGAAACGTGCCGCGCCGCGCTGGCTCTCGACCGTGACCGCGTCCCCGTCCACGATCCCGCGCCGCGTGGCGTCGTCCGGCGCCATCATCACGGTCGGCGTTCCCTGCCGGCGCCGAAGGAGGGCCGACTGGCTGAAGGACGAATTCAGGAAGAACCGGTTCGGCGGCACGAGGCACTGGAGCGGGTAGCGCGCCGCGAGCTCGCGGTTCTCAGGCCCTTCCTCGAGCGGTAGGTACGTCGGTAGCGCGGGCAGCCCCTGGCGCGCGAGCCGCTCCGAGTAGAACTCGACCTTGCCCGACGGCGTCGGCGCGCCGCGGGCGAACGGGGTGTAGGGACGTGGCAGGTTCACCCGCACCCAGCCCCGGGCCGCGAGCTCCTCGAACGTGATCCCCCGCACCGTATTGTCGCCCTTCGCCAGGAACTCGCGGATCAGCGTCTCCGGGCTCTTCGCGTAGTGGTCCTGGGCGACGCCCATCGCGCGCGCCAGGAGCTGGAACACCTCCCAGTTGGACTTCGCCTGGCCCTGGGGCGGGAGCACCGGCCGGGCGAGCTGGAGCGTGAACTGCCCGTAGGAGCGGTAGAGGTCGAGGTGCTCCATCGAGGTCGTCGCCGGCAGGACGAGGTCGGCGTAGTACGCGGTGTCGGTCAGGACCTGCTCGTGCACGACCGTGAAGAGGTCTTCGCGCGCGAGCCCCTCGAGGACGAGCGTCTGGTTCGGGCACACCGCGGCCGGGTTCGAGCTGTACACGTAGAGCGCGCGGATCGCCGGTCCCGGCGGCCCGTCGGTCAGCACGCGTCCGAGGTGGATCATGTTGACGATCCGCGCCGGCGGCGCGGGCTGGAGGTCCGGCCGCTCCAGGACCGAGTAGTCGAAGCCGAAACCCGCGGTCGACGACAGGAGCGCGCCGCCGTGGGGATCGGCGTAGGCGCCCGTGAGCGCGGGCAGACACGCGAGGGTGCGGCAGGTCATCCCGCCGTTGTCGTGACGCGAGATCCCGATGCCGATCCTGATGAACGTCCGCGGGCTCGCCCCGTAGCGCCGGGCGAATCGCGTGATCGTGCCCGCGTCGAGGCCGACGATCCGCGCGACGGCCTCCGGCGGGTACGCCTTCACGTGCTCGGCGAGCCGCTCGAACCCGAGCGTCGCCCGGTCGATGTAGTCGCGGTCGAGGGACCCCTCGGTGATCAGGACGTGCATCACGGCCAGCGCCAGCGCCGCGTCGGTGCCCGGGCGGACCATCAGATGCTCGTCCGCCTGCTGGGCGGTGGGCGTGCGATACGGATCGACGACGACGACGAAGGCGCCGTGGGCGCGCGCCTGCTTGACGAGCGTCATCACGTTGATCGTCGAGTACGCCGCGTTCACGCCCCAGAGGACGACGAGGTCCGCGCCCACCATCTGCTCCGAGTCGTTGCCGGTGACGGCGCCCAGGGTCGTGCGCCATCCCGCGTAGGCGGTGTTGACACAGATCGTCCGGTCGAGCCGGGAGGCACCGAGCGCGTGGAAGAGGGGGTGGCCCGCGTAGTACTGGACCTGGCCCATCGAGCCCGCGTAGGAGAACGGCAGGATCGCTTCGGCGCCGTCGGTGCGGATGATCCGCCGCCAGCGGCTCGCGATCGCGTCGATCGCCTCGTCCCAGGAGATCGGCGCGAACTCACCGGCGCCCTTGGGCCCCACGCGCCGAAGCGGCGTGAGCACGCGGAGCGGCGAATGCACGCGCTCCGCGTACTCGCGCACCTTGCCGCAGATCACGCCCTGCGTGAAGGGGTGGTCGGGGTTGCCGGTGACGTCCGTGAGGCGGCCGTCCTCGACGCTGACGAGGAGGCTACAGCAGGATGGGCAGTCGTGAGGACAGACGGACAGCATCCCGCGCTTAAAGGTATCATGGCGCTCGCCATGTTCGGCTGGCTCGTGCGGCTGAACCCCTTCAAGACCCCCGACACCCAGCGTCTGGCCGTCCTCTTCGGTGTCGTCTACTTCGCCCAGGGCATGTGGTACTTGCCCAACCAGGCGATCACGATCGTGCTGAAGGACCGCGGGCTCGCGGCAGGCCAGGTCGCCGACTTCTTCCTCCTCACGACCATCCCCTGGCTCATCAAGCCCGCCTACGGCCTGCTCTCGGACTTCGTGCCCCTGTTCGGGCGACGGCGCCTGAGCTACTTCCTGTTGACCTCCGGGCTCGCCGCGCTGATGGGGCTCATCCTCGCCTCGGGCTCGCTGATCTCCCACGGCCCGATCGAGACGCTCGGCGCGACGCTGCCGGTCGTGGGCGCGGTGAGCTTCACGCTCGTCTCGGGGGTCGGGCTCTCCACCCTCATGGCGCTCGGCCTCGCGTTCACCGACGTCCTGGTGGACGCGATGATGGTCGAGAACGGTCGGCCCCGCGGCCTCACGGGCGCGTTCCAGTCGGTGCAGTGGGCGTGCATCACGGTCGCCTCCGTCCTCGTCGGCGTCGCGGGCGGTGAGCTCGCCGAGACGCGGAGTCTGCGTGTCGCCTTCCTGCTCGCCGCCTGTTTCCCCCTGATCTCGATGCTCATGGGTGCGTTCTTCGTCAGCGAACCGCGCGCCACCTTCGATCGCGAGGCGTTCCGGCAGACGCGGCTCGCCATCCGCGACGCGCTCGGGCACCGCGACATGTGGGTGGTGGCGGGCTTCATCCTCTTCTGGACCTTCAGCCCGTCCTTCGGCCCCGCGTTCCTCTACTACCAGACCGACGTGCTCGGGTTCAGCCAGCGGTTCATCGGCACCCTCGGCTCGCTGTCGGCGATCGCGGGCGTCATCGGCGCCGTGATCTACGCGCCGATCTCACGGCGCTTTCCCCTCAAGCGCATCGTCAACGCGGTGATCGGGCTGGGGGTCGCCGGCACCCTCGCGTACTTTCTCTACCGGGGCCCGGCGTCTGCCCTGATCATCGACATCGTCTTCGGGTGCATCGGCATGATCGCCCAGCTCGCCCTGCTCGACCTCGCGGCCAAGTCGTGCCCGAAGCGGGTGGAGGCGACGTTTTTCGCGCTGCTCATGTCCGTCAACAACGGCGGCTCCCAGCTCTCCCAGAATGTGGGCGCGCGGCTCTACGACGGCCTCGGCTATGAGCCGCTCGTGCTCATCTCGGCCGCCTTCACGGCGGCTGCGTGGTTCCTCGTCCCGCTCGTCAAGATCGACCGGATCGAGGCGAGGGCCCGCGAAGAGGCGCGGGCGCGCGAGGCGGCCGAGGCCGCGACCACTCAGTCCGTCAGCGAGAGGTAGAACTCGACCTCCGGCGGGCCTGCGACGAGCGGGTCGCGGCGCTCGCGAAAGGCCGTGAGGTGGGGCGCCTTCCGATGGAGATCGAAGGCCGCGTCCGAGCGGTACTGCTCGTAGAAGAGGAAGAGGTCCGGGTTCTTCTTCGACCGGTGCAGCCGGTAGACGACGCAGTCGGGCTCCGCCTTGAGCACCGCCGCCACCTGCTGGCGCAGGATCGCCGCCAGCTCGTCTCCCTTCCCCGGCTTCGCCGAGAGCTTCGCGACCACGGTCAGCACGTTCGCCATCACGCCTCCCTGTCCTCGTTGGTGTGTACGCTCCGCGTCGCCGTCGCGTGCGCGCGCCTGAGCCAGTAGAGCGCGCGCCCGATGTCGTCCGGCGCCTCGACGTCGAACTCGATCCAGCCCCGCCGCGCGAAGCGTCGGTGCGGGCGGATGCGCGCGTCGCCGAGCGCCCGCGTCTGATCGGCCGGCGACAGGCGGAGCCAGAGGTCGCGCTCCTTCTCACGCAAGGGAAAGCAGGCGAAGAGCGTCTCGCCGACGAAGTACCCCCACCGCCCGAACATCGGCGTGATACGCACGCCCTCCCACGCGCCGAGCGTCTCGTTCAGGCGCTGCGCGGGACCGGCGCCGCCGCGCGCGAGGGTGCGCCGGAGCTTGCGCCCGCGGCCCATCCCGCGGAAGCGCCGCGTGGCTATGGCCAGACCTGCGTGTAGGCGAAGCGGGCCCGCTCGCTTGCGGCGCCGAACCTGGCGTCGTAGTCGGCCCTGAGCGCCTTCATGTGCTCGGAGGCCATCAGGCGCCTGTAGGTCGCCTCATCCTGCAGCTCGTACACCGCCATGTACTGGTACTTGTCCTCGCCCTCGAGCGCCTTGTAGCGCCGTGCGCTGACCAAGCCCTTGAACTGTAACACTTGCGGGACGTGCGCCTCGTTGTACCAGCGGTTGAACGCCTCCTCCTGATCCTTTCGAATGGTCGCCTTCACGACGAACAACACCGTGGCCATCGGGCCTCCTCGCAGGGGCGGATCGAACGCGGCCCATTCTGCCATTGACAGCCTTTGGGTCGCCATGCGAAAAGAAGCCGTTTAGGCACGGGCGTGAGAGGACGATGAAGACAGCCGCCACGACGCGCGTGAAATTCGCCCGGGCCGAAGACGCCGCGCGGCTATTCACTCCGGCGTTCTGCGAGTATCTGGTCCTCCTGCACGACACGCTCGGCGCGCGCGCCCTCGAGCTCCGCGTCCAGCGCGCCGAGATCCTGCGGGCTGCGCTGAACCAGCAGGTCATGCCCGGCCACCCGCCGGTGAGCGCGGCGAATATCGGAGACTGGCGCGTTCCGGCGGTTCCCGACGAGCTCAGGAAGCCCGGGATCGAGATCTCGGGCCCGTGCTCGATCACGCCCATGTTCATCAACGCGCTCAATCCCGGGCCCGAGGGCGAGCGCGCCGAGGGCGACCTGGACGACGACGAGGATTCGGGCGGCCACCGGCTCATCGACACGGTCCGCGCCGCGCACAACCGTCTCGCCGCGGTCAACCGCGAGCTCACGTTCGAGGATCGCGAGCGCGGCAAAAGCTACCGGATCGCGCCGGGAGAGCTCCCGTTCTTCATGCACCGCGAGCGCGGGCTCCACCTCGACGAGCCCGACGTCACGATCGACGGCACGCCCGTCAACGCCGCGATCCTCGGGACCGCGCTCACGCTCTTCTACGCGGGACGCGCGCAGGCCGACCGCGGTCAGGGCATCTACTTCTACCTCCCGAAGCTCGAGCTCGCGCCCGAGGCGCGCTGGTACCGCGACCTCTTCGACCTCTCGCGCGGGCGCCTGTCCTCCCTCCAGAACGCGACGATCCGCGCGGTCGTGCTCGTGGAGTCGCTCCCGTGCGTCTACCAGATGGAGGAGATGCTCTGGGAGCTCGGTCCCTACGCTGCCGGGCTCAACGCCGCCCGGTGGGACCTCAAGGCCTCGATCTTCGAGTTCGTCATGGCCGATCCGAAGCAGGTGTGGCCCGACCGCTTCGGCGTGGACATCAAGACCACGCCCTTCCTCGCGAACATCTTCCGGCGCCTCGTCGCGATCTGCCTCAAGCGCGGCGCCGTCCCGATCGGCGGCATGGCCACGGCGCTGCCCAGCAACGATCCCGAGGTCAACCGGACGGCCGGAGAGGCGATCCAGAAGGACAAGGAGTGGGAGGCCGCGCAGGGCTTCATCCGCGCCTGGGTCGCCCACATTTTTCACATGAAGACGGCGGCGGACCCGTTCAAGAAGCTCATCGGCTCCGGCTGGACGCCGACCCCCGAGATGGCGAAGCCCGAGAACTACCCGGTGAAGATCGGGGTCCCCGCCGGTCCCGTCACCGTCGAAGGCACGCGGCGCAACGCGCGCATGCTCGTCGAGTACGTCGAGGGTTGGCTCAACGGCCGCGGCGCCAAGGGAATCGACAGCCTCGAGGGCAAGCCCGGCGTTCACCCGGCGCTGATGGAGGACCTCGCCACCGGCCGCATGTCGGTCGCCCAGATCGCCCAGCGAATCCGCCACCACGCGACGGACCCTCAGGCTGGCGTCGCTCACGACGGGGCCCTCGTGAAGAGGCTCCTCCAAGAGGAGTTGGCGGACATCCTGTCGCGGCGGCCGAAGAGCGCCGAGGTCGAGACGCGCTACCGCAACGCGATGAAGGTCGCCATGCGCTGGGTCAAGAACTACACGGAGCTGGATTTCCGGAGCCTGGGTGCCTACACGCGTGCCGAGCTTGACGCGATCGCCCGAGCACCCGACGCGCTTCTGAGCGTCAGTGGCCCGCGGCGCCCTCTGCGGGGCCGAGGGTCAACAGCCCGCCGTCGACGACGATCGTCTGGCCCGTGAGCCCGCCCGCCGTCGCGAGATAGAAGATCGCCGCTCCCGTCTCGTCCGCTGTGGGCAGGCGCTGGATCGGTGTCTGCGCGGACGTCGCCTTCCAGTGGACGTCGATCCACCCGCCGAAGCCGGTCGGGATCAGACCGGGCGCGACGGCATTCACCCGAATCGTCGGCGCGAGAGCGCGGGCAAGTGACTTCGTGAGCGTCGTCAGCGCGGCTTTCGAGGCGGCATACGCCATCGAGGAGCCGACGCCGGCGAAGGCGGCTACAGAGGTCACGTTGACGACGGAGCCCGCGCCGCGCTGGCGCATGTGCGGGGCCGCCGCGCGGACGCAGTAGAAGGCGCCCTTCACATTGACGGCCCACACCCGGTCCCAGACGTCGTCGGTGAGGCCCTCGAGGTCCGAGTGGGGCTGCACGCGCTTCGTCCAGCCGGCGTTGTTGACGAGGAAGTCGACGCCGCCGAGCTCTTTGGCGACGCGGCCCATCATCCCGCGCACCTCCCCGTCGTTCGACACGTCCGTCCGGATCGCGACTGCGGCGACGCCGAGCCTTCCGATCTCCTTGACCGCCGCGTCAGCCGCCTCGGCGTTGCGCGAGTAGTTCACCGCCACGGCGGCGCCGCACCGCGCGAAGGCGAGCGACGCGGCGAGGCCGATGCCGGTGGCGCCGCCCGTAACGACCGCGACCTTGCCGCGCAGATCCGTGTCACTCATACCGGCTGATGTGCAGGTGCACGCCGTGGCTCGACGCGGGCTCGAGCGTCACCTCGCCGGTGCCGCGCAGGCATTTCGTGCCCGCGCGGTCGAAGGCGGCCATGAGGGACTCGAAGTCCAAGGCGACGAGCGAGAGCGCCACCATGCCCTCGGTCCCGCCGACCTCCTCGGATGGCACGATCAGGATCGCGCCCCGCCCGACGGCCAGCATCGTGCGCGGCCCGTCGTTCATCGCAACTTCCTGGAAGCCGAAGAGCGACCGGAACACGCCGGCCGTCTGCTTCACGTCGCGGGCGCCGACGACGAGCCGCTTGAGGCGTACCGGCGATCCGTCCGAGGCCGCGTCCTCCGCGGGCGTCGCGAGCTCGACCAGGACGCCGCAGCACGCCTTCGGGTGCAGGAACGCGATCGCGCCCGCGAGCCCGGGCCGGGGCGCCGTGTCGATGAGCTCGACGTGCTTCGCATTCAAGACCGCCAGCGCCGCGTGGATGTCCAGCGTGTCGAAGCAGACGTGATGGAGCCCTTCGCCGCGCCTGGCGAGGAAGCGCCCGACGCCCGACGACGCGTCGAGCGGCGCGAGCAGCTCGATCTCGCTGTCACCGGCCGCCAGGAGCGCGGCGCGCACGCCCTGATCCCGGATCAGCGCCTCCTTCACGAGCGGCAGACTGAGGGTGTCGCGGTAGAACCGATACGCCTCTGCGAGGTCCCTGACCACGATGCCCACGTGATGAATCCGTCGCACCACGCGCGATCCCTCCTCATCGAAGCTGACGGCGGACACGCTGGGCCTGATCCCGAGCGCGCGCTCGCAGTTCGGCTCGGGCGTGATCACCCGACCAACCTACCCGACGCCGGCGGCCTGTGCAATGTTTCGCAGGCGTTACTCTCCCGCCGCGCTGAACAGCCGCTGGAACTCCTTCCAGGGCGTGGGCGGGCGCCGGGCGACGGCGGCGTTCTCCTCGACGTGGGTCGTCGACTTCATCCCGACCAGGGCCGTGCCGATCCCGGGCGTCGAGCGCACGAACTGCAGGGCCCGCTGGGCATCGCTCGCGAAGCCCGGCAGGAGCTCGGCGACCATCGACGGGAGGTTCTTCGTGAGGTGGCCCTGGTAGACCGAAGCCGAGGCCATGACGTAGACGCCGAGGCGCTGGGCGGCCTCGAGCAGGGGGACGAAGCTCCCGTCGACCTTCTGGTTGGCGCGAGTGAACGCCTCCGGCATCGCGAGGTTGTACGGAAGCTGGATGACCTTGAAGTGGTGGTCGAGGCCCGCGACCGCGCGCGCCACGCCCACGAGCTCTGCGAGCGAGAGGTAGCCGGGCGCGCTCGGGTCCTCGCGATAGCCGTTCCACGTCGCCGTGCCGTAGCGCCGGATCTTTCCGGCCCGCACGGCCTCCTCGAGCGCCTCGAACGCCGCCCGCACGCGCGCGAGGAACTCGTGGCGGGCCACTTCCTCGAGCTGGGCCTCGGGGTTGTGGAGGTGGTAGATGTCGATCGTCTCGAGCCCGAGGTTGGTCCGGCTCCGCTCGATCTGATCGGCGAGATAGCGTGGCGTCATGCAGTGGGAGCCACCCGCGACGTCGCCGGGCCGGACGATCCCCGTGTCGAGGTACGTCTCGGTGAACCACGCGCGCGCGTCGCGCGGCACGGCGCCGTCGAAGGGGATGTAGCCGCCCTTGGTCGCGACGGCGATCGCGTCGCGCCGGATCGCTCCCCGACTGACCGCGGCGGCCAGGGCCGTCCGGATGGCGCGTTCGCTACGCTGATGGCGATAGTTGATCGCCGTGTCGATCATGTTGACGCCGAGCTCGAATGCGCGCGCGATCGCGTCCTGGTACAGGACGTCCGTCGCACCGTCCTCCGGGCCGAGGTAGGTCCCGAGGCCGACCGTCGAGACGGCGAGGCCCTCGAGCCCACGAAAGTGCTCGGCCACGACACTGCCGGCGAGCTTCGTCACATAACGCTTCGTGCCCTCGACCGTCGCGCTGCCGGAGAGCAGTGTCGCCATCGTGTCAGCCTTCCCGGCCGGACCTCGAGCCCGCGCCCCGCCCGGCGATGAACCCCGCCATGCGATCAGGGCGCGATGCGGAAGGTGAAGCGGCCGCTCACGACGTGGCCGTCCGTGGACAGGACCTGCCACTCGACGCGGTACGCTCCCGGCCCCAGCCCGGGCAGCAGGGCGCTCAGGCGATCGGCCGGTCCGTCGGACGCCGGCACCGCGAGTGGCAGCGACTCACCACGCTCGTTGAGCAGGCGGAGGCGCGAGAGCGGCTTCTCCACCCGGTTATTGAACCGGAGGGAGAGCGCGGGCGGCGCGACGGCGATGGTCGAGCCGGCGGCTGGCGTCGATTCGAGCAGGAGCGGGTGCGGGGCCGCCAGAGCGGCCCAGCCCAGCCCGAGGGCGGGAGCGAGGAGCGCACCGACGAGGCGCTTCAACGCCAGTCGTCGAGGACGAGGTGCGTGGGGTTTTCGTAGTCCTCTTGCTTGCCCCGCTGCATCCGGACCATCGTGAAGTCGATCTGGTATCCGCTTTGGACGAGGGTGGCGTACGCGAGCCAGTACCGAGAATACACGGGGAGGATCACCCGCTGCATCCCCAACTCCTGGCCGAGCGCCTCGAGGGCTGCGACGAACTCAACGAGGTGCTCGACCTTCCGCTTCGGCGGGTCGATCGCGAGGAACTTGACGTAGAGGGCGCCCGCCGGCGCCTCGCTCACGCCCGGCGTGTGGCAGATGGCGAAGCCCACGAGGTCGCGCCCGCGCTCGAGCAGGAGCGTGTCGCCGAGCGCGAGCCCGTCCACGATCTCGACCTCCTTCGAGAGGTCCATACCGCGGCAGATCGCGTTCGTGATCCGGTGCATGCGCGCGAGCGTCGCCTTCTTCTTCGTCTCCTCGAGCGCCGAGAACCGGCGGACCGCGAGGGCTGCCTTGCTCGGCTTCGTGACGGCGGCCTGGGGCGGCGTCCGGTCGATGGTGCGGCTCATCACGGCGGTCAGCGCCTTGGGCTTGTAACCGAACTTGTGGAAGAGGAAGAGGTGCTTCGGGCTCGCCGGGTATGTGACGCACCCCTGGAGCGCCGCCTTGTTCTCCTCGAAGAACTCCTGCGCCGCGCGGATGAGCTGCTGGCCGATCGTCTGGTTCTGGTAGTTCGTGAGGACCGCGACGGGCCCGAGGATCCCGACGGTGCCCCATGTGACGGCGAGCGCAGCGCCCACGATCTTCGCGTTGTCCTCCTCGGCGACGAAGCAGCCCCAGGGCTCCATGAGCCAGCGGTGGTGGACGTACTGCGCGCCACCGAACGCCTGGCGGGGCCGGGTGCCGAGCTGACGCTCGAGGAAGTCGCCGAAGGTCTGCTCGAACACGTCGCGGACCTTGGAGAGATCGCCCTTGCGGACGCGGCGGACCTGGATCTTGGGCAGACGCCCTTGCGGGTCGAGTCCGGCGCGATCGACCGTGGCCCTCACGCGGAGACGCCCGCGAGATCCTCGAGCAGGGTGATCACGCCCGAGTGGTCGAGGCCGCCGCGTCCCTTCACACGCAGCGCGTTGAACAGCTCCTGGACGATGGCCGTCGTCGGCAGCGGCACGCCGAGCGCGCGCGCCGACTCCATGATGAGACCGAGGTCCTTGTAGTGAAGGTCGATCTTGAAGCCCGGGTTGTACGTGTTCGCGAGGTAGTTCGGCCGCTTCTGGTCGAGACACCTGGAGCCGGCGAGCCCGCCCGCGAGCGCGGTCAGCGTGAGCTCACGGTCGAGCCCCGCCTTCTTCGCGAGTGTGAGCGCCTCGGCGAGCGCCGTGAGGTTCAGGGCGACGATGATCTGGTTGGCGAGCTTCGTGAATCCACCGGACCCGAGCGGGCCCAGATGCGTGATCGTCCGGCCCAACGCCTGGAGGAGGGGCAGCACCGCGTCGAAGACGGCCTTCTCGCCGCCGACCATGATCGAGAGCGCCGCGTCGATCGCGCCCTTCTCCCCGCCCGACACCGGCGCGTCGAGCATCTTAACGCCGCTCGACGCGAGGGCTCGGCCGACCGTCTGGGAGACGATCGGCGAGATCGTGGACATGTCCACGTAGATCAGCCCACGCCGTGCCCCCTCGACGACGCCGTCCTTCCCGAGCGCGACGAGCTCGACGTCAGGCGAGCTGGGCAGCATCGTGATCAGCACCTCGCACTGCCCGGCGACGTCGCGCGGCGACGTCGCGGCCTTGGCGCCCGCCTGGACGAGCTCGTCCACGGGCCCGCGGCTCCGGCTGTGGACGACGAGCGGATATCCGGCCTTCAGGAGGTTCTTCGCCATGGGGCGTCCCATGATGCCGAGGCCAATGAATCCAATCACTTGTGCCATAAGACCCCCATGGAGCGTCGGAAAATAGCACCGACAATTAGCACAGCCGCTGCTCGGGGGTCAAGCCGACGGCCGGCCGAATCGTGAACGTCGCTACGCCCGCTTGCCCCAGAGGTCTTTGGTGAGCCAGTCGAGCCCGAGCTCCTTCAGCGTCGCCGGCAGAGGCTTCCCGCTCTTCCGATCGTAGCCGACCTCGCGGTACCAGGTGTCGACCATCTTCTCCCACTGCGCGCCGACGGCCTGGCCCTTGGCGGGGCCGTCGACCGGCGTCGAGCCGTACCGCGTCGACGGGCGTTCGAGGTCGGGCGTGTGGCCGCAGCGGAGCGACACCGCGCGCAGAATGGCCGACGTCCGGCGACCGAATCGGACCGTCTCGGGCACGGTGACGTCCCAGCCGGTGGCCGCGTTGAGGGCGCGGCAGAGGTTTTCGAGCCGCGTGCGCGTGGTGAAGATGCACATCCCGAGGGAGTCCTCGAAGTTGCGGCGACCCCGGATCCCGGCGATGAACTTCGCCACGGCTTCGCCGTCGAAGGTGTTGATGCGCGCGGGCTGGCCTACCTCTGTCGGGTGCACGGGCACCCCGCTCTCCAGCGTCCCTGTTGCGGCGGTGCACGTGTCGAGCATCTCATCCCAGCGCGCGCGGTGGTCGTGGCCGCGCGGGGCGGCGCCCCGCTCCGTGTAGATGGCGCAGTCTTTGGCGGGGCTCCCGAGCTTCTCGGCGGCGCGTTTGACACCCTCGGCCAGGAGGTTTCCGAAACCCTGGCGATGGCTGATCATCTGGATCAACCGCGCGGCCCCCTTGATGTCGCCCCACTTGAGCCGAAACCCGAGCTGCTCTTCCGTGATGTACCCCTTCTCCTGGCACTCCATCACCCAGCCGCAGATCCAGCCGAACTCGTTGACATCGAGGCACGCCTTGTCGAGCTCGGTGTTCAACCAGGCCACGCCTTCGATGTCGCTCATTGCGCCGATGGCCCAGCCGGCGCCGGACCAGCCCTCGTACTCGGGCTCGTCGACGATCGTGCCCTTGCGCTCGCCTTGCCGGATGACCGACATGTGGCAGTGGTGCATGCCGCAGGCGCTGCACTGATGGCCGCGATGGTCGAAGCCCTCGCGCAGCTTCGGGGCCTCCCACTGACTCATGTCGACCGACGAGACGTTGGTCGTGTAGTTCTTGATCGGCAAGGCACCCAGCCGTGAGAGGTTCACCACCCCCGGCAACGTGCCGTACTCGTAGAGCGACTTGGCGGAGGGGTCGGTACGGAGATCGAAGCCGATGTCGTCGGCGGCCTGCATGAGCCCGCGCGGGTCCGACGCCCGCAGCGCCTTCGTCCCGCGCACGATGGCCACCGCCTTGAGCTTCTTCTTGCCCATGACCGCGCCGCAGCCGTTCTTGGAGGCGACGTGGCCGTAGTCACCCTGGATGGCTGCGAAGCGCGCGAGGTTCTCCCCCGCGGGCCCGATCGAGTACACCGAGAGCATGTGGCCGCTCAGGCCGAGCTTCGCGCTGAGCGTGTCCTGGGTCGCCCACGTGTCCTTGCCGAGGAGGTCGCGAGCATCGCGGAGCTCCACGACGTCGTCGTTGATGTAGAGATAGACCCAGTCCGGCGCGTGCCCCTGGATGATGATCGCGTCGTAGCCCGAGTACTTCAGATTCGTGCCGAAGAAGCCGTTGGCCTGCGTCGAGGTCGGACCGTTGGTTCCGGCGCCAATCGTCACGACGGTGAGGCCGCTCGAGCCCCAGGCCGGCAGCCCCGCCATGGGGCCGGTGGCCATGACGAGACGGTTGTCCGGGTGATCCCAGGAGACGTTGCCCTTGCCGCCCTTCGTCGCGGTCTCGCGGTAGAGGATCATGGCGCCGAGGCCGACGCCGCCGACCAGCTCCCGCATCGCGTCGGGGCTCCACGGCTCTGCCCAGCACTTCTTCTTCGCGAGGTCCACGCGCAGGAGCTTACCGGCGTAGCCGTCCTGCGGCTGGCGCGCGGCGCTCGGGGTCGGCCTTTTGCTCGGAGCCCGAAGACTCGCTGTGGTCATACGGCCACCGGGGTGTTCCCGGGCGCCTTGGACGGGCGGCCCAGGATGGTTTCGGGGAGCAGCGCGCTCGTGGTCTTCGACGCGATGAAGGCCGGCTTGATGTCGAACGGGTTGCGCTTGAGGTACGCCTTGAAGCGCGCGAGCGAAACGCCGGACTGCACGAGCCCCTTGAGCATGCCGACGTCGTTGGTCGTCCAGATGTCGCTCGACGGGCCCAGGATGATCGCGCCCGTCAGCCGGTCGCCCCGCCAGAGGAGCTTCCGGTAGGCGGGACGGTCCGGCTTGACGCCGCTCGCCGCCTCCGCCTTCGCCTCGTCCCACGCGCCGAACGACGCGACGTCGAGGTGGCAGACCTCGACGATGTTGATGATGAGGCTGCCGCGGTAGCGGACGTCCTTGCCGGCCATGTTGGCGCCGGCCACCCGCCCGTGCTCCTGGGCGGTCGGCTCGATCGCGTGGACCGCCGGCTCGCCCGTGATGAGGTCGCGCCCCTCGGCGATGTCGCCCGCCGCGTAGACGTTCGGCACGCTCGAGCGCAGGTGGTCGTCCACGAGCACGCCGCGGTTGATTGTCACGCCGGAGCCCTTGAGCCACTCGAGGTTGGTCTTGATGCCCGTGGCCATGATCACGACGTCGCAGACGATGTCGCCGCCCGCGGCGAAGCGAAGCCGCTTGCGCCCCTTGGCGTCCTCGATCGTGGCGAGCCGGGCGCCGGTCCGGATCGCGACGCCGTGCTTCGCGAGCCAGCCCTCCACGAGCGTCGCCCCCGCGTCGTCGATCATGCGCGGCAGGATGCGCGGCTCCATCTCGACGATCGTGAGCTTGGCGCCGAGGGCGAGGATCGAGTTCAGGATCGTGAAGGCGATGAACCCGGCACCGACCATGACCACGTGGCTGCCCCGCGCGATCTCGGCGAGGACCGCCCGCGCCTCGTCGAGGGTCCAGAACGAGTGGACCCCGCGGCCGTCGGCGCCCGGCACCGGCGCGCGCACCGCGGAGGAGCCCGTCGCGATCAGGCAGTCGTCGTACTCGAGCGTGGTTCCGTCGTCGAGCGTGCACGCGTTGGCCTTGGCGTCGAGCGCCGTCACGCGACGCCCGAGGTGCGCCTTCACCCCCCAGTCCGCGAGGACGCGCGGCGTCGCCGTGAAGACGTGAGACTCGGCGATCGAGCGGTCGAGGTAGTACGGGAGGACCATGCGCGAGTACGGCTTCTCGGCGCTCACCAGTGTGATCTCCGAGCGCGCCGCCTCCTCCTCGCGGATCGTCCGGATCGCGTTCATGCCCGCCGTGCCGCCGCCGATGACGACGTGCCGCGTCGCCATCACCGCACCCCCGCCAGCACGCGCGCGCTCCGCACCCGCGCGAACTCCCCGAGCCAGTCCTCGGTCGCGGTCCCCTCGTACGTGATCGCCGCGGTCGGGCAGGCCTCGGCGCAGGCCGGCGCACCACCGCACAGGTTGCACTTGAACGCCTTGCGCGTGTCCGGGTCGTAGAACATCGTCCCGTACGGGCAGGCGATCGTGCAGAGCTTGCACCCCACGCACGTGTCGTCGAGCACGTCCTTCGCGCCGGCCGCGTTGATCGTGATCGCGCCGACCGGGCAGGCGGTCATGCACCACCCCTCGGCGCACTGCGTGCACGTGTACGGCGCGTACGACGTGTGCCCCTCGAAGGGCGAGACGCGGATGACGGACTTCGCGGGGTGGAAGGTCCCCGTCTGCATGTACGAGCAGGCGAGCTCGCAGCGGAGACAGCCGGTGCACTTCTCGGGGTGGATCCTCAGGACGTTCGTCGCGGTCGCGAGCATGTTCACCGCTTCTTTCGTTCGCCGCGTTTCGTGGACGAGCCGCGCTCGAGGCGGGCGATGAACTCGTCGAGCGGGATCGCCGCCATGGTCATCCCGGCGGCGCCGCCGCGCGCACCGAGCTCGACCGACACGCGCGAGACGGTGGCGTTGTCCGGCGCCTCGATGACCGAGAGGAAGTCGTAGGGGCCGAGCAGCGCGTACTGGGCGATGACGCGCACGCCCATACGCTCCACGTCGGCGTTGACCTTGCGGATCCAGCCGGGGCGCTCGCGGAGCACCTTGCGCCCCGACTCCGACAGCGTGCTCATCATGACGTACAGGGCCACCGCCGGTCCTCCCCAAGCGCACGGGCTTGCACGGCGGTCGAGTATATCATGCGCTATCCGCACCGGATGCACTCCGGGAGAGGAGACGACGAGCATGGCGACACACGCCCTTCGCAGCCGCAACTGGTTCGGGCCCCGGACCCTCGACGGGCTGATGCACCGCGCGTACCTCCGGGCCGACGGCTTCAGCGATCTCGCCTTCGACGGCCGCCCCGTGATCGGGATCGCCAACTCCTGGTCCGAGCTGACCCACTGCAACGCGCACCTGAGACAGGTGGCAGACGCGGTCAAGCGCGGCGTCTGGAGCGCGGGCGGCTTCCCCCTTGAGTTCCCCACCATCTCGCTGGGCGAGATCCTCATGAAGCCGACCGCGATGCTCTTCCGGAACCTCATGGCGATGGACGTCGAGGAGTGCCTGCGCGCCTACCCGCTCGACGCCGTCGTGCTCCTCTCCGGCTGCGACAAGACGACGCCGGCCATGCTCATGGGCGCCGCCTCCGCCGACATCCCCGCGCTCATGGTCACAGGCGGCCCCATGCTGCGCGGCAAGTGGCGGATGGAGGAGCTCGGCTCCGGCACCGACGCGCGCCGGCTCTGGGCCGAGCGGCGCGCAGACCGGCTCACGGACGAAGAGCTCTGCGAGGTCGAGGTGTGTCTCTCCCGCTCGTCCGGCCACTGCATGGTCATGGGGACCGCGTCGACGATGGCCGCGATGGCCGAGGCGCTCGGCATGACGCTCCCCGGCAACGCCGCGATCCCGGCGCCCGACTCCCGGCGCCTGGCGCTCGCCGAGCTGAGCGGCCGGCGCGCCGTCGAGATGGCGCTGGCCGGCGGGCCCA
>Ga0209801_1000475_pt1 | contig 26701 bp, 26 predicted proteins | sample GraSoiAngelo_127_FD_185884 | JGI IMG/M metagenome (GOLD analysis project Ga0209801, IMG submission 185884) | Grasslands soil microbial communities from the Angelo Coastal Reserve, California, USA - 14_0927_09_40cm (SPAdes) (version 2) | ecosystem: Environmental > Terrestrial > Soil > Grasslands ... | reverse complement strand
TCGGGCCAGCTGGCTTCGCCAGACGTCGTTCTCGGTCGTCGCCGATGCTCACGTACAACTGCGTACGCTCCGCTCGGCTCCTCCCTCGGGCCTCGTCTGGCTTGCCATCTGACCCGACACCGCGAGGTTTCCGCGGTGCCTGAGCCGAGCGCGGCGGGCAACTGATGTCGGAAGCGCCCCTGAGCGTCGAGCGGGCCGGCGGCGCCGCCTGGTGCACGCTGGACCGTCCGCCGCTCAACCTCCTCGAGCCCGGCCTGATCGACGCCGTGCGCGCGACCTTCGACGCGCTCGCCGCCGATCGCGTCACGCGCGTGGCGATCCTGACCGGCGGCGGGCGCGCGTTCACGGCGGGCATGGACGTGCGGGTGTTGCGTGATCTCGACACGGCACGGGCGAAGGACCTGATCACCGCGCTCCACGCCGCGATCGACGCCGTGCACCAGGCGCCGTTCCCGGTGATCGCCGCGGTGAACGGCGCGTGCCTCGGCGCCGGCTTCGAGTTGGCGCTCGCATGCGACCTCCGCGTGGCCATCGCGGGGGCGTCGCTCGGCCTGCCCGAGGTCCGTGTGGGCGTACCGTCGGTGATCCAGGCGGCGCTCCTGCCGCCCCTGGTCGGTCCCGGCCGCGCCGCGGAGCTGCTCCTCACCGGCGAGCCGATCACGGCGGAGCGGGCGCGCGAGTGGGGGCTCGTCAACGACGTCGTACCCGTCGAGCGTCTGCGCGCGACGGTCCAGGCGCTCGTGGAGCGGATTCTCGCGTGCGGCCCCGAGGCGATCCGGCTGCAGAAAGAGCTGATCGTCCGCTGGCGCGCGACCGACCTGGCGACGGCGGTGCGCTACGGGATCAACGCGTTCGCCGCGGCATACGCGACCGACGAGCCGTACCAGGGTATGAGCGCGTTCCTCGAGAAACGGGCGGCGAAGTTCGGGAGCTCACGCTGAAGATCACGACGATCACGATCGACTTCTGGGGCACGCTGCTCCACGATCCGCCGTCGAGCGACAACCGATACAAGAAACGCCGCATGGCGGACTTCGCGACGATCCTGACCGCGGCCGGCCTGCGCGCCCGGGCCGCGGCGCTCGACCGCGCGTACGAGGAGTCGGGGGCGTTCCTCTCGAGGGTCTGGAGCCAGAACCGCGACGTGCCGGTGGCGGAGCACGTCCGCGCAATCCTCGCCGCGGTCGATGCCCGGCTCCCGCGCCAAGTGACCGGAGAGGCGATGGCGATGCTGATCGAGGCCTACTCACGCCCCGCGCTCCTCGTACCGCCGACGGTGGACGAGTCCGCGCGCGCGGCGCTCGAGGCTCTGGCCGGGCGCGGGTACACGCTCGCCGTCGTGTCGAACATTATGCGCACGCCCGGCGTCACGCTGCGCAAGCTCCTCGAGCGCTACGGGCTGCTCGGCTACTTCCGGCACACGACCTTCTCGGACGAGGTGGGCGTGCGCAAGCCGGACCCCGAGATCTTCGCCCTCACGCTGCGCGCCGTCGGAGCCGGGCCCGAGAGCGCGGTGCACGTCGGGGACGACGAAGTGCTCGACGTCCAGGGTGCGCGTGCCGCCGGAATGCGCGTCATCCACGTCACGAGCAACGCGCCGCGGGCGCGCGGCCTGCTCAGCCCCGACGGCGCGATCCCGCGGCTCGCGGGTCTGCCCGACGCCATCGCACAGCTCGAGTCATGATCGCGGCGGTTGGGGAGAGCGACGTCGGCGCGCGCCTGCGGGCGGCGCGCGGTTAGGTGTGACTGAGGCCCGAACCCATCGGCGGCTGGTGGAGCCGCCAGGGAGACTCCGACGCGGTGACGATGCCGATCTCCTCGAAGTAGCGTCGGATCGGGTCCATGATCCGGTCGGCGTACGCTTCGAGGATGCGGCAGGAGATGCCGCGGTAGTAGGTCGCGTCGGACGGCTCCCCGGTCCGCCAGCCGAGGACCTTGGCACCGCCAGTCATGCGGTTGCGGAGGACGAGGCCGAACGTGCCGAGCCCGGACGCCCAATGCTCCGGTTTGTGCAGGCTCAGCTCCGTGCAGACGCCGGCGATCTCCCAGTCGGACGCGAACTCGGCCAGGGCGAGCTGGAACAGCCGCTGCACTTGTTCCGGGAGCAGCACGGGAGTTCTCCTCACGAATCCTTCGCAGCACCCGAGAGCAAGTTGGATGCCACGCCGAATTCCTTCCGACGTCGTTGCCGTGAAATTGGCGAGTTGAGCGGCAGCGAGCGCGTGAGGCGCGCGTCCGTGGCGTGACGGAGGACGCCCGAGCGTGTCACGGTGCCAGCCTCGCGGACACTTTGGCGCCGCCTTGCGTCTTGCGCGCTGCGACATGGAGCGAGTAATATAGGCGCGCGATGGACGTCGCCGAGCTCCGGGCGAAGATCCGCGACATCAAGGACTTTCCGACCGAAGGGATCCTCTTCAAGGACATTACCACCCTCCTGAAGGACGGTCCGGCGTTCCGCTACGTGATCGATGTACTCGCAGGCCGATACCAGAAACAGCGCGTGGACATCGTCGTCGCCGTCGAGTCGCGCGGGTTCATCTTCGGTGGTGCGCTCGCCCACGAGCTCAGCGCGGGCTTGGTCCCCGTGCGGAAGCTCGGCAAGCTGCCGGGCAAGACCATCGAGGTCGAGTACGAGCTCGAGTACGGGCGCGACGCGCTCGCGGTCCACGAGGACGCGATCAAGCCGGGGCAGCGCGTGCTCGCCGTCGACGACCTGCTCGCCACGGGCGGGACGATGGCTGCGACGCTCCGGCTGATCGAGCAGCTCGGAGGCCAGGTCGTGGGCGTGGCGTTCCTGATCGAGCTCGCGTTCCTCCACGGCCGCGACAAGCTGAGGAACTACCCGCTGCATTCCCTCATCGTCTACGACTGAGGCGTCGCCGAACGTGCGGACACCGAGGAGGCGAGAGGTGGTCATCGTGCGCGAGGGCGTGGCCGTGCTGATCTGCGTGCTCGTGGCGCTCGGCGCGTGGGTGCCGGTCGCCGGGGCCGAGGAGGCGAAGACGCCGATCAGCGCGTCGATGATCCTGAGCATCTTCGCGCAGCCGGTCACGCCGCGCGTGTCGGCATTCGACCGGGCGCTCAAAGAGGACGGTCCACCGCGCCGCGCCGCAGACTGCGAGGCGCAGCCCGACGGCAGCGTCCGCTGCGGCGCCGGTGCAGGCTCCGTCTCGGTCACCGTGAAGAATCCGTGCCCGCCGGGGACCGCCCACTACGAGCCTCCGCCCCTGCCGGGGCGCCGCCCGCGGAACTAGTAGTGCCGTTCCAACTAACTTCGCCCGGCACCTCGAGTCCGGCATGAGGCTTAGTCCGAATTCGTTGGAAGTCTACTAGGTCGCCGCCGTTCCGGGGAAATTGACGTGACCATCAAGAACGTCGGCGTCATCGGCTGCGGTCTCATGGGCTCGGGCATCGCCCAGGTCGCGGCCCAGGCGGGATTCCCCGTGACCGTCGTCGAGGCGAACGACGAGCTGGCCAAGCGGGGCCTGGACCGGCTCCGCGAGACGTTCGAGGCGCTCCGGGTGAAGGGCAAGCTCGACGCCAAAGCCAAGGACGCCCTGCTCGCGCGCATCGCCGGCACGTCGCGGCTCGAGGAGCTCAAAGGGTGCGAGCTCGTCGTCGAGGCCATGACGGAGAACCAGCAGCTCAAGAACGAGACGTTCGCGAAGCTCGGCCGGATCGCGCCGCCCCACGCGATCCTGGCGACCAACACCTCGTCGTGCAACGTCACGGCCATGGCCGCCGCGAGCAAGCGCCCCGGCCAGGTGCTCGGGCTCCACTTCTTCAACCCCGTGCCGCTCATGAAGCTCGTCGAGGTGGCGCGCACGATCCTGACCGACGAGGGCGTGGTGACGACGGCGACCGAGTGGGTCCGCACGGTCGGCAAGACACCGGTCCAGACGAAGGACTCGACGGCGTTCATCGTGAACCGGCTGCTCGTGCCATACCTGCTCGATGCGGTCCGGCTCTACGAGAGCGGTCTCGCCGCGCTCGAGGACATCGACACGGCGATGAAGCTCGGTTGCGGCTACCCGATGGGACCGTTCACGCTGTTGGACCTCGTCGGGCTCGACACGACCATGTACGTCGCCGAGGTGATGTTCGAGGAGTTCCGCGAGCCCCGCTATGCGCCGCCGCCGCTCCTCAAGCGCATGGTGCTGGCGGGCCGTCTCGGGCGGAAGACGGGCCGCGGCTTCTACACCTACAACGCCTGAGCCCGCCGGCGGCGCAGGAGCCAGAGCGCGCCGCCCGCGCCGATCCCGAAGAGCGGGAGCCCCACCGACCAGCGTTGGCGCTCGCGCGCCCGCGCGCGCAGCGTGCGGAGCACCATCCGGTCGCCGGCGAGCATCTCGGTCCGCCCCGCCAGGTACTGACGGACCCGCTCCTGCGTGTCCTCCGACATCGGTCGCGTGCCCCACTGCGCCTCCTCCTGCATCGCGCGCACGCGCCCGAGCTCCGCGACGCTCCGCTCGACGCCCTCGCGGGCGTCCCGGTACGTCTCGCGCTCGTCCACGCGGAGGAACAGGGCGTGCGCTGCGGGGGCGGCGGCCTCGAGCCAGTCGAGCCACAGGTGGTCCATCCGCGGGAAGAGCGCAAGCAGGAGCCCCGCGACGCCGACGGCCACGAGGAGCGCGGCGGCGACGCCGCTCAACGCGGCAGGCCCCCGGGCCCGCGCCGCGTGCACGATCGCCCCCGCGGCGAGCCCGAGGGCGAGGGCGGCGAGCAGCGCGCCGAACGCGACGACCACGGTGGCGCCGGTAGGCAGGTCCCACGCCCACGATGCGCCGAGCCCGCCCACGCTCACGAGGACGCCGAGCGCCCAGCCGACGGCGAGGCGGCTCCAGGGTGCGCGCGCGAGCAGGGCGCCGGCCGTCGCCGGCACGACGAGGTAGGCGAACACGAGGAGCACGCCCGCGAGCCTCACCGAGCTCGTGACGACGAGCCCGAACGAGGCGTAGAAGACGAAGTCCCACCAGGGCACGGCCCGGCGCGCGCCGGCGCCGTCGGGGTCGAACGAGATGTCGAGCAGCGGGCGGCGGACGAGCCAGTGGAGCGCGGCGATCGGCGCGTACAGCAGCGCGAGCGTCCCGACCTCGGCAGGCGTCACCGTCAGGATGTTCCCGACCAGGAGCTGCTTGATGTGCTCGCTCCCCTGGGGTGCCTGGTCCACGACGAGCACGGCCGCCGCCGCGGAGACCGCGTAGACGATCCCGATGATCGCCTCCTGCGGCACCGGCGCCCGCCGCGTCCGGCTCGTCGCGAAGAGGGCCGCACCGCCGAGCGTGAACGCGAGCGCGTACCAGTACGCGGCGTCGCTCTGGATCGGGTGCCCCGCGAGGAACGCGACGGTGATCCCGAGCGCCGCGACCTGGGCGAGCGCCAGATCCACGAAGATCACGCCGCGCGCCAGCACGTGGAGACCGAGGTAGACGTGGATCGCCGTCAGGACGAGGCAGGCGAGGAGCGGTGCCCAGAGGACCTCGATCACGAGCCGAGGGTGTGGAGGAGCCGGCGGACGTTGATCTCGAAGAGGGCCAGGTAGTCGCCCGCCTCGGGGGCGGCGCCCACCGACGGCACGAGCACGACCGCGCGGGCGCCGCTCCGCGCCGCCACCTGGCTCACGAGCGCCGCGTTCGAGGAGGGCTCGGCGATGAGGAGCCGGACGCCCGTCTCGCGCATCTTCTGGGTGAGCGCGGCGAGCGACGACGCCGACGGCGGGACGCCCGGCGCCGGCTCGATCGCCGCGACGACGACGAGCCCGAAGCGCCGAGCGAAGTAGGGCCAGCTATCGTGGACGACGACGGCGCGCGTGCCGCGATACGGCGCGAGCGCCTCCGTCCAGCGGGCGAGCGCGTCGTCGAGCCGCGCCAGGAAGCGCGTCCGGTTGGCGGCGAAGGCGTCGCGGTCGGCCGGCGCCAGCCGGGCGAGCGCCTCGAGGATCGCCCGGGTGATCGGGCGCGCGTTGGCGGGGTCGAGCCAGTAGTGCGGGTTCCCGAAGCCGTGAACGTGCACCCCGCGTTCACTCCGGACGCGCGCCGTCTCCGTCTGGAGCAGCTCGACGCCCTTGGACACGTCGAGGTCGTCGGGCCCGCCCGGGGCGAAGCGCGGATCGCCGCCGGCGCGCCGCACGCGCGCGAGCCAGGGCTCGTGGTCGAGGCCGATCCTCACGAGGAGCGCGGCCGTCTTGAGCTTCGCCAGCTGACCCGGCTTGACGTCCACCGCGTGGGGGTCGTGGACGGCGGGCGCGAGGCTCTCGACCCTGACGCGGTCACCGCCGACGGCCTCGACGAGCGCCTTGAGATCGGTGGAGGTGGTGACGATGGCGAGGGCGCCGCCCCAGGCGGGGACGGCGCCGCCCAGCGCCACCGCGAGGGCGAGGAGCCGCAGCACCCGCTACTTCTTGACGAAGAGCGACTTCGGGACCATGCAGTGGACGCCCTTGCGGATGTCCACCACCTGCGTCACGCGGCAGTCAGCGGCCATCGAGGCGAGCGAGTACGCCTCGTAGCGGTTGAGCGGGATCATCTGCTGCGCCTCCAGGAAGTTGACGGTCTCCCGCACCGCGTTGACCAGCGCCTTGTTGAGGTCCTCGTCGAACCCCATCATGATCCAGTGGGTCTTCGTCTCCATGCGCGGCCACTCGAGCTTCATGTCCTTGCGCGCGATGAGCTGCATCGCGATCTCCCGATAGGAGCACTCGAGCGCGGTGAGGTTCACCTCGCCGTTGCCCTGCCGGCAGTGCGAATCGCCGGTCCACACGAGCCCGCCCTTGAGGAAGACCGGGATGAAGATCGTGGTGCCTTCCTGGAGCTCGTTGATGTCCATGTTCGAGCCGTTCTTCCACGGCCGGAGTGTGGAGACCGGCGCCATCGGGTCGGTGGTGCCACCCTTGCGCGGCGCGGGATCGTTGGGATCGATGCCCACCGCGAGCGTGCCGGGGAACGGGCGCAGGTCGAGGATGATGCCCGGCTTGAACTCGGCCTGGCGCTTCGCGAGATCCAGGGTGAAGAACTTGACGAAGCCGTCGGGCATCTCGAGGGCGAGGGCCCCGATGGTCGGGAAGTCCTTGCCCGGGAGGTTGAAGTTGATGCCGAACGGTTTCGGGACGATCTTGAGGATTCGGATCTCCATCACGTCGCCGGGCTCCGCGCCGTTGACGTAGATGGGGCCGGTCACCGAGTGGGGGCCTCCGCCCGGGTTGGCTTTGCGGAGGGCCACGATCTCGTCCATCGTGATTCCGGGCCGGACCTTGCCGTGCGAATGCATCATCGTCTCGACCGACACGATATCGCCCGAGTCCACCGTGAGCTTGGGCGGCTCCTTCGGGTCGAGCCAGCCCCACTGCACCGTCTCGAGGGTGGCCGCCAGCTTGTGACGCTTCGGACCCGCCTGCGGCGCCGGCGCTTTCTTCGCCTCGCCCGTCTGCTGGGCCAACGCGTAGAACGCCGCCCCACACAGCAGCACGATCACGGCGAAGCTTGTGACGAGGCGCTTCTTCGTCCTGAGCAGTGCCATCACGCGTCTCCTTTTGTGAAGGACAAGAGCGGAGGGCGCAATGATCAGGCAGGAGGTCGGGAATCGTCAAGGTGGCCTGACGATAATTGTCAGCGGCTCCGGCGTGGCCGATAATGCCTCCAGGATGCGCGACCTCCTCGGCCTGACCGACGAGCAGGGCCAGATGCGCGACCTCGTGCGGGTGATCGCCCGCGAGCGGATCGCGCCGCTCGCCGCGCGGGTGGACGAGACGGAGACGTACCCGGCCGACCAGCTCGCGTGGCTCGGCGAGCAGGGGCTCATGGGGCTCTACATCCCTGAGACCTACGGCGGCACCGCCCTGGGCACGCTCGCCTTCTGCCTCGCGGTCGAGGAGATCGCGTGGGCGTGCGCGTCCACCGCGGTCATCTATCTCGTTCAGTATGCCGGCGGGTTCCCCATCGTGATGGCGGGGAGCGAGTCACAGAAGCGGCGCTACCTGCCGCGGCTTGCCGCGGGCGAGACCACCGCAGCGTTCTCGCTCTCGGAGCCGGGCGCGGGCTCCGACGCTGCGTCGCTGACGACGACAGCCGAGCGCCGGGGCGACCGCTACCTCCTCAACGGGACCAAGATGTGGGTGTCGAACGGCAGCCATGCGAGCGTCATCACCCTCTTCGCCACCGTCGACCGCGGCCGGGGCGGGCACGGCGTGACCGCATTCCTGGTCGAGCCGGCGTTTCCCGGGTTCTCCCTCGGCAAGCTCGAGCGCAAAATGGGGATTCGCGGCTCCCCGACGGTCGCGATCCACCTGAGCGACTGCGAGGTGCCCGTCGAGAACCGCCTGGGCGAGGAGGGCGAGGGATTCGCCATCGCGCTTCGCGTCCTCGACGGCTCGCGCCCGGCCGTGGGCGCCCAGGCCGTGGGGATCGCCCAGGCCGCGCTCGACGCCGCAGTCGCCTACGCCAAGGAGCGGCGGCAGTTCGACCAGCCGATCGCGGCCTTCCAGGGGATTCAGTTCATGCTCGCCGACATGGCGATGCAGGTGCACGCGGCGCGCCTCATGGTCCACCACGCCGCGGCGCTCGTGGACCGCGGCGCGCCCGCGACGGCGCTCGAGTCGTCGATGGCGAAATGCTTCGCGGGCGACGCCGCGATGCGGGTCACGACGGACGCCGTTCAAATTTTCGGCGGTTACGGCTACACACGCGAGTATCCGGTGGAGCGCTTCATGCGCGACGCCAAGATCACGCAGATCTACGAGGGCACGAATCAGATCCAGCGGGTGGTCATCGCGCGCGAGCTGGCGCGCGCCTAGCCTGCCCGTGACGGGTGACCGCGCGGTCACGCCGATGAGCCATGACGTTCCGTAACCGCGCCGCGGCCGGGCTTGCGCTCGCCGACGCGCTGGCTCCGGTGCTGGCGCCGCCCTTCGTCGTCGGCGCGATCCCCCGAGGCGGCGTGACGGTGGCGCTGCCTCTCGTCGAGCGGTTCCACGCGCCGCTCGCGCTCGTCTACGCGAGCAAGCTGACCTCGCCGGTCGCCCCCGAGTTCGCCTTCGGCGCGCTCGACGAGGACGGTGAGGCGCACGTCGAGGCCGAGTCGGTCGCGATGCTCGGGCTCTCGCCAGAGGACGTCGAGCAGGCGAAGGCGCGGGTGGGCGGAGAGATCCAGCGCCGGATGGCGGCGTACGGCGCGCCGCCCCTCGGCGCCCACCTCCCGGGGCCCGGCGTGGTGTTGGTGGACGACGGCCTCGCCACGGGCCTCACCATGCGCGTCGCACTCGCGTACGCGCGCCGCCACGGGCCGCGCGACGTCACGGTGGCCGTGCCGTGCGCCTCGGCGCAGGCTGCACGCCAGTTCGAGCGGGCCGCGGATCGCTTTGTGAGCCTCGTCGTGGACGCGGAATTCCAGGCCGTCGGCCAGTACTACCTCGACTTCTCGCCCGTGACGGACGACGAGGTGCTGGCGATGCTCGCCCGCGCGGCGCCCGCGTCCCCGGCGTAGGCGCGGGCCGCGAGCGGGCGATTTGACGACCCGGGGGCGACGGTGCTAGATGTCTAGACATCCTGACAGCGGAGGCCCAGCGGGTGAACTACCGTCCCGGGATTCCCCGGTATCTCCAGATCGCCGACGCGATCCGCCAGGACCTGCGCGGCGAGGGCGAGCGCATCTCCTCCGAGCACGCGTTCTGCAAGCGGTTCAAGGTGAGCCGGCCGACCATCCGGCAGGCGCTCGACGTCCTCGTGGAGGAAGGGCTTCTCTACCGCCACGCGGGGCGCGGCACCTTCTCGACGCCGTCGGCCGGGGCCGACCCGAAGCTTCGGGTGATCGGCTCGGTCGGCGACATGATGGCGCTCGGCGACGAGACGTGGTTCAAGCTGGTCGCGAGCGAAATCGTCCCGGTCCCGGCCAACATCGCGCAGGCGCTGCGTCTCCCGCCGCGCTCGTCGGTGTATCGGATCAGCGGCGTCCGCCACGCGGACAACGGACCCTTCCAGCACGTGACGGCGTACGTGCCGCTCACGATCGGCACGGCGCTCTCCGACGAAGACCTCTCGAAGACCTCGCTCATCGGCGCGATCGAGCGCGTGCTCGGCGTGCGGATCAAGCTCATGGAGCAGGTGGTGGACGCGGCGCTCGCGCCGCGCGCGATCGCCGAGTTGCTCCAGGTGCGGCCGCGCTCACCGCTGCTGCGCTTCGAGCGCACGTACTTTGCGGTGAGCGGCGAGCCCGTCGAATACGCGATCACCTACCAGATGCCCCGGCGCTACCCCTATCGTCTCGTGCTCTCCAGGGCCGAACGCCGGAGCTAGAATGCCGGCCCCGGGGCTCGCTGGAATGAGAAGCGGCTGGCGGAACGGAGCCGGGGCGCACCTCGTCTCCGGCCACCCACCGATCGCGCCGGGCTCGCGGACCCCGCCACAACCGTGATGGCCTACCGCATCGGCTTCGACGTCGGGGGGACGTTCACCGACTTCGTGCTGCAATCGCCGTCGGGGGAGCTCCACATCGCGAAGATGTTGACGACCTACCCCGACCCGTCCGAGGCGTGCCTGGCGGGGCTCGACGAGCTGATCGCGAAGAGCGGCGTCGAGTGGCGCGACGTGGCTCTGGCGGTCCACGGAACCACGCTCGGCTCCAACATCGTCATCGAGCGCAAGGCGCAGGGCGTCGGCCTCGTCACCACGCGCGGCTTCCGGGACGTGCTCATCATCGGACGCGAGAAGCGCTACCAGGTCTACGACCTCCAGATCGAGAAGCCCGCGCCGCTGATCCCCCGCCGGTTGATCGGCGAGGTGGCCGAGCGCGTCCTGGCGGACGGCTCCGTGGAGCGCCCGCTCGACGAGGCGGACGCCCGTCGGGTCATCCGGGAGCTCGTCGCGCGCGGGGTGACGACACTCGCGATTTGCCTCTTGCACGCCTACCTGAACCCGGTCCACGAGAAGCGCCTGGCCGAGCTCGTCGCCCGGGAGGCGCCGCACGTGACCGTCACGATGTCGCACGAAGTGTCCCCGACCTTCCGCGAGTACGAGCGGACCTCGACGACCGTGGTGAACGCCTACGTGATGACGGCCGTGCGCGAGTACCTGCGCGGGCTCGCCGCCGCCATGACGGAGCGCGGTTATCGCGGCCGGCTCTTCGTCATGCAGTCCTCGGGCGGTGTCGCGACGGCGGAGGCGATGCAGCGCTACCCGGTGCGGATGATCGAGTCGGGTCCCGCCGCGGGCGCCCTGATGGCGGGAGTGTACGGCGAGCTCGTGGGCCACCGCGATCTGATCGCGTTCGACATGGGCGGCACCACCGCCAAGCTCGCGCTGATCGAGAAGGGGCGGCCCTACACGACGACCGCGTTCGAGCTCCATCGTGTCGACAACGCCCCGGGCAGCGGGCTGCCCGTGAACATCCAGGCGATCGACCTCGTCGAGATCGGCGCGGGCGGCGGCTCGATCGCCCGCGCCCGGCTCGGCGTGATCGCCGTGGGCCCGGAGAGCGCGTCGTCGGTGCCCGGGCCCGCCTGCTACGGGCGCGGCGGCGCCGAGCCCACAGTCACCGACGCGAACGTGGTGCTCGGCTACATCAACCCCGACTACTTCGCGGGCGGCTCGATCACGCTCCAGCCGCGGGCGGCAGCGCGCGCGATCGACGAGAAGGTCGCGCGGCCGCTCGGCATGGCGCTCGAGGACGCGGCGTGGGGGATCCATGTGATCGTCAACACCAACATGGAGCTGGCGACGCGCGTCGTCTCGATCGAGCGCGGCCGCGACCCGCGCGATCTGACGTTCGTCGCCTTCGGCGGCTCGGGTCCGGTGCACGGCTGCCGCCTTGCCCGGGCCCTCGGCATCCCGCGCGTGATTCTCCCTGCGGCCGCCGGCGTCACGGCCGCGCTCGGCCTGCTTGCCGCCGAGGTCCGGTTCGACGTGGCGCGGAGCTATGTGCGCCGGCTCGACGCCGTGGACCCCGCGCAGCTCGGCCGAATGTACGCGGAGATGACGCAGCAGGCGATGGAGGTCGTCCGCGAGTCCGCCGTCGGCGGGGAGATCACGGTCGCGCGCTCGGCCGACGCGCGCTACGTGGGCCAGGGGTACGAGCTGACCGTCCCCGTGCCGCCGGGCGAGCTCGACGCCCCGGCGCTCGCCCGGGTGCGCGCGGCGTTCGACGAGCTCTACGCCGCCCGCTACGGCTACGCGAACCCGAGCGAGCCCGTGGAGGTCGTCACCTGGAAGCTCTCGGCGGTCGGCGGCTCACCCCGGATCGCGCTCGCCAAAGCGCCGACTCAGGGCGCCGGCCCGGCCGTGAAGGACGGGCGCCGCGCGTACTTCCCCGAGGCCCACGGCTACGTGGACACCCCGGTCTACGACCGCTACGCGCTCGCGGCGGGGGCGCGCCTCGCGGGGCCCGCGATCGTGGAGGAACGTGAGTCCACGACCGTGCTGCCGCCCGGCGCCAGCGCGTCCGTGGACGAGTACGCGAACCTCCTGGTGGAGCTGCCATGACGCGGGTCGACCCGATCACCCTCGGCGTCGTCTGGGGCGCGCTCCAGTCGATCGCGGTCGAGATCGGCACGACGGTCCACCGGACAGCCTACTCGGAGCAGGCGCGCGAGGGGCAGGATTTCTCCGTGGCGGTCTTCGACGCCCAGGGGCGCATGGTCGCGCAGGGGCCGTACTCGCCGGGTCACATGGGCGCGATGTCCTTCGCCGTCAAGAACGCGCTCGCGGCTCATCCGGTCGACTCCCTTCGACCCGGCGACGCCATTCTGCTCAACGATCCGCTCCTCGGCTCGGGGCATCTGCCCGACTTTTTCATCACCCAGCCGGTGTTCCACGAGGGCGAGCCGATCGGCTTCGTGGTGAACATCCTCCACCACACCGACGTCGGCGGGCAGCGGCCCGGCAGCCAGGGCGTCGAAGGCATCTTCGACTATTTCCAGGAAGGCCTTCGCATCCCGCCGACCAAGGTGTGGCGCGAGTACCGGGAGGACGCGGGAATCGTCGGGATCATCGCCGCGAACACGCGCACGCCCGGCAAGGTCCTCGGCGACCTGCGCGCCCAACGAAGCGCGCTGCGCGTGGGCGAGCTGAGACTCCAGGAGCTCGCCGCGCGCTACGGCCGCGACGTGCTGGTCCGTGCGATGGACGAGATCATCGAGCGGACCGAGGCGAACATGCGTGCCGCGATCCGCGCCGTCCCCGACGGCGTCTACACGTTCGAGGACTTCATGGACGACTGGGGGCCGGGGACCGAGCCGCTCCGCGTCGCCGTCGCGGTAACCGTCGCCGGCGACTCGATGGTGATCGACTATGAGGGCTCGAGCCCGCAGACCGCGTCGGGCATGAACTCGTACATCAACTACACGCGCTCGTACTCGTACGCCGCGGTGAAGTGCCTGACCGACCCGTTCGGCCCGATGAACGCGGGCGCGCTCGCTCCCATCACCGTGAAGGCGCCGGAAGGGTCCTTCCTCAACCCGCGCCCGCCGGCGGGCGGCGGGCCGCGCGCGATCATCTGCTACCGGACGTTCGAGTCGGTCATCGGCGCGCTCGCCCGAGCCGTGCCCGAGCGCGTGGCGGCGGCGGCCTCGCACATGGCGAACCCGACCTTCGGCGGCTGGGACCGCGCGAAGCGGCGCCGGTTCGTCGCGTACGAGCTGGTCCTGTCGGGGACGGGCGCTCGGGCGACCAAGGACGGGTGCGAGGCGATGGCGTGGGCGTTCAACGCCGCGAACATCCCCGTCGAGGCCCAGGAGGCGCACCAGCCGATCGTCGTCGAGCGCTTCGAGCTGATCCGCGACTCCGCCGGCGCGGGGAAATTCCGCGGCGGCTGCGGGGTCCGGCGCGACATGCGTTTCCTCGCCGACGAGGGCCAGCTCACGAACCTCTCGGACCGCCAGCGGTTCCCTCCGTACGGGCTCTTCGGCGGCAAACCCGGGACGCTCGGTCGCACGCTGATCAACCCCGGGCCGGGCGAGCAGGTCGTCCACGGCAAGCAGTCGCGCGGGTTCGCCTACGGCGACGTCATATCGTTCCAGCAGCCCGGTGCCGGAGGCCACGGCGATCCGCTCGAGCGCGATCCTCGGCGCGTGCTCGAGGACGTCCTGGACGACTACGTCTCGATCGAGGCCGCGCGCGATGAGTACGGCGTGATGATCACGGGGACGGGGCTCGACCTCCGGGTGGACGACCGGGCCACGCGCGAGCTCCGCAAGAGGATGCGGCGATGATCGAGTTCACGCCGGAGCAGGAAGAGTTCCGCCGCGCCGTCGCCCGGTTCGTGGACGCCGAAGTGGTGCCGGCCGCGGAGGCGATCGACGCGCGCGCCGAGTTCCCGTGGACGCTCTTCAAGCGCATCGGCGAGCTCGGCTATCTGGGCCTCCGCTACCCCGAGGCGTACGGCGGCGCCGGCGCGGACATGGTGACCTACTGCCTCTTCGCCGAGGAGCTCGCGCGCGGCTCGCTCTCGGTCGCCGCGGCCGCGGCGATGCAGTCGCTGATGGGGACGTACTTCATCTACGCGCATGGCTCCGAGGCGCTGCGGCGGAAGTACCTGGTCCCGGCGCTGCGGGGCGATCTCGTGGCGACCTTCGCCCTGACGGAGCCCAACGCCGGCTCGGACGTCGCCAACATCACCACGCGCGCCGAGCGGCGCGGGGACCGCTGGGTCCTCAGTGGCGGCAAGACCTGGGTGACCAACGCGCCGGTGGCCGACGTGCTGACCGTCGCGGCGAAGACCTCCGCCGAGCGCGGCATGAAGAACATCGCGCTCTTCCTCCTGGACCGCTCGACGATGCGCGGGATCACCCTCGGCAAGAAGATCGACAAGATGTCGGTGCGCGCCTCGGAGACGGGCGAGATTCTCCTCGAGGACGTCGAGGTGCCGGCCGAGCACCTCCTCGGCGGCGAGACGGGGGGTGTGGAGAAGATCGGCGGGATCCTCTCCGAGATCCGGGTGATGACTGCGGCGATCTCCGTTGGCCTCGCGCGCGCCGCGTACGGGGCCGCGCTCGCCTACGCTCGCGAGCGTGTCGCGTTCGGGAAACCGATCGTCGAGCACCAGGCGATCGGTTTCAAGCTCGCCGACATGGTCACGCAGCTCCACGCCGCGACGCTCATGACCTACCAGGCCGCGGCCCGGCTCGACGCCCGGCGCGCGATCACCCGCGAGGCGGCGATGGTGAAGCTCTTCGCCTCGGAGATGGCGGTGACGGTCACCGACGAGGCGGTGCGCATCTTCGCCTCGTACGGGCTCGCGATGGAGTATCCGGTCCAGCGCTACTTCCGCGACGCCCGCTTCCTCCTGCCTGGCGGCGGGACCTCGGAGATCCTGCGCGTCGTGATCGGCCGTGATCTCGATTGGGACCGGAGCCAGGCCTTCGCATAGACCGCACGAGGAGGACGATGCAAGCGCGAGGACAGGACTGGAAGGACTTCAAGGTCTGCGGGAGGCGGGCATGAGAGGCGTCGCGCTGGTCGGGGCGGGGGTCTCGAAGTTCGGCGTGCGCAAGGCGAGCTACCGCGACCTCATCTGGGAGGCGGGCAAGGTGTGCTTCGATTCGATCCCCGGGGTGAAGCCGAAGGACGTCGAAGGTCTTGTCGTCGGTTCCGTGATGCCGGAACGAACGGCCTTCCAGTCCCATATCTCATCGCTCGCCGCCGAGGCGCTCGGGATCAAGCCGAGCGCGCTCAGCGCGCGGACCGAGCACATGTGCGCCTCGGGCACCGTCGGGATCCGTTACGCGTACGCCTTCATCGCCGCGGGGCTCGCCGACCTCGTCATGGTGCTCGGCGTCGAGAAGCTCAACCAGCCGACGGGCGAGGAGGCGATCCTCAACATGTCTGCGGGCGTGGACCGCGAGTGGGAAGCGGCGTTCGGGCTCACCGCGCCGCCGTGTTTCGCGCTCGCGGCCCAGCGGCACATGGCCGAGTTCGGGACGACCGAGGAGCAGCTCGCGCTGGTCGGCGTGAAGAACCACAACCACGCCGCCAAGAACCCGAACGCGCACTTCAGCAAGGGCGCCACGCTCGACCAGGTGCTCGGCTCGCGGATGATCGCGACGCCGTTGCGCCTGTTCATGTGCTCGCCGATCACCGACGGCGCGGCGGCGGTCATCCTCGCCAGCGAAGACCGGGCGCGCGAGCTCACCGACAAGCCCGTCTGGATCCGCGGGACGGGGCAGGCGCTCGACGGCTTCCAGCTCACCTCGCTCCATGAGGACTACGCGCACTGGCCGGCGCTCAAGCGCGCCGCGCGGACGGCGTACACGATGGCGGGGGTCGGGCCGCACGAAGTGGACGTGGCTGAGGTCCACGATTGCTTCGCGATCGCCGAGCTGATCGCGTACGAAGAGCTCGGCTTCTGTCATAAGGGCGAGGCCGGGCCGTTCGCGGCTGCCGGGCGGAGCGACTACGGGGGCGACGTGGTCGTGAACCCACGGGGCGGGCTGATCGGCTGCGGCCACCCGCTCGGCGCCACGGGCGTCGCCCAGGCGGCCGAGATCTTCGTCCAGCTCCGCGACGCGGCGGGTGGACGGCAAGCGCCCGGCGCGGCGATCGGGCTCACCCACAACAACAGCGGGATGGGCGAGCACGTCGTCATGATCTACGGGCGCGAACGGGCGTGACCGCGATGGCCGCGGGTGTGGATGACACCGCTGTCGTGGTGGTGGGGCCCGGGAGGATCGGGCGCCAGATCGCGCTTGCCTTCGCCCTCGGGGGGCGGCGCGTCCTCCTCGTCGACGTCAAGGAGCGCGCACCCGAGGCGCGACGGGCGGTCTTCACCGACGCCCGGCGCGAGATCGCCCGCGACCTCAAGCTCATGGCCGAGGAGGGCGTGATCGAGGACGGCGACGTCGCGCCGGCGCTTGACCGGGTCGAGGACCGCGTGGGCCTCGACGGCCTCGACACTTGCGGCTTCGTCCAGGAGGCGCTGCCCGAGCTGCTCGACCTCAAGCGCGACGTTCTCCGCCGGCTCTCGGCGCGCGTCGACTCCGAGGCGATCATCGCCTCGACGAGCTCGACGATCTCGCCCGCGCACCTCGCCGACGCCGTCCAGCGTCCGGAGCGCTTCCTCGTGGCGCACTGGCTCAACCCCGCCCACATCATCCCGCTCGTGGAGGTCGTTCCCGGCCAGGCGACCGCGGCCGCCGCCGTCGACCGCACCATCGAGGTGCTCGAGGAGCTCGGCAAAGTCCCCGTGCGCTGCGCCGACTCACCCGGCTTCATCGGGCCGCGGATGCAGGCGCTCCTCATGAACGAGGCGGTGCGCCTCGTCGAGGAAGGCGTGGCGACGCCCGAGGACGTGGACCGGGCGTTCAAGGCAGGCATGGGCTTCCGCTACGCGCAGATCGGGATCTTCGAGTTCATCGACTGGGGCGGCGTGGACGTCCTCCACCGCGCGAGCGGGTTCCTCGCCAAGGCCCTCGGCGACGACCGCTTCAGGCCTCCGCGTCTCGTCGAGGACAAGATCGCGCGGCACGAGCTCGGGCCGAAGACCGGGCGCGGGTTCTTCGACTACGCGGGCGACAAGCGCGAGGCCTTCGAGACCGCCAAGGTGCGTGCGCTGCTCCGGCAGCTCAAGCAGGGGCGCTCGTGACCTACTTCCGCGCGGTCGACCCGTTCCCGCTCGAGTCGGCGGACCACACGAAGCTCCACGAGTTCTATTCGCACCTCGCGTCGGGGCGGCTCGTGACCACCCGCTGCCTCGATTGCCGGACGACGGCGTGGCCGCCGCGCGGCTTCTGTGGCGAGTGCACGTCCGACCGGTTCGAGTGGGTGGACCTCCCCGGGGAGGGGACGATCCACGCCTTCACCGTGCAGGAGACGGGGTTCCCGGCGGGCTTCGACGGGCGGCGCGTCTTCGCGATCGTGAAGGTCGACGTCCACCGCGTCTTCGCGGTCCTCGTCGACGCCGACCCGCTTCAGCTCAGGATCGGCCAGCGCGTGCGGCTGGCACCCCTTCGCGTCGCCGACGACCCGAAGGGCAACGCGCGATGGCTGCCCGCGTTCACCCCGACATGACGGGCCCGCGCGCGAGGGCGGTCGGCGTCATCTCCGACACCCACGGGCTCCTGAGACCCGAGGCGGTCGTGGCCCTGCGGGGCGTCGACGCGATCGTCCACGCCGGGGACATCGGCGCGTCGGACGTGCTGGACAGGCTGGGCGCGATCGCGCCGGTGACGGCCGTCCGCGGCAACAACGATCGCGGCGCCTGGGCGGGGAAGCTGCCGGCCACCGAGGTTCTCGAGATCGGTGGCGTGCTCCTCTACGTGCTGCACGACGTGAAGGAGCTCGGCCTCGACCCTCGCGCGGCGGGGTTCGGCGCGGTCATTTCCGGTCACAGTCACCAGCCGCGGCAGGAGGAGCGCGACGGCGTGCTGTTTTTCAATCCGGGAAGCGCCGGCCCCCGCCGCTTCAAGCTCCCGGTGGCATTGGGACGACTCAGCGTCGAAGACGGGCGAGTGCGGGGTCGTATCCTCGAGCTTCTGTGCCGAGTGGAATGACGAGTGACATGATGAACGGAGCCGGGTCGCGCCTCGTCTCGGGCCACCCCCGGAGTGTGGCGGCCTCGCGGACCCCGTTACAGTGAAAGTCCTGATTGCCAAGCCGGGGCTCGACGGCCACGACCGCGGCGCGAAGGTCGTGGCCCTGGCGCTCCGCGACGCGGGGGTCGAGGTCGTCTACTCGGGCCTCAAGCGGACGCCGGACGAGATCGTGCAAGAGGCGATCCAGGAGGACGTGGACGTCATCGGGCTCTCGGTGCTCTCTGGCGCCCACCTGCTCCTCTCGTGTCGGGTGATCGAGGGGCTGCGGGCGTACGGGGCCGAGGAGATCAAGGTCGTCGTGGGCGGCATCATCCCGCCGCGCGATGTGGCGGAGCTCCGGAAGCTCGGCGTCGCGCACGTGTTCCCGATGGGCACGCCGCTCCCGGAGATCATCAAAGTGTTCACGAAGGAGGCGAGCGAGAGATGAAGGAAATACGCGCGCACGCGGGCTTCCCGATCAAGCCCGTCTACGGCCCCGAGGACGTCGCCGACGTCGATTTCGAGCGCGATATCGGACGCCCCGGCGAGTACCCGTTCACGCGCGGCATCCACACGCACATGTACCGCGCGCGGCCCTGGACGATGCGCCAGTACGTCGGCTTCGGCACGCCGAAAGAGACGAACAGCAGATTCAAATACCTGATGGCACATGGACAAGATGCCCTGAACGTCGCCTTCGACCTGCCAACTCAATTAGGCCTCGACTCCGACGACCGGCGCGCTGAGGGCGAGGTGGGCCGTGTCGGCATGGCCATCGACACGCTGGCGGACATGGAGGAAGCGTTCGCCGGGATCCCGCTCGACCGCGTGAGCGTCTCGCTCACGATCAACGGGATGGCCGCGGCGATCACCGCCATGTACTACGCCGTCGCCGAGAAGCAGGGCGCGGCGGCCGACCGGGTCGTCACGACGCCACAGAACGACATCCTCAAGGAGTTCATCGCGCGGGGCACGTGGATCTACCCCGTGGAGCCGTCGCTCCGGCTCGTGGCGGACCTCATCGAGTTCTCGGCGAAGCACTATCCGCGCTCGAACCCGGTCTCGGTGTGCGGCTACCACATCCGTGAGGCGGGCTGCACGACGGCGCAGGAGATGGCGTACGGGCTCGAGATCGCCGCCGCGTACGTCGAGCTCATGCTCGCGCGCGGGATCCCCGTCGACGACTTCGCGCCGCGGATCTCGTTCAACTTCACGGCGTGGGGGAAGATCTTCGAGGAGGTCGCGAAGTTCCGCGCGGGCCGGCGCCTGTACGCGCGCATGCTGCGCGGACGGTTCGGCGCGAAAAATCCAAAATCGTGGATGTTCCGAACGCTGATCGGGGGCGGCGGCTCGGCGTTCGTCGTCCAGGAGCCCGAGAACAACATCGTCCGCGGCGCCTACATCGCCCTCGCCGGGGCATTGTCCGGCGCTCAGACGATGGCGCTGCCGACCTACGACGAGGCCTACACGATCCCGTCGGCGAAGGCGCAGCTCATCGCGCTCCGCACCATGCAGATCTGCGCCGAGGAGTCTGGCGCCGCGGACACGGTAGACCCGCTCGCGGGCTCGTACTACGTCGAGGCGCTGACGAGTGCCATGGAGACGCAGATCCTCGAGGAGATGGCCCGGGTCGAGCGCATGGGCGGCATCGTCGAGGCCGTGAAAGGCGGCGCGCTCCAGGCCGAGGTCGCGCGCCAGGCCTACCTGTTCGAGCAGAAGCTCGTCTCGGGCGAGATCCCGAAGGTCGGCGCCAACTGCCACGTCGGCGACAAGGCCGCGGAGGCCGACCGCGAGGTCGAGCTGTACGCCTTCGACCCGCAGGTGGCCGCGGCGCAGGTCGCCAAGCTCGAGCGGATCCGTCGTGACCGCGACAACAGCGCGGCGGCCCGCGCGCTCAGGCACCTCTCCGACGAGGCGCGCTCCACGGGCAACCTCATGTATCCCATCCTGGAAGCCGTGCGGGCGTACGCGACGCTGGGCGAGATCGCGCGCGCCATGAAGGACGTGTTCGGTGAGCACAAGGAGCCGGTGAGGTTCTGACGCGACCGTGACGCAACCCTTCGACATCATCGGCAAGACGGTCCCGAAGCGGGACGGCGCGGAGAAGGTCACCGGCCGGACGCGCTATCTCCACGACCTCGTCCTGCCGCGCCTGGCGCACGGCAAGATCCTGCGCGCGCGGTACCCTCACGCGCGCATCGTCCGGATCGACACGAGCCGGGCGCGCGCGCTGCCGGGGGTTCTGGCCGTGCTGACCGGCGACGACGTCGAGCCGCAGCCGTTCGGCTTCGCCAAGGACCAGGTCGCCCTCAAGCGCCGCAAGGTCCGCTGCATCCGGGACGAGGTGGCCGCGGTCGCCGCCGAGACGCCGGAGATCGCCGAGGGGGCGCTCGCCCTCATCGACGTCGAGTACGAGGAGCTGGCGGCGGTGTTCGACCCGCGCGCGGCGCTCGAGCCGGGCGCGCCGCTCGTCCATGAGGAGCTCGGCACCAACGCGCACCACCTCCAATACCAGTTCACCCGTGGCGACGTGGACCGCGCGTTCGCCGAGGCGGCCGCGGTCGTCGAGGACACGTACACGCTCAATTTCGTCACGCCCGCCTGTCTCGGCACGATGGTGGCGATCGCCGACTGGGACGCGGCCGACACGCTGACGATGTGGAGCACCACCCAGGTCCCGTTCCTCTACCAGCGCGACCTCGCCGCGGCCCTCGGGATCACTGGCGACCGGGTGCGGGTGCTCCAGCCGCCGATCGGCGGCAACTTCGGCCGCGGCCTCGACCTCTACCCGATCGACGTGATCGCTGCGCTCCTCGCCCGGCGCGTGCGCCGGCCGGTCAAGATCGAGTTCGACCGCGTCGAGGAGTTTATCGCCTGCCCGACGCGGGAGCCGTGCGCGATTCGCCTCAGGACCGCCGCGGACCGCGACGGCCGGCTTCTCGCGCGCGCGGCGCACGTGATGATCGACAACGGCGCCTACACGTCGTGGGGCTCGACGACGCCGTCCGTGATGCTCTCGACCGTCGCCGGGCTCTACCGCGTCCCGAACGTCCGTTTCGACACCACGATCGTCTATACGAACAACCCGTACTCGGGCTCGATGCGCGGCTACGGCAACCCCGAATCCACATTCGCGGTCGAGTCCCAGATGGACGAGCTCGCCGAGCGTCTCGGCATCGACCCGCTCGAGCTGCGACGCCGGAACGCGACGAAGCCGGGCGACGTGAATCCGCAGGGGTTCGTGATCACGTCGTTCGCGATGCTCGAGTGCCTGGACGCCGCCGCCGAGGAGATCCGGAAAGACCCGCCGCCGCTCAGGTCCGGCTGGAAGCGCGGCGTCGGGTATGCCGGCATGTTCCACGTCGGCGGCGGCGCCCGGGTCTACCGCTCCGACGGCTGCGGCGCCATCGTCAAGCTCGACGACTTCGGCAGGGTGACGCTGCTCACCGGCGCCACGGAGATCGGGCAGGGCTCGGACACGGTCCTCGCGATGATCGTGGCCGAGACGCTCGGCGTCCCGATCGAGCGCGTGGACGTGGTCAACTCGGACACGAGCGTGCGGCCGTGGGACGTCGGCACCCACGCGAGCCGGACGACGTTCGTCGCGGGCAACGCGGCGCGCCTCGCCGCCGAGAAAGTCAAGGCGCAGCTCCTGGAGATGGCGGCCGCCGAGCTCGAGGAGCCGGCGGCGCGGCTCGACGTCAAGGGGGGCTTCGTGTTCGTGAAGGGCGAGCCGCAGCAGCGGCTCCCGTACGCCGAGGTCGCGCGGGCGGGCCACTTCCGGCACCACGGACGGGTGCTCGTCGCCGAGGCCTTCTACGACCCGCCGACGGCGATGCTCGACAAGGACTTCCAGGGCAACATCTCCGCCGCGTACACCTGCGCCGTTCAGGCGGCGCTCTTGGACGTCGACCCGGAGACGGGCACGGTCGAGGTGCGCCGCGTGGCCTCGGCTCACGACGTGGGGCGGGCGCTCAATCCAGGCGCAGCGGAAGGCCAGGTGCACGGGGGCATCCACATGGGCCTCGGCTACGCGCTGACCGAGCACCTCGTCGTCGCCGAGGGCCAGGTGCTGACCCAGTCGTTCATGGACTATGCGGTTCTCAAGGCCGACGCCATGCCCGAGATCGTCGTGAGGCTCATCGAGACCGTGGACCAGGAAGGCCCGTTTGGCGCCAAGGGCCTCGGCGAGTCGGGCGTCATTCCCGTCGCCGCCGCCGTCGCGAACGCGATCAAGAACGCGATCGGGATCCGCTTCACCGAGCTGCCGATCACGCCGGCGCGCGTGCGCGCGGCGCTGGCCGCCCACGGCGCGGCGAAGGACGGTCGGTGATGGTTGCGCGGCGGGGTCAGACGACCCGAGCCCGGCGGCTCACGCGCGACCACGATCGATCGCAGGTAAGCGCGGTCGCGTCCAGCGCGTCCGTGGTCGCGAGCACCAGCGCGTCGGGGAGCCGGAGGGTGCGGTGTCCTGCACGGAGCCCGGCGGCGCGCTCGGAGATGCTTGCCGTGAGCGGCTCGATGCGAATACCCAGGTCGGTCAGGAACCGCTTGACGAGCGCGACCGTGTCGGGCCCGCGGCGCCAGGGGTCGACGAGGACCTCGGCGTACGCGCTCGCGGGCAGGACCAGCTCCTCCCGCCGTGCCCGGCCGACGGCAGCGACCGCGGCGGCGTGGTGGGCGTCGTGCGCGTCGAGGAACGCGATGACAAGGCTCGCGCCGAGGACGACTATCGCCACTCGCGGCGGAGCTTCCGCAGGGATCCCTTCGGATAGACCCCGGTCAGGCGGCCGGCGTAGCCGGCCAGCGTCTCCTCCACGCGGGTGAGCACGATGCGGCCGGCTCCGGCGGCCTCCACCCGCAGCTCGTCCCCGGGCTTGAGCCCGGCGCGCCTGAGCGCGGCAACCGGAATCGTGGCCTGGTGCTTGGCACTCAGTCGAGTCCGGCCTCGGCGCCTGGATTGCTTTACAAACGCCATGGAAAGTAAAGCTATCGTGTTCAGGACGCGACGTCAATGGTCGTGCGCGAGATGAGACTCTTCGAGGGCGTCCGCGTTCTCGACCTCTCCCGCATGCTCGCGGGGCCGTACGGCTCGATGCTGCTCGCAGACATGGGCGCCGAGGTGATCAAGATCGAAGACCCCGACGGCGGCGACCCGATGCGGGTCATGGGGCCCCCGTTCCTCCCCGACGGCGAGTCGGCCTACTTCCTTGCCATCAACCGCAATAAGAAGTCCGTCGCGCTCGATCTCGCGAGAGAAGCGGGGCGCGAGGTCTTCTACGACCTCGTCCGCCAGGCCGACGTCGTCTGGGAGAACTTCCGCCCCGGCGTGATGGAGCGTCTGGGCGGGGCGTATTCCAGGCTGTGGTCCCTCAACCAGCGCGTGATCCTCTGCTCGATCTCCGCCTATGGCCAGGAGGGGCCGTACCGCGACTGGCCGGCATTCGATCTTGCGCTCCAGGCGATGGGCGGCGCGATGTCGATCACGGGTGAGCCCGGCCGGCCGCCGGTGCGCATGGGGCTCCCGATGGGCGACCTCGCCGGCGGGATCTTCGGCGCCTTCGCGGTCGCGGGCGCCCTCTTCCGGCGCGAGCGGACGGGCGAGGGGAGCTACATCGACCTGTCGCTGCTCGACTGCCAAGTCTCGCTCCTCACGTACATCGCGCAGTACTTCTGGGCGAACGGCCACGTCCCCGAGCCGCTCGGCTCTGGCCACGCCTCCGTCGTCCCCTACCAGGCGCTCGCGGCGCGTGACGGCCACCTGATCGTCGCCGTCTTCGCCGAGAAGTTCTGGTCGGGGTTCTGCCGTGTGGTCGAGCACCCGGAGTGGGAGCACGACCTCCGCTTCAAGACCAACCGCGATCGCGTCGCGAACCGCGACGTGCTGGCCCCCCTGATCGAAGCCGCCTTCGGCCGGCGGACGACGGACGACTGGCTCGCGCGCCTGCAGGCAGAGGGCGTGCCCTGCGCGCCGATCCGCTCCGTCGATCGCGTCCTCGCGGATCCCCAGGTGAGGCGGCGCGGGATGGTTGTCGAGATGGCCCATCCGGTCCACGGGAAGCTCCCGGCGCTCGGCACGCCGGTCAAGGTCGACGGCGCGATGGGCCTCGAAGTGCCGCCGCCGCCGAAGCTCGGCGAGCACACCGACGCCGTCCTCGGCGGGTTTCTCAAGTACTCCACGGCGAGGATCGCCGAGCTGCGAGCCTCAGGCGTCGTGGCATGAAGATCGCGGTCCTGGGCGCGGGCAACGGCGGATGCGCGACGGCGGCGGATCTCGCGCTGGCCGGTCACCGCGTGAGGCTCTGGAGTCGCTCCGCCGACGCGCTCGGCCCGCTCGCCGACAACGCGACGATCACGCTCGAGGCGGAAGGGCGGCACGGAGCGGCGCGCCTCGAGCGCGCCACGACGGACCTCGGCGAGGCGGTCGAGGGCGCGGAGATCCTGATCGCGCCGCTGCCCGCGACGAGCCACGAGGACCTCGCCAAGCGCCTGGCCCCGTGCCTCAACGACCGACAGATCGTCCTGCTCACGCCGGGATCGCTCGGCAGCTACGCGATGGCGCGGGCGATCGCGCGCGCCGGTGGCACGCTGCCGCTGGCGCTTGCCGAGACCGGGACGCTCCCGTACCTCGCGCGCAAGACGGCGCCGGCCGTCGTGAAGGCGCCCGTGCGCGCCGCCAACCTGCCCATCGGCGTGTTCCCTGCGTCGCGGGGCCCGAGCGTCCTGCCGCGGCTCGCCGAGCTCTTCCCGGCCGTCCGCCCCTGCGTGGACGCCCTCGACGTCGCCCTCACCAACGCGGGGCCGGTGATCCATCCGCCGCTCGTGCTCCTCAACACGGGACCGATCGAGGGCGGGCGCTTCGACGTCCACGCCGCCGGCACGACGCCGCGCGTGCGCCGGCTCATCGACGCCGTGGACGCTGAGCGCCTCGCGACGCGCCGGGGCTGGGGCTACCCGGCACCCCACTACGAGCTGGCGACGTACTACGACGACGCGCGCGCGGCCGAGGGGCTCTATGGCGTGGGGGCGAAGACGAAGCTCGTGGCGAGCGGCCTGTGGAGCGAGATCCTCACGTTCGAGCACCGCTATGTCACCGAGGACGTCGCCCTCGGGCTCGCGCTCTTCGAGTCGGCCGCACGGGCAGCCGGTGCAGCGACGCCCGCCGTCACGGGGCTCCTCCTCGTGTTCGGCGCGCTGCTCGGGCGCGAGCTGACGGGCGGGGGCCGCGCGCTCGAGCACCTGGGGCTCGGAGACTTCAGCCGGCGCGAGATCCGCGCGTTCCTTCAGGACGGGTGGGCCTCGACGGCGTGGCGGAAGGCGATCCAGTGAACATGAGGGTCCTCCTCCCGCTGCTCGCCCTCGCCGTGCTGGCCGGGGTCCCTGCTCGCGCAGAGCAGGGCGTGACCGACGCCGAGATCTTGCTCGGCGGGTCGAACTCGTTCTCGGGCCCGCTGGCCTTCGCGGGCGAGCAGATGACGAAGTTCGGGGTCGACCTCTACCTCAAGGTCGTCAACGACGCCGGGGGCATCCACGGCCGGAAGGTGCTGACGAAGTGGTACGACGACGGTTACAGACTGCGGGAGGCGCAGGCCAACACCAAGAAGCTCGTTGAGCAGGACCGTGTCTTCGCGATCATCGCGCCGCAGGGCGCGACGCCGGTGGTCGCGACGCTCAAGTACCTCGAGGAGAACAAGGTCCCGCTCCTGTTCCCGTACCAGGGCTCGACCGTCACTCGCGGCCGGCGCTGGGTCGTCCAGGGCATGATGGTGAGCGACCGCATGTCGAAGATGATGATCGACTACCTGGTGGGCCAGCGAAAGTACAAGAAGTTCGCCGCGCTCTACCAGGACGACGAGTATGGTCAGTCGTTCCGCACGTCCCTCGCGAAGGACCTGGCGCGCCACGGCCTCAAGATGGTCGCCACCGAACCGGTGAAGCCTGGCGACACTGACGTGAGGGCTCAGGTCGCCAAGCTCCAGGGCGCGAAGCCCGAGGTCACCTTCCTGGTTCTCGTCCCCGGACCGGCCGCCCAGGCGCTCAGGGAGCGACAGAAGATCGGCTGGGCCGAGACACTCATGGTGTCCGTGGGCCCGCTCACCGACGAGCGTTATCTCGGCCTCGCCCGTGACGCCGCCGAGGGCGTCGAGGGGCTGTCGCTCTGGCCCGACCCGCTGACGTCTGACCTGCAGGGTGTCAGGCTCTATCGCGAGC
>Ga0209801_1000469_pt1 | contig 27031 bp, 27 predicted proteins | sample GraSoiAngelo_127_FD_185884 | JGI IMG/M metagenome (GOLD analysis project Ga0209801, IMG submission 185884) | Grasslands soil microbial communities from the Angelo Coastal Reserve, California, USA - 14_0927_09_40cm (SPAdes) (version 2) | ecosystem: Environmental > Terrestrial > Soil > Grasslands ... | reverse complement strand
CGCTGCCTGGCCTTCACCTGGCCTGAAGTTCTAAGGGATTTTTCGGAGGGTACTAGGGTCTTTTGGGGATTGCGTCACTCCGGGGAATCACCCCAATCTCTAAGAGTAGGCACGAACCCAGACGCACAACTGGGCTCCACCAGCTGCACGCCTCCATGCCTCAACCGGGCGTCGGCAGCTTGCCCCGACAAAAAGGCCCAAGAGCCATGTATTTGGATCACCGCCTTGGAGGCAGACAAGAAAGAAGGCTCCCTGTCATGGTGGCGGTGAACCTCGCACCGTTAGAGCCCACCCATCGCGAAAGGCACGAAAGAACCTATACCGACAATCTCAGTGCGCATGGCGCCCGCGTGCGCGCAACCTGCGCCTGGCAGCTTGGTGAGCACGCAGAGATTACTCCAGTGAGTGGGGAGGCTACCGTGCGCGGTGAGGTGGTCTATTGCCAGAGACTCGACAATGATCGGTTTTTCGTGGGTGTCAAGATCCGGGAAAGCCACATCCCTTGGTCCATCTTGCGGAGGTTTGTGGCATTTCGATGAAGTGGTGCCCTCCCGGTCTTACTCCATCGACTCGAGCCATTATTTCCGCGCGGTGCTGCCGTACGACTGGCCAGATAGTATTGGAGCCGAGGACGACCAAGAAAAGCATGCAAAAGGTGTGCGCCCAGGGAATTGGCTGTGGGACCGGTTCAGCCCCAGTTCTCAACTTGTAGACCCTGCACACGCTGGAACTCCTTCTCATTGCTTGTGACCAATACAGCTCCGAGGCTAAGAGCCTGGGCGGCAATGAACGCGTCCAGCGCGCCAATTGCCGTGCCGGAATTTTCGAGAGCGGCACGCACTCGTCCGTAGACTTCGACAACGTCATGGTCGAGCAGAAACACATCAAAAGGCGCGACGATTGCGGAGAGCAGTTGCTGTTCCCGCGCCCGCAAGTGCGGGTATTGTGCAGCTCGCTTTTCGAGTCCGTATTGCAGCTCGCACAGCGTTATGATGGAGAGGCCAATGGTGCTCTTGCTGTGTGCAGTGAGCCTGTGACGGATGGACCGGGAGTTGCTTCGCAACAGATCAATCCAAACCGTCGTATCGAGTAAGTACACGTCGGCATTATTCCCTGTCCCGATCGAACAAGCTTTCGAGACCGGCACGCGGCTGTTGGAATTGATCGCGCTCCAGCGTAAAGTCCCGCGGGAACTCATCGAGTGCAGCGAATAGTCCCGCCCAGCGGTCGCCCGTCTTCGGCACAAGCAAGATCGTATTGCCAACACGCTTCACATAGACACTGTCACCCGACACCCGGTATTCTTTCGGCAGTCTCACTGCTTGGCTCCGTCCGGTCATGAATACCTTCGCTTCCGCCACGGTCCGCCGAGGTTCCCTCGCGGGCCGCGAGCCACGCCCCTTACCGGATCGCGCCATGTGTCCTCCGTAACTTGACGGCACGCCTTAGGTACATATCATATGATATCTATCATAAAATCTTCTGTCAAGGTGTCCTGTGGTCGCCAAAAGTTCAGCCGAGACCCAAGACGGGGCGCTTCTTGGGAGAGAGGTCTGCGCAGGATTATCGTCTGGCTACAGCATGAAGACTCTGGAGGGCACGAACACGAAGCCGAGTGGGCGTGGAGCGCGTGGAGCATACATATGTATGTAAAGGACCGGCGGGAACCCCCAGCGTGCCGGGGCACACTAGCCAACTCAGAAAGAGTGTACCTCACACAATCAGTTTCCGGACCTCCTCCGAACTCGGCCAGGTGACGGATCAGAAAGTTGGCCCTGTCTGCCGTCTTTACCAGGCCCACGCGTATGCCTCGACTCGTGGGTCAGCCCCGGCGCTTAGCACGCCGGTCTTCACATCGATGATGATGGCGGCGCTGGACGCAAGGGACCAAGGTGGTGCGACACGCAACTTGTGACCGCGCGCGATGAGCTCTTTTTGCGTCGCTTCAGGAACGCGTTCCTCCACCGCCATATCGCCCGGAACCATGGTGTGTGGAAACGGCGAAGACGGGAAGCTGTGAGTGGTCCACCGCGGAGCTTCGATGGCCTGTTGGACGTTCATGCCGAAATCGATCACGTTGACCAATGTTTGCAAGGTGATCATCACCTGGTCGTCGCCGCCAGGACTTCCAGTAATCATGAATGGCTGGCGGTCCTTCATCACTAGCGTGCTCTGCAACGTGCTTCGGGGCCGCTTTCCGGGCTCGAGCGCGTTGGCCTCACCCCGAACCAGCGAGTAGTAGTCGCCACGGCAATTGAAGATGACTCCAGTATTTCCCATCACGACTCCCGTTCCGAAGACGCTGTGAAGGCTGGGTTCGAAGCTGACCATGTTGCGGTCCTGGTCGACAATTGCGATGTAACTCGTGTCGCCGTTGAAGTCCGCGTCACCGTCGAGAACGACCTGCCAGGGGCGCTCCGCAGCGCCGGCGACAGATTTTTCGGGTGAACCGGGGCGCAGTTCCAACGAAGCTTTTGCCGGATCGATGAGCTTTCTGCGTTCCCGTGCGTAGTCCTTCGAAAGCAATCCGTCGTACGGAATTTTGATGAAGTCCATGTCGCCGAGAAATTTCTCGCGATCGGCCATGGCCAGTTTCATGGCCTCAACATTGGTGGAGATGAAGTCGGCGCTATTATGCCCGAGCGCTTTAAGATCGTACCCTTCAAGCAGGTTTAGGGCGATCAACTCGGTCGGTCCCTGGCTGGCAGAAGGATTCTTATAAACCTGATAGCCGCGGTAATCGATGGAGACCGGAGTTTCCACTTTCGCGGTGTACTCCGCAAAGTCCTCGTAGCGGAACAGGCCGCCGTTGGCTTCTGAGAAGGCCGCCATCTCGCGCGCAATGTCGCCTGTGTAGAAGCGATCGCGGGCCGCTTTCAGTGCCTCGTGCCGCCCCTTTGCCTTATTCGCCCTTTCTGCTTCGATCAGCTCCTTCAGAGTGCGCGCGAGATCAGGATTCTTGAAGATCTCACCGGCCTTCGGCGTCTCACCGTTCGGCTTATAGATCTTGATGGTGGAAGGGTACTTGAGGATTTTCTGAGAGCTGGCAATCATGCGGGCGCGGGCTTCACTCAGGGGAAAACCGTTTTCCGCAAGGTCAATGGCAGGCTGGAGCACCTGCTCGAAGCTCATGGTCCCCCAGCGGTCTAGCAGGATGTACCACGCGTCCACCACGCCCGGAAGTCCGCCCGACAGCAGCCCATCGCTGACCGGAATCTTGCCACCGCTGTTCTTCTCGTACGACTCGATGGTCGCTAGCTTGGGAGCGCGCGGCTCCGCGTTGATGGAAAGCACTTTTTTCGCGCGCGCATCGTAAACGAGCACGACGGCGTCACTGCCGACACCATTGAGGGCAAAGTCAGTCACCGCGAGCGCCGCTTGTCCGCCAACGGCTGCATCGAACGCGTTGCCACCCGTCTGCAAGATGCGGCGGGCCGCCTCGGTTGCTTCCGCCTTCATCGATGACACGGCTGCCTGGCGGCCTCGAATGACCGGGCGCATGGTGCGGGGTAGGGAAGCGTCTGGGCCTTGGGCGACGGCATTAGCGGCAAAGCCCAAGCAGGCAATCAACATGCACAGAACAAGCGTTCTCTTCGAAACGGTCATGAGTGCCTCCCTGAATTGAAAGCGCAAGGCCTACGAAAACGCCTTGATTCGTCTCCATTCGTGCGTTGTGCATTCTACCGCATCGGAGCCGTAGAGCCTCTGCCTTCAGGAATGGGGATATAAGTCTCAAAACGGGCTTTCAATGCTCTGAGTAGTTCCTCACGTTGTTTTTTGAAAGGGTTACGTTTGACATGGTTATGTTAAGAGCGGATGCCGTCGGAATTCATCGGGTTCTCCCGACATTGCTCTTCGGGTGTGGACGACGTTCCCGCTTGGCTGACCTCATGTGCATTTGGCGACTATCAGCGTGATGTCGTCGGTCTGATCATGAGGACTGAATCTTCGAGCCTGATCTGCGACTGCTGACAGCAGCTCCGGCGGGGATAGCTCACGATGTTGCCTGGCGGCTTCCAGCAGACGCTCTTCACCAAATTCCTCGCCCTCACCGTTCAGAGCTTCCGTAACACCATCGGTGTAAAGCAGGACGGCGTCGCCCGGAGCCAGTTCGCGTTCTTCCATCGTGCAATCCCATTTCTCGAACAAGCCCACCACAGTGCAGGTTGCCCCCAGCCGTTCCAAACAGTCGCCGCCGCGCAGGAGCAAGGCAGGCGGATGGCCGCAATTCGAGTAGCGCAGCTTGCGCGTGTCATCGTCGTATTCGGCGAAGAATAGGGTAGCGTAATCCCCTTCGGCCGTGTTTTCGTAAAGCAACTGATTCACCGACCGCAGAAATCGTTCGGGCTGTTCCCACGCCGTCGCGCACTGGCTGCGTAGAGCTGCTTGGAGATTCGCCATGAGCAGAGCGGCTCCGATGCCTTTGCCCGCTATGTCCGCTAATACCAGGCCGAGCCTCCGGGCGCCGAGATCAAGAAAGTCGTAATAGTCTCCGCCGACGGTCCGAGCGGGATGGCAAATCCCCGCATAGACAAGCGTTCGAAACACCGGCTGGCGTTGCGGAAACAAACGGGTCTGCACTTGCTTGGCGATTGCCAAGTCGTGCGCAGCCTGGCGCTCCGCTTCCAACTTGGCCGCCTGGGCGCGGCGCTCTGCCTCCAGAGTGCGCGTCGCCTCATCGAACTCAATCAGAGAGAAACTGTTTCCATCCACATCTTCAAAAACCGCGTACCTCGCTTGCCCGCTTCCCCAGGAAGGTTCCATTGGTGGGAGCCGGAAGCGGACTCCGCGTCTCGACCATTCTTCGAACAAGCTACGCACGTCTTCGGTAAGAAAGCTAAATCCCGTGTTTTGGCCGATGCGTTGGTGCTCCGCGGACCGCTCGGGTGGCACAACAAGGGCGATCCCGGGCAGGCCCGCGCCCGCCGTTCCAGGGAGCCAACCAGCAGCGGGCGGAGCGACAACGATCCACTGGCCTCCCTCTGGGGTTTGCACGTTCACAATTGTCTCGAAATTTAGCTTTTCCACGAAGAACTGCCGACTCCGCTCCTGATCCCGGACCCAGAGCGTCACAAAGTTTAACCGGAGAAAAGGCTGTAAGAGTGCTGCTCGGAGTGCCGCTGCGTGCCGACCAAGCACTCCTCCGGGGTTCGCTGAGTGTTCCATCGCGACTGATTATTCCACAGAGTCGGAATAGAAGTCGCGATGGCCCATGCGCTTGCCAGGGGCCGACCAAAAAGCCGGGTATCGAGGAAAGGCGTCGGCGAGTGTGGCCGAGCTGCCCGTTCAGTCGGTGGCTCGTCCGCTGCGCCACTTGGTGGCATACGGCAGCACGAACCGGTACAAACCGGTGAGCAGCAGGAAGACGAGCGGGAGCACCGCCAAGAGGCCCAGCCGGTCAGTATACGATCACGACTTTTGAGCCGCCTGAGGTGGCCAGCGGGGCGGTTCAATACCGAACTGCTTGGCGTACTCCGCGTTCAACCGCTGCCAGCCGGCGAACTTCATGGCCTCGGCGCCGACCATGCGTGCAATGGGCTGACCGGCCAGAAGCTGATTCAGAACATCGAAAGCAATGTGCCATCCGGCAGCACCCATTGAGATGAAGCGGCGATTGATGGTGTGCCACAGCGTCAGGCGTGTGCCGCCACCAAAGGCTTCGAGTTCCCACCGGGTATCGCTGTACTCCAGTACCTTGGGAGCGTCGGCTCGCGTCACTTTAGTTTCGATCGCTGTGGGCGTTCCCACCCAGGTGAGCTTCACCGTTCCAACCGTACCCAGGCTCCCATCGACCTCAAATGGCGCCCACTCGCGCAGATGCGCCGGGTCGGTAAGCGCCTGCCAGACTTTTTCCGGCGGGTGGCCCAGTTCTCTGACGAGAATGAGCGTCCACTTCTCGCCTTCCTTTCGTACCTGCGCCCCGCTGGCCGGACCCGGTGTGTACTGCTGGCTATCGGTCATCTTCTCCTCCTTGTCTTCCCTTTCTCTGGTGTCGATTGATCCATGCGGTCGAGGTGGCGTCCGAGAGCATCTACGTGAGCGGACCAGATCCGGCGGAACTGAGCCAACCAGTCATCCACCTCCTGGAATGGTTCAGGTTTCAGCCGTCAGAGACGCCTCTCCTGCGTCCACCGTGGATTCCACGAAACCGGCCTCTCGCAGCACGCGCAGGTGCTTTGACACGGTCGGCTGCGGCATACGAAGCTGACGCTCGATCTCTCCAACCGCTTGTTGGGACGAGACCAGGAGGCTCAAGATCGCGCGGCGGTTCGGCTCCGCAATGATGTCGAAGACAGATTCCACGCTCTTCATATACTCCATTGGGCATATACGTGTCAAGGTATGTCTGGGAGCGTACGGGTTTTCACTAAAGGAACTGTTCCATCCCCCTCATCTTTACTCATCTGGTTTCCTTTCTCTTCCTGACCATCTTCGCCGGCTGCCTTCCCCAACCCACTCTGGTCGCCGATCGCTCGGTCACGCGGTTTTCGCCGCGCTTCAGGTACTATTCAGCCGTCGGACTACTGACAGAGCATCGCTCGCCATTTCGCTTGCGCTTATAGGTCCGCTTACCCCAATGCCAACCGGGGACTCTGTCAACTCTCCTGAGGTCACGCGCTGTTCTTCCGTACCGTGCCGTCCGCAAACACCTTGGTGCGGTGGGTGAATGAGAATGCCTTCGTCTCAGAAGTGCAGACGCGAGCTTGCCCACCTTTGGCCGACCGGTTCATCTTGGGTTTCCCCATCGATTACGGCCCGGTACTTCTCCGCAGGCCCTTCGGATCCCACCTCACGATGGACACCCTGCCCTCCGAAGTACAGCAAGCGGTGGCTTTAGGTCGGTCTTGGCTGTATCCAGCTTTCGCCTTCGTGCCCGTTTAGACGTCTCCATACCTTCCGCTTTCTCCGGCCAGCGAGGCTGCGAACCCCGCTTCTTGGATATGGCGCCCCTCATTTGAGCGCCAGAGGGACTTCAGCCCTCCTGAACAACGCGCTGCTCAGCGCGCACTTTTTGTTTGCCGACGATTCGCCCGGAGAGTGAGCCTATAATGCGAACTTATCCGCATCGCAATCCGTGGGCGTGCTGGTTTCCTGCCGCCCTCCACGGCGATTTAGGCGGGTCGGCCTAAACAAGAATTAGACTACACACATGGGCGAATCACCTCGTCAGTCGTGGGTACGTACGGCCGTTCTCCTCGGTATCGGGTACGCCCTCGTTGGCATCGCTTTCGCCGTACCAGCCACTCACATGCAGGCGTGGCGCTTGGCGGCGTGGGTAGTGAGCGCCATTGGCTACGCAGTTCACATAGCGTACGAGCGCTTTCGGCTGCAAAACTCACCTGGTTCGGCCGCCCTGCACGTTGCCTTTGCTGTTGCGCTTGGAGCATTCGGACTTGCTGTTGGCGCCAACATCCATTCGCTGTCTGCCGGATCGACCCAGCACCGACACCTCCTGCTTCTCTCGCTCGGGATCTGGCCGGTCATCACGGCGCTGCCTGCGTTTCTTGTCGCGTTCGGCACAAATATGGTTCTGGCGCGTGTGCTCGGGAGTCGTGGAGGGGAATAGCTGAGTGTTGCGTGTGGTCGCGTGGCACCCAGGCAGGTTCAGATGGGCACCTATCCGGATTGCCAACATTACGGGGCGAGTGGACAGAATGGTCGAATTATCCCGAGACGCTCGGTTGACTTAAGCGCTTCTCATTGGCTTCTCACAGCTTAGTCCCAATCCGGTCCAAGCGGGAAAAATCACCTACGGTTTACCTTTTTCGTGGTCGTAACCTGCCATGCCATCCGCAGCAGACCTTCAAGCGCGTCGCGACTGATGCGCGCCAACCGGACAAGGACGACTGGATAATTTTGGTAATGGTCCTTTAAATAGTAGATGTCCGGAGCGGACTCGAGCAGTTCCGTGCGCTGTTCGAAATCGACGCGAACGGCCAGCGAGTTCGACTCCGCCGATTTATGCGTCGGAATGACGGCCAGCCATTGGCCGCGGACTTTGAGGGCGGACGAACCCCAAGCGCTGGATTCTTCCACGTCAGGTAAGCGGAGGGCGATTTTTCGCACCGTATCAAAATCAATCTTCGTTCGTGACATCTGTCCCAAGAGATTACCATTGAAGCCGGTATCATCGTACATTTGATGGCAATCGCATCCTTTCCGCGTGGACCAAAGAATCCGTCTAAGCATCTCTTCTGGCCTCGCGCGTATTTTTTGAGGAACACAGGCGGGCGCGAGCAAATCACTCGCCCTTGGCGACTAGTCGTCACCTATCTGCCGTTTCAAACACGCGAATGGCCGACCAACTGGACACCATCCACGTGTGAACGGATCAATTCAGGCCATGTGTAGTGTAGATCACGACACGGGCTTACCGATCTCCCAATGATGTCCGAACGGATCGACGACCCTACCGATGCGCCAGCCATGTTGATTTCCCACCGGCCAAACGATGGCAGCTCCCGCAGCAACTGCCTTTGCGAACGCGTCATCTGGGTCGTCCTTGATTAACACTATCCTTACGGTTCCGCCGCCAAGCGTCTCAGGACTGAAGTTCTTGTGCTCGGGAGACTCATCGGCCACCCAAAACTCTGCGCCATCGATTGAGAGGCGGGCGACAACCGCGCCATCAGGTGCATCGATACGATACACAACGTTAGCAGCAAAGGCGGATTTGTAGAATTCCACTGCCTCCGCTCCTCGCCGGACAGAGAGCATCGGGGATATCGAAGTATTTACCATTATATAGCTACTTTACTATAAGAGTTAAAATCACACGGCCGTATTGTCGCCGATACGGCCAGACTGGGTACCACGGGTCATCGCTTCCCGCGCTTCTTGTTTGCTACTCCGCTCCGCGCAGCCAAAGGGCGCCTTTTCCCGCTTGGTCTTTGCGTTCTTCTCAATTCGCAGTTTCCACGCGGTTCGGAGTGCGCCCATCAGTACATCCTCGTTCGCTGCCGCCAGGCGAATATGGGTGTGTCCCATTTTCCCCAGCCGCCAGGAATCGGCAAGAAAATCTCGGGAGCCTCCTCCACAAACGCCGCCTGCTGCTCTAGCGTAAGCATCAGGTTTCCGTACCCCTCTGCCTGCGAGGCCAGCGAGGCAAATTTCCTGCCTGCCTCCTACACGAAAAGCTGGCAATCCTGCGTGGGAGTACTCTTCCAGTCCTTGCGCGCTATGTCTGGCTCAACATTTCACCTAAATCATCGCGAATGGAACAGTCTTTTTCGTCAGACGGCGGAAAGACATGGGAAGTTAACTGGATATGTGAGCTCTCACGATAAGTATCGCCATCCCATTTTTCAACGCAGGGCCGGTCAAATGCTCGGCTCGACGGCTGGACTGTCCGGGGTGAGCAGGTGTTGTCTAGTCCCGTCTTTGTTCGTGTCTGATACTCTTCGCGATACGTGTTGAGTTTAACCCAAAATCATCTAGGTAGGTAGGAAACGCAGCGCCGAAATACAGCTCAGCGAGCAAAACCGCTGCACACGCCGCTATTCTTCTCGCAACGCGACCATCGGATCCACTCGCGTCGCCCGCCATGCCGGAATCACGGTCGCGGCAAACGCCACTGCCGCCAGCAGCGCCGGTACTGCTGCGAATGTGAACGCGTCTGTCGCACTCACACCAAATAACAAGCTGCTCATCACCCGAGTCAACAGGGCTGCGCCGACAAGGCCCACCACAATTCCAATCCCAACTAACTGCATTCCCTGACGCACGACCAGGCTAATGATGTTTCCCGGCTGCGCACCTAATGTCACCATCAAGCCTATGTCGCGAGTGCTCTGCGTCACCAGATGCGACATTACGCCGTACAGCCCCACCGCCGCCAGCAACAACGCGAACACGGCAAACGCTCCCAGCATCGTGCTCGAAAAGCGCTGCCGCGCCAGCGAATCATGCATCCGTTCCTGCATCGTCCGGATACCGTAAACCACCACGTCCGGATCGACCGCGTGGATTTCGCTTACCACGGCTGAAGCTAACGCCGCCGCTTCCGATGACGTTCGCACCGCGAGAAACATTCTCTGACCGGGCATTTGCTGGTGCGGAAAATAAGTCGCGATCTTGCCTTCCGTTTCCAGGCCGTATTGCTTGACCACGCCCACCACACCGACAATCGTGATCGGCTTCTTAGGGTCGAACCACAAGTGTTTTCCAATGGGATCGCCGTCCGGCCAGAAGCGCTGCGCAAACTTCTCATCAATGATCACAACCTGCGGCTTATCCGCTGTATCATCCTCGTTGAAAAATCGGCCCTTGCGTAGCGGAATCTCCATCGTCCGGAAATAACCTGTGCCTGCGACGCGAATATCCGCTTGCAACTCCTGGCCCGGGGGCGGCGCATAACCTTCCACGTCGATCCCTCCCCAACCCACCTCGCCCGTCAGCGGCAGCGCAGAAACCACGCCTTCTGCCACCACACCCGGCAGGTGCGAGACACGCGTCTCGACTTCCTTGTAGAAATTGATGATTGGTTTATGGTTTTTATCGTTCTGGTACTCCCGGCCAGCGGCGGCAACCTCCATCGTCACCACGTGATGGGTATTGAAGCCCGGGGGAACGCTTTGCAGCCGCACGAAGCTGCGAATCAGGAGCCCGGCTCCGATCAATAGCATCAACGAAAGAGTCAGCTCGGAAACGACTAGCAATCCCCGCAAACTGTGCCTTCTCAAATGCAAACCGCCCTCGCCCTGCCCGCTGCGCCCGCCTGCTTTGAGCGAACTGTTTACATCTACTTTAAGTGCGCGCCATAGCGGCGCAACACCGAACACAATTCCAGTCGTCAGCGAGACGCCGAGCGTGAACATCAGGACTGCGCCATTGACTGCGATGTCTTCCAATCGCGGAATGTTTCCAGGATTCATTGCGCGCACGATGTAAATACTCAGTTGCGCGACCAGCAGCCCCACCCCGCCGCCAAGAAGTCCGAGGAGAACACTCTCAGTAAGCAGCTGTCGTGCAAGCTGCCGCCAGTCCGCTCCCAATGCCGTGCGCACCGCCAATTCCTTCTCGCGTCCCGCTGCGCGTGTCAGCAGCAAGTTGGCAACGTTGGCGCACGCAATTAGCAGCACCAAGCCGACCGATCCCAGCAGCACCAGCAGCGCCCGGCGTACGTCCCCGACCACCTGCTCTTGCAACCCGATCACATGCATCCCGAAACTCGCGTCGCGCTTGTCCTTCTCCCGGATGCGGCTCGCGATCACATCAATATCCGCCTGCGCCTGTTTCACCGAAACGCCCGGGTTTAACCGCACCATGATGTTGTAGTTTTCGTCGCCCCTCCTTTTCACGGCATCGGCTCCCAGCGGCAACGGCGCAAAGACGTCCATCTTGTCCATGGGAGTCTCCGACGGCATCACTTCGGCGTTAAGCATGAAACCGCGTTGAAGCACGCCCGCTACGATGAACGGATTATCGTTGAGCACTATGGTCCGTCCTAGAATCCCGGGGTCGGCATTGAACAGGCGTTTCCAAACACGCTCGCTGAGAATCGCCACATCCGGTTTGCCGGGCTTGTCCTCTTCCGGCAGCAGCAAACGGCCCAGAAGGGGTTTTGCGCCGAGCATCTCCAACAGGCTGGATTGCGTGCGTAATCCAAAAACCCGCTCTGGCTGCTCGCGGCCCGTCAGAATGAATGTCCGGCTCTGCGCCAGGGCCATCTCCTCGAAGGAATGATTTTCATTCTGGACATCGATGTACTCGCCCGGCGATGGCCAGTCGCGCAGAATTCCGATTGCCGGAGAATGCAGCCACACGGCAGCCAGCCGGTCCGGCTGTGGATAGGGCAGGGGGCGCAACAGTAGCGCATCTACGACGCTGAAAATCGCCGAATTCGCACCGATTCCGATGGCTAAGGACGCAACCATCACCACGGTCAGCATCATGTTCTTGCGAAGCGTGCGTAAGGCAAATCGAAGGTCTTGAAACAAGGTGTGCATTATCCCTCCCGGTTTTGAATGATTGTATGACCTGATTGGTCTTCCGGCTAAAAGGATTTTGGCTGGAGTTCAGCCGCCACCGCTCCGGCACTCCATGCGTAGTTTCGGGCGGATGACGGACTACTCGGACACAACCGAATTGTTTCCGGGTTGCCGTTACCACTCGGACGGAGCGCTCTGAGGCTTTACGCCGGTTGAGATCGGACGTAGGTCGTTATCGACAGCGGCAACGCGCCCTAGCGATTCGCATCCGGTGCGCGTGAGCACCCCGAGATCGTCTTGCGGCGCGAGGGCTCGCCTCGCCAATCTGAACTTGACTCGCGCATCTCGCCATCGTAGGCTAAGAATTCTTGGTATGGGACGCAAGGCGCAAAAGAACGATTCGTTGCCCGGTTCACTGGACATGTTAATTCTGCGGACGCTGTCGCTGCGCGACCTCCATGGATACGGCATAGTCCAGTTCATTCAACAATCGTCCGACAATGAGCTCCTCGTCGAGGAGGGCTCGCTGTACCCCGCTCTCCAGCGGCTGGAGCTAAACGGCTGGATCGACGGTGTCTGGGGCGTGACGTCGAATAATCGGCGGGCGAGGATCTACAAGATCACGGCGGCTGGCCGGAAACAGCTGGCCGTTGAGACCCGGAAATACGCCAAACTCACGTTGGCGATCGCCCGTGTAATGGGAGCGGAGTGACGAACATGTTACGACGGCTGAGGTATTGGATAGAAAGCGCCAGGCGCAGCGAGGAGCTGCGTGAGGAAATGGAACTCCACCTTGCGGAAAAAGCCGCGGAACTGCAAGCAAACGGTATGACGGTGGAGGACGCCCGGGCTGAAGCGCGCCGGCGATTTGGCAACGTCGGACTGAAGCAGGAAGAGTCACGGGAGATTTGGATCACACGGTTTTGGTCGGAACTTGGCCAGGATGTCCGCTATGGCTGTCGCACCATAACCGCCAACAAGGCATTCAGCGCCGTGGCGGTCTTGTCGCTGGCGCTTGGCATCGGAGCCAATACTGCGATCTACAGCTTCATGGAGTCGATTCTGTTGCGCTCGCTGCCGGTGGCTGATCCCGAGTCGCTGGTGGTCTTGAATTGGCATAGTCCGCCGCCCCAGGACGCCAGCAAGGAATGGGTCCACGTCATGCACGCGGTACAGGGCATGGCGTGGCCGGGCGATAAAGGCGCCATGGTCAGCGGCATGTTCCCATACGGCGCGTTCGAGACGCTTCGCGAGGAGAATCCCGTCTTTTCCACGCTTTTCGGATACTTCAACGGACTAAACCATAACCTGGCCGTCCGCGGACAGGCCACGAGCGCCAGCACGGAGTACGTCACCGGCGAGTATTTTCGCGCCCTGGCAGTGTCGCCGGCTGCGGGACGTCTGATCGATTCCGAAGACGACCGTCCAGGCGCAGCGCCGGTCGCCGTAATCAGTTTTGCTACAAGCCAAAATCGCTTTGGAGGACCGCCGAGTGCGATTGGACAGTCGATTCTCGTCGATAACACTGCCTTCACGGTGATCGGTGTCGCGCCGCCGGAATTCTTCGGAGTCGATCCTGCGGCGGCGCCGGACCTCTACCTTCCGTTGCACACGAATCTGCTCGCGGACGGTGACCGAGCGGCTCGTATGTATGACGACGGAAACTACTACTGGATCGAAATGATGGGCCGCCTGCGTCCCGGCGTAAGCATGGCCCAGGCGCAGGCAGTGCTGGCTCCTCGTTTCCATCAATGGGTTGCCACCACCGCGACGACCGACGGTGAGCGCGCCAAACTGCCCGCCCTGATTCTGAATCCCGGCGCCGCCGGTCTGGGTAGCTTGCGCCGCAAGTATTCCAAGCCTCTGTGCGTGCTCCTGACGATGGTGGGATTGATCCTGGCGATCACGTGCGCGAACATCGCCAATCTGCTGCTGGCAAGGGCCGCCGCGCGACGCCGCGAAATGGCGGTCCGGCTCAGCCTGGGAGCGGGACGGTTCCGCGTCGTGCGGCAGTTGCTTACCGAGAGTGTGATGCTGGCGGCGCTCGGCGGAGCATTCGGGGTCTTGTTTGCGATCTGGGGTGTGCGAGCGCTGACGTTTCTACTCTCCAACGGGCACGAGAACTTTGCGCTTCACGCGGAATTGAACTGGAACGTGCTGGGCGTGACGGCGGCGCTCTCAGTGGTTTGCGGCCTGTTATTTGGACTCGCTCCAGCAATTCAGTCGACGCGTCCGGACGTCATGCCCGCGCTACAGAATGGCCGCGGGGGCGGACCGCGCCGCGGCGCGCCGCACGTGCTGGTGGTCGCCCAAATCGCGCTCTCTTTTCTCATCCTGGTCGCCGCCGGTCTGTTTGTCCGGACACTCAACAACCTGCACTCCGTCCAACTGGGATACGCTCGCGAGAACATCCTTCTGTTCTCGCTGAATGCGCGCCAGGCCGGGCATCGCGACCCGGAGATCGTCACTTTTTACACGGACCTGCGCAAGCGCTTCGAATCGATCCCCGGCGTGATCAGCGCGACGCTTTCGCAATCCTCGATCATCAACGCCGCCCGCGCCGGGCAGGCAATCAGGGGCACAATGAAGATCGGCGCTGTTACCTTGGATGGCGCACGCGTCATGGCCGCCGGACCGCGTTTCCTCATGACGATGCAGATTCCGATTCTGGCCGGGCGTGAGATTGACGACCGCGACCAACCGGGCTCCAGGCCGGTTGCGGTGATCAGCGAGCGGCTCGCGCGAACTTACTTCGGGGACGAGAATCCGGTGGGCCGGCGCATCACGCTCCCGGACGAGAAGCGCGATCTCGAAATCGTCGGCGTGTCGGCTAACCTGCGGTACGGTGGTCTGAAAAATGAAGAAGAGAGTGCAATGACCGTGTTCGTAGCGCTTAGCCAGTTTTCTCCGGACCGAGTGACCTACGCGCTGCGCACTGCGGGTGATCCGCTGAGGTTTGTTCAGAGTGTGCATGAGATCGTGCGGGAGGCAGATTCCCGCATACCCGTCACAAACGCTGTCACACAGGCTGCCGAAATCGATCGGACCATCACCCAGGAACTCACGTTCGCGAAACTATGCACGGGTTTCGCGGTTCTCGCTCTCCTGACGGAGTGCGTGGGACTCTATGGGACGATGTCCTACAGCGTCGCGCGGCAGGTCGGCGAGATTGGGATCCGTATGGCTCTGGGCGCGCAACGCGGCGCCGTGGTATGGATGGTTCTGCGTCGCGTTCTACTATTGGCGGCGGTGGGACTCGCGATCAGCGTGCCTGCCGCGTTGAGCGCGTCCCGGCTTGTCAAATCGTTTCTGTTCGAGACCCAGCCCAACGATCCGGGAACCCTGGCGCTGGCCGGTGTCGTCCTCCTAAGCACCGCGATCCTCGCCGGCTATGCGCCGGCAAGGCGAGCGTCCCGAATTGATCCACTGGCGGCTCTGCGGCACGAGTAAGACATGTTCCTTCGTGCCGCAACGAAGGATGAAAATGTTCCGCGCCCGCGTACGTCTATCACAGTAGCCGCTCGCGATAGAGGCCGAGCTACGTTGGCCCACTTTTAGCCCGCGCACGAGTATGGCCCGGATGCTGCTGACGCACAACGAAAAGTCGCTTGGCTGACAGGTTGACCAACCTCAGTTCGTCGATCCGCGCTGAAGTGAGCAGCCCGGAATCGTCTAAAAAAAGAGACGACGCAGCTCGGTTTCGTCGGGATTTATCCCAGTAAACCCGACCGCACCATTATTTCCGGCTCGCCGACATTACCGGCCAATATTTTGAATTACTTTCTAAAAGAGGTTTTAAGTGGGAGGTGTTATTCTTTTCCAGTTGGATTTTTCTTTTAGAAGGAAAGAGCTTCACTTCCGGCTAAGATCTTGAGTGGTCAGGCGGCTCGGAAAGTGGGAGAAAACGAATCGTAGCTCATTGGAGATCGTCCCTTGTGGACGATTTGCTGGTCACCCCACCAAACGTCAATCCTAATTAGGCGCACGCAGGCGGGCAGAGATTGGCCGGTTAAGCCGACCATCCGTCCGGTGCTGTGGGAGGAGTTGGCTTGCGGCTTCTTTTTTGCGTTACGATTGGTCCGCCGTGCATTCTGGCTACGGGCGGGAGCGAGCGAGCATGGGAACTCTGATTCAAGACTTGCGCTTCGGCCTGCGCATGTTGTGTAAATCTCCAGGGTTTACGGCGGTTGCCGTGCTCACCCTCGCCCTCGGCATCGGCGCTAACACCGCGATGTTCAGCGTAATGCAGGGTGTCGTGTTGGCCCCGCTGCAATACGTTAGTTCGGATCGTTTGGTAATGGTCTGGGAGAATAATCCACGCTTTCCGCGAACGTGGGTTTCGTACCCTAACTTTCGAGATTGGCAGCGCAGTGCTCGCTCATTCCAGCAGATGGCTGCGTTCAGGCAGGAAGGCGTTGATTTCGCAGGTCCTGGCACACCCGAACACCTTAATGGGAAGGAAATCTCCTCCGGTCTCTTCAGCACCTTGGGCACGGAATTAACTCTCGGGCGCGAAGTCTCGCCCGAAGAAGACCGGCACGGCGGAACGCCGGTTGTTATCATTAGTAATCGTTTGTGGAAAAATCGGTTCGACGGCAGTCCTAAGGCGCTTGGCAAGTCACTAACCCTGGGGGGAGTGGATTACACCATCATCGGAGTCACTCCGTTCGGAGTCACCGCGTTAGGATCTCCTCTGGAAGACGACGCCGATGTTTACACGCCGCTGGGCCAGAGCGACCCTCTTATCCTCAACGATCGCGCGGCCCACAACGGAATCTACGCCTTAGCCCGCCTGGCACCTGGGGTGACTTTGGCACAGGCTCAAGCGGAGATCAGCACGATACAGAATGGCCTGGACCATCTCTACCCCGATGCCAATCGAGATTTGGGAATTTACATCGAGCCCCTTAAGCAGTTTGTGGTAGGGGACGCCGGCAAAATGCTTCTCCTGTTGTCGGGGGCCGTAGGGCTCGTCTTGCTGATTGCTTGTGCAAACGTCGCCAATCTACTATTTGCGCGGGCGGCGGCCCGAGTACGGGAGTTTGCTGTTCGCTCGGCGCTTGGAGCGAATCGCGCGCGCTTGGTGCGGCAGCTGCTCACGGAAAGCGTGCTTCTTTCTCTGCTTGGCGCTGGTCTAGGACTCCTGTTTGCGATATTGGGAGTGAAATCGGTCCCGGCGGCGGTCTCGGAAAACTTGCCGCGTAGCGAAAACATCGCTGTGAATGGTCCCGTCCTGCTTCTTACGCTATGTGCGTCGATTGCTGTTGGGATTCTGTTTGGTCTTGCGCCTGCGCTGAAAAGTTGGAACAGCGACCCGCAAGCCTCGCTGAAGGAGGGAGGCCGCGGTTCCACAGTTGCGCATCATCGCACGCAAAGCATTCTCGTGATCGTCCAAATGGCCTTGACCTTGGTGTTGCTGGTGGGCGCGGGCCTATTGTTCCGAACGCTTCGGCACTTATCGGATGTTAATCCTGGCTTCGACATCCAGCACATCATGACTTTCAAGGTCGGAGTTTCGCATTCCCTAACGAAGACGGCCCCGAGCACCCGAACTGCCTATCAGCAGTTGATCGAGCGCATTCGTCAGATTCCTGGCGTGCAGGGGGCTGATTTCACGGGTTCAGTTCCGCTCAATGGGGGCTGGATTATGCCCTTCTGGATTGGCTCGCAGAAGCCGGCTTCGCTTCAGGGCGCTCCCCGGCTAGTGATGTTCCTTACAGGTCCGGATTACCTCCGGACGATGGGAATACCGCTGCTTCGGGGCCGATTTTTCAGCCCCGAGGACACCACCAGCTCCCCATGCGTCATGGTCATCGACAGTGTTCTCGCCGGCATCTATTTTCCAGACAGTGATCCACTGGGTCAGACGCTATCAGCAGGATTTTCGCCTGTTGGCCCCTGCCGGATTGTCGGCATGGTGGGCCATGTAAAACAGTGGGCGCTAAACGACTCCAGCACGGATATTCAAACCCAGGCCTATTTTCCGCTCTACCAAGATCCGGACCAATGGGTGCCACTAAACTATCCGAACATGACGATCGTCGTTCGCACACCGCTCGACGTTGCATCTGTCATGCCTGCAATAAAGAGCGCGGTCTACGGAGCAGGCAGCGACCAGCCGATCTTTAACGTCGAAACCATGCAGCAGATTGTTTCGGAATCGATGTCTTCGCAGCGATTTCCGATGATTCTGCTAGGGGCGTTTGCTGCCCTGGCGTTGCTGCTAGCGTCCGTCGGAATCTACGGCGTGATTTCCTATTCGGTGGCACAACGTATTCATGAGATTGGGATACGTATGGCGCTTGGTGCGCATAAGCGCGATGTTTTTCGGATGGTGGTGGGGCAAGGCCTTGCTCTGGCTCTCGCGGGCCTCGCTATCGGTGTGGTTGCCGCGCTAATTCTCACCAGAGTGCTGTCCAGTTTTTCGCTCCTGCTGTATGGAGTTGGCGCGAGCGATCCGGTAACGTTCATCACCGTGTCAGTAATGTTGCTTTTTGTAACGGTCGTAGCATGTTACATCCCCACGCGGCGAGCGATGCGGGTCGATGCAATGGTCGCCTTGCGATACGAATAGTCCAGCGCGCATGTAGGCGACTAACAGCTTTTAAAGCTACCTCGGATGAACGTGTGAGACCTGTATGCGTTCCTGGCGATTGACGGGCAACCCTTCCATAATCCGGTAAGGTAAGGGTTGCCGACAACTCGTCCCGAACTGTCGGACGAGTCGGAATAACAGATGTTTCTTGCGGTACGATTGGCCTACTTTGCAACTTGGCTGAAGGACTGACGTGCGCGGGAATTGGGACGTTGTTAACACTTTGGCGCTGGGAACGTCCTTCATCTCAGCGCGTCTAGAGATGCGCGTGGACCCAATCGTGGCGCTGCGGCACGAGTAGGCGTCGCGGTGTTTGTGCAGATGGAGCTTCACGAATTGCCGATGGTCGAATCGTTCCTGCAGGATCTTAAATTCGCTCTTCGAGGATTGCGGAAGAATCCTGGATTTTCGCTGGTTTGCACTTTGACGCTGGCGCTGGGCATTGGCGCAAACACAGCGATCTTCACCGTGATCAATGCGGTATTAATTCGGCCAGTTCCCGGCGTCGCGAATCCGGCGGAGCTCGTAATTTTTGAGCGCCTGCAGAAAAATAATCCCGACTACTCCTTTGGCTATCCCGACTACCTTGATTACCGGTACTACAATCAATCTTTTACGGGACTGGCCGCACGCTGCCGCGCACCGCTCGGGCTGAGTCACGGCACAACTGAGCGAATCACCGGCGAATTGGTTTCTGGCAACTACTTCTCAGTGCTCGGCGTGAATCCCGCCAGGGGCCGCTTGATCGTTCCAGAGGATCTGCGAGCGGACGACGAGTCCCCTGTCGCGGTGTTGAGTTACGGAATATGGCAGAGAGTTTTCGGCGCGGACCCACAAATCGCCGGGAAAAGTATTCTGCTCAACGGTTACAGTTTCACCGTAGTGGGAGTAGCCGCCGCTCAATTTGAAGGAACGACCGCGGGTTCGCCTACTGACGTCTGGCTGCCGCTGACCATGCAACCGGAGGCTATGCCGCGAATGTCGCACGGGGTGCTTCACAACCGGAACTCTGGATGGATTGAGATCTTCGGCCGGTTGAAGCCCCACGTCAGCCTTGTCGCGGCTCGCAGTGAAATGCAAGCTATCGCGGGGCGGCTTGCGATTGCATACCCGGAATCCAATGAGCATCGCAGCGTGGATTTGATCCCTAGTTTTGGGATGGACCCTGACGACCGCGCCACTCTTCAAAAATTCTTTGGGCTGCTGATCGCTTCCGTAGGACTCCTCTTGCTGATCACATGCAGCAACGTTGCGAATCTGTTGCTCTCTCGGGCCGACTCGCGGCGAAGAGAGATTGCCGTGCGGCTGGCGCTTGGAGCCAGCCGTGGACAACTAGTTCGGCAGCTTTTGACGGAAGGCTTGTTGCTTTCCTTCCTGGCGGGAGGACTCGGCCTGCTGCTGGCACCCTGGACCGGGAGACTAATTCTTGCTTTCCGCCAGCCGCTCTACGCGCTGCGCAACGTGGACACAAGTCCGGACACCCGCGTGCTGGCGTTCACGCTGATGGTGGCCTTGCTGACGGGAGTGTTGTTCTCTCTCGCGCCCGCCTTGCAGGGATCAAAGCCCGACCTAGTCGTCGCGCTAAAGGACAACGCACCGGGATTGGGAAGGCGTTCGCGTCTGAGAAATGTGCTGGTCTCGTCGCAAGTGGCACTTTCTTTAGTTCTGCTCGTGGTGGCAGGTGTAATTGTTCGCAGAATGCAGAAGATTGTGAACCAGGATCCTGGGTTCATTACCAGCAATTTAATGATGATGTCCATTTCCCCGAGCATCCAGGGGTACTCGGAACTGCAAGCCCAACGCATTTATGAGGAACTCCTGGCTAGGATTGAGCGGATTCCCGGAATTCAATCCGCAAGCCTCGCAGGCACTGTCCCACCGGAAGACTGGAGCAGCCGGGTTTCCATCTTTTACGAGGGCCAAGTCCCGGCCTTGGACTACTACCGCGGCCACGAATTCGAGGTGGGCATACGAGTCGATATGAACAATGTGGCTCCGAAATATTTCCGGACCATGGGGATTCCGATTCTGAAGGGGAGAGATTTTAGTGAACTTGACAGGCCCGGAGCGCCATTGACCGCGATCGTGAGCCAGCGGCTGGCGCAGCGCCTTTGGCCGGGTCAGGATGCGGTGGGCAAGCGGATCGAGTGGCCCTCATGGGTGGGCGCCCCTCGGCCACCCCTCGAGATCATCGGCGTTTCCGCAGACGCCAAGTACCGCTCTCTCATGGCCGATTCCCCGCTTCTGCTCTACTTGCCGGAACTTCAGAACTACAACGGAACACCGAGGCTCGTCATTCACACTTTGGCAGATCCCGCGGGACTCCTTCCGACTGTACGCAGCGCGGTCGCGTCTTTAGATGCGAATTTACCGGTCTTCGCCGTTAAAACAATGTCCGAACAGGTTGGCGATTCTCTTTGGCAACCGCGGATGGCCGCGGGGATATTGGGGAGCTTCAGCTTTCTTGCTCTGGTGCTCGCCGCCGTGGGACTTTATGCAGTGGTCGCACAGTGGATGGGTCAGCGGACGAGGGAGATCGGAATTCGCATGGCGCTTGGGGCAAAGCCGCGCGACGTGATGCGTTTAGTTTTCGGATATGGAACTGCACTGGCGTTCTGGGGAATTGTGGTGGGCATCTTCGTTGCTTCAGGCGCAGCGCGTATAGTGTCCGCGCAGCTGTTTGGCGCGGGCAGCACCGACGTCTTGACGATGGCGCTTATCGTTGTTCTGCTCTTGCTCGTGACGCTGGCGGCATGTTACATCCCCGCGCGGCGGGCGATGCGGATGGATCCCATGGTCGCGTTGAGATACGAATAGGTTAGCGCCGGGATAAACCGGCGTGGAGGAGCAGATGAAAGAGCTGTACGGTGAAGGCCCAGCGAGCCACACCGACCCCGAGTCATGTGTGGTCAGTCGAAAGGCTGGCCATGAAGCGTTGACAGGGGCACATGCAGGCGGAGCATTGAGCCGCGAAATATCTGGAAATCAGGATGCTGACGCTGTCTATTCGGCGGGAAGGCAACACTGGTGGGCGCGACATCGCGAGCACCCACTGGACCTGCGAGGTCAAAGACGTACGTGCGATTGGGATGGCCAATGTGCTGTTCGCCGCAGTTAAGGGGCAGGTCAGCAGTAAGCGAGCTTCTCAATGGAAAGACGTCGTGACGCCTGTTCTAAATGTCCGGAATTACTATTAGCTTTCCACGCGAGTGCCCTTCTGCCGCATACCGGAAAGCCTCAGGCAGCTCACTCAACCTGTAGTGCTTGTCGATGACCGGCGTTACTCTCCCGGTCGCCATTAACTCGCCCAAGATGGTCAGATCCTCTTGGTTCACTTTCGCAATGAAAAAGACCATCTTCTGGCTCACGAACCGTGATAATAAAAGCGCTCCAAGCAAACGAGCCAGAAGACGGTACACCGGGCTCTCGTCCGGTGCGCCAACCATGACCAGTATCCCCTTGGGATTCAAGACGCGCCTGCACGCTGATAACGAGTGGTTCCCAACGCAGTCGAGCACAAGATCGTAACGTTGCCCACTCCTGGTGAAATCCTCTTTGGTGTAATCAATGACGCAATCCGCGCCGATGGATCGGACCATGTCTAAGTTCGTCGTACTGCATACGCCCGTCACATTCGCGGCGAACGACTTTGCCATCTGCACTGCGAACGTACCCACGCCTCCCGCCGCACCGTTGATTAAGACTTTCTGCCCCTGCCGAATTCGTCCCTTATCGCGAAGGCCCTGCAGTGCAGTTAGCGCCGCTACCGGCGCGGACGCCGCTTGGTCAAACGTCACGTTAGCCGGCTTACGGACCAACACCGATTTCATCCCCGGCACCAACTGTGAAGTCGCATACTCGGCGAACGCTCCACGGCAAGTGCCGAACACCTCGTCACCCGGCTTGAATTGCGTTACGTTCCTGCCAACCGCTTCAACCTGGCCGGCCACATCAACACCGGGTCGTTTGATTTTCGATTTGCCGAGCCCGAGCAGTAATCGAAGGATGAACGGCCCGCCTTTCATTAACTTCCAGTCAAGTGGATTGACGGAAGCCGCGCGGACCTTTATCAGAACCTCATTGTCCGCAGGGGTTGGCTTGTCAATTTCTTCAAATCTAAGAATATCGGGGGAACCAAAGTTTTGATAAACGATGGCTTTCATGGGTTTCCCTTCAGGATTGTGCTGAGTCCATTCTTGCTGAAAGCGGACACGCGTCAATGCCAAGGGCGCTCAGATCTATTCTGCAACGTTGCAGACGCGATTTCCCATTTTTCTACGGGAAGGCGCTCGCTGAGGTTCATTCGTCGATGTCTTGCGGCCTTCTGATCCTATTGGCGGGGGCCGTTGGGCGGCTGAGTCGTTTGCCGACAACTCGCCCAGAATCGCACGGTGCGGTTAGCGAATACAGCCCTTATCGCAATCCGTCAGGACGTCTGTTCAATTCTCAATCCGAGAAGCACCTGATTAACTGTCATTCGGAAGCGACTAACCTGCAGGGATAGCTGGCTCGCGAAACATTCGCTTGACTCCTCATCCACGGCGTCGTTCAATATGTTGCCGTGCCATATATGGACCAGACAGCCTCACAAGTGGAATGGAAAAAGGGTAGCGCCGAGTTGCTCATTCTTTCGCTCGTCGAAGCCCGTCCGCGCCACGGTTACGAAATCAGCAAACTTATCGAGCAACGCTCTGGCGGCACTGTTCGTTTTCACGTCGCCTCGCTCTACCCGTTGCTCTACCGTCTTGAACGCCGCGGCTGGCTGTGTGGACGCTGGGTCGAAAAAAGCGGACAGCGCCGCCGCCGTTACTATCGTCTGACGCGCCAGGGCCGCAAAGTCCTCGCTTCACAGCTTCGCGGCTGGCACGAATTTGTAGTCGGTATTAATCGCATCACCGAGGCAGAAAATGCTTGAATGGAAGCCGGAAATTCTCCGCCGCCTTGCCCCGCTGAAACTCTCCCCGGCACGCGAAGGGGAAATTGCCGAAGAGATCGCGCAGCACCTTGAGGATCGCTACCACGAACTCCTCGTGACTGGCCAGTCCGAAGACGCAGCTTTCCGCACCGCCATCGACGAACTGAAAGGCGAAGACCTGCTCGCGCGCAGCCTCCTAGCAGTCGAGAATGATTTGTATCGCGAGCCCGTAGCGTTGGGAAAGGGTAGCAGCAACTTGTTCGCTGGCATTCTTCAAGACATCCACTATGCCTTCCGCATGATGCGCAAATCCCCCGGCTTCACTGCCGTCGCTGTACTCACCCTCGCTCTCGGCATCGGCGCTAACACCGCCATCTTCAGCCTCATCAATGCCATCATACTCCGATCTCTTCCCGTCAAGGATCCGCAGCACCTTGTGCTTTTCCAATGGGAGAGCGACAAATGGCCTCCGCATTTCTCGATGACGGGCTGGAAGTCGCGATTTTCCTTTTCGTATGAGGAGTTCAGAGAATTCAGCGCCCAAAAGAATGTGATGTCCAGTGTTTTCGCGCTCGCGCCACTAGGTTTTAACGACCAGGACACCACCGTGGGCATCAACGGCGAGCCCACGCTGGCCGACGGCGTGATGGTCACAGGCCAATATTTTTCTGGACTTGGTGTTACTCCGCTTTTGGGGCGCGGTATCACCGATGCCGATGAAAAACCTGGCGCGCCGCGCGCGGTGGTGATCAGCTATGCGTATTGGACGCGCCGCTTTGCCCGCGATCCCTCCATCATCGGCGAGAGCGTCACGCTGAATGGCATCCCATTTACCATCGTCGGCGTCACGCCTCGAGATTTCTATGGCATCTCCGTTGGCACCGAGCCGGATTTGTGGGTTGCGTTCGACGACAAACCCAATATGCGCCCTTGGAGCAAGCCTCCCGGCGGCACGGATTCCGTTTTCACCGAGCGCGATTGGCTGTGCCTCAACATTATGGGGCGTCTGAAGGATGGCGTAACCAGAGAGCAAGCGCAAGGCGCGCTTGACGCCGTATTTCATCAATTCGTCACCGCAGATTGGCACCCGCCCAAAGAAAGCGACATCCCGCATTTCATCCTAGCTCCAGGCGGCCAGGGTCTGCCGGTGGTGCAGGACTACACCGCGCAGCCGATTTACTTGTTGATGGTGGCCGTCGGGCTCCTGCTGCTGATTGCTTGCGCGAACGTCGCGACGCTCTTGCTCGCGCGCGCCAACTCGCGCAAAAAGGAAATCAGCGTGCGCCTGGCCATCGGCGCGTCGCGTTCGCGCCTGATTCGCCAATTGCTCACGGAAAGCGCGCTTATGTCTGCGCTAGGCGGACTCCTGGGATTAGTTTTCGCGAATTGGGGCACACAGGCGCTCATCGCGCTAATCTCGAGAGCCAACAACGGAACGATGATCCTCGATGCCGGCACGGACTCACGTGTTCTTTTCTTCACGTTTCTGGTCGCGATGCTCGTCGGAGTTCTGCTTGGCCTCGCCCCTGCCCTGCGCGCATCGAAAGCCGACCTCCTGTCCGCCATGAAGGACAACGCGTCCGCCGTTTCGGATCCACGCAACAAGCATCGCCTCGGCGAATCGCTCATCGTCGCGCAAGTCGCTGCGTCGGTGGTGCTCATGATTGGTGCCGGCCTTTTCGTGCGCACGCTCACCAATTTTGAGAGTCATAATTTCGGATTCGACCAGCGCAATCTCCTCACATTCGGCCTCGCTCCCACCCGCGCCGGCTATCACGACGCCCGACTCGTGAATCTTTATACGCAGTTGCTGGATCGTATCCAGGCTCTTCCCGGAGTCCGCGCCGCAACCCTGATCGAAAACGCGCCGTTCTCCGGCTGGTCAAGTAAGAACTCCTCTGTCAGTGTAGAAGGTTCAGCACAGAATCCGAGCAATTCGGAGATGTACTGGCAAGGGGTAGGTCCGGATTTCTTCAGCACCATGGGCATTCCGATTGTTCTTGGCCGCGGCATCCAACGCACGGACACCGCAGCTTCTCCCAAGGTCGCCGTGGTCGACGAGATTTTCACAAAAAAATATTTTCCGGCGGAAAACCCCATCGGCCACCGTTTTAGCCTGAGTTCGAAATACGACCCCGCAAACTCCTATGAAATCGTCGGAGTCGTCCGGCCCGCCGAACTCACCGACGTGAACCCAGGCGTCCACCCCAAGGGCTACGCGTCGTATGCGCAATTCCCGAAAACACTTGGCCAAATGTTCTTCGAGGTTCGCGCCGAGGGCCCTCCCGCAACCATTGTTTCTGAATTGCGCAACGCGGTACATCAAACAGATGCATCCCTGCCGCTCATCGGCCTAAAGACGCAAGCAGAAGAAACCAGTGAGGCCCTTTCCTTCCAGCGCTTGTTCGCCCGCCTCACGACGATTTTTGGCTTGCTCGCACTGCTCCTCGCGATGATCGGCCTCTACGGCATGATCGCCTATGCCGTGACGCGCAAAACGCACGAAATCGGCATTCGCATGGCGCTCGGAGCAAAACCAACGAACATACTTGGCATGGTCCTCCGACAGGGAATCACACTCACTCTAATCGGCGTAGCGTTTGGCGTCGTCGCCACTCTTGGCGCCACCCGACTCATCAGCAGCATGATTTTCGGCGTCTCGCCCTATGATCCGTTAACGTTCGTCGCGGTGGCCGCGATCCTATCTATCGTCGCGCTGCTCGCCTGCTACATCCCCGCACGCCGCGCGATGAAGGTCGATCCCATGGTGGCGCTGAGATATGAATAGGTCATGCCGCCTGCGGCGTCACAAGCGAACCATGAAAATGGCCGCAGCGCGGCCACTGAAAGTAAACGCTTTAAGGCTATTTTCTAAGGAATAGCCCAGACCGCGCGCAACTCTTTCTTGGAAAAATCTTGCGCAAACATCTAGAGATTTGCTGACATTCCTGGCCGTCCCTCCCGAGTGACGGGCAACCCGGAACTTGAGCGCCGCTGACGGCGGTGTTCTCCGATTACTTCCTGTTGGCCGATCAAACCGCCCGGTGGCGAACCCATACCGGGATTGTGAGGGCGCGATTTATCGCCTGCTGCGACAGCGTGGGCAATACTGACCAAATGCGCGGGCCTACGCGTATCATGAGAGGAAGACTGCATCGCGGAGCTAAACATGATCAAGAAGACTCTCAAATATGGCGGGATCGCGATTGTCTGCTTGATAATTGTGACGCTCGCATCGGCGCTGCTGTATAGAAAATATCTGCAACACGAAGTTTCTGAAGCGCGCGCCATTTGCGCGAGATTCATCGTCCGGCGCTGGAGTTCTTTGCCAACGCGGAGCGGGAAAAACGTACGAGTCGAACGACTTGCACCACGGCGAAGTATTTCTCCCAGCAGCACGATACGGTATCCCGCCTCCTCGTTCAGGCCTAGCATGCTTCCCCACGAGTGCCCCACCACAAATATGGAAAGCGTCGCCCCTTATCCTCCCGCAATCCCAGACATGAATAAAACCGGCACAGTAAGAGATTGGGAGTCGAGTTTACTAGGGCCGCCGCCGAGCGAGACGGGCTTTACGAATGTGAAAAGAAT
>Ga0209801_1000467_pt1 | contig 27103 bp, 24 predicted proteins | sample GraSoiAngelo_127_FD_185884 | JGI IMG/M metagenome (GOLD analysis project Ga0209801, IMG submission 185884) | Grasslands soil microbial communities from the Angelo Coastal Reserve, California, USA - 14_0927_09_40cm (SPAdes) (version 2) | ecosystem: Environmental > Terrestrial > Soil > Grasslands ... | reverse complement strand
ATCGTCGACGAATACAATCGCCTGCTCTCTTACAACAAGATCTTTATCGAGCGGCTCGCAGGCGTGGCAGTTGTCAGCCGGGAAGAGGCGCTTTCCTACAACCTCGTCGGGCCCAATCTGCGCGGCTCGGGCATCAAGTGGGACATTCGGCGCGATATACCATATTCGGTCTACCCGGAGTTGGAATTTGAAGTTCCCGTCGGGAGCGCTCAAGTGGGCAAGCTCGGTGATAGCTACGATCGTTATTGGGTAAGAATTCGCGAGCTGCACGAGAGCTGCAAGATTCTCCGCCAGTGCCTCAAAATGTTGCCCAAGGGGCCGGCGATCGCCAAGGTGGCGCGCAAATTCAAGCCGCCCGCGGGCGAGTGCTACGCGCGCGTCGAGGCGCCGCGGGGCGACATGGGCTTCTATGTCGTCGCCGACGGGAGCGAGTATCCCTACCGCGTTCGCATCCGCACCGGTTCGTTTACCGCCATGAGCATCATCGACAAGCTCAGCAAGGGAATTATGGTGGCCGATCTGATCGCTCTCATAGGCAGCCTGGACGTGGACGCTCCGGAAATCGATCGGTAAAATAGAAACTTTGAGTCAATCATGCAAGCTTATATCGACCAGCTGATACAACAAGGCTACTTTGCCGGCACACCAAAAGAGGTTGTGTACGCGATCGCGATGGTCTTGGCGGCGTTTATCGTGCTTTCGGCTTTCGTCGCCCCGCTTGCCGGAGTGACGAGTTGGCTGGAGCGGCGCGTGTGGGCCAGAATGCAGTCCCGCATTGGCCCGAACCGGGTTGGCCCACAAGGGATTCTCCAGTGGCTCGCGGACGGTATCAAAAATCTGCTCAAAGAAGACCTAATCCCGTCGGCTGCCGACAAGGCGCTCTTTTCGTTGGCCCCTTACGTGGTCTTCATGGGTTTTCTTTGCACCTTTGTCGCCATCCCCTTCGGGAGCCAGCTCATCGTAGCGGATCTCAACATCGGCATTCTTTATATTCTCGCCGTCACCTCGCTCGTCGTGGTCGGAATCCTTATGGCCGGTTGGTCCTCGAATAACAAATGGTCCTTGCTCGGCGGCATGCGCTCCGCGGCGCAAATCGTGAGCTACGAAATTCCGGCCGGCGTGTCGATTCTAACCATCGTTTTCCTTGCCGGCACTCTGAGCATGCAGGGTATCATTAAAGCTCAAGGCGCGGCGCCGTGGGATTGGTTTCTCTTCAATAATCCATTTACCTTCGCGGCCTTTTTCCTCTACTTCACGGCGGCCCTCGCTGAAGGCAACCGGACGCCGTTCGATATTCCGGAAGCGGAATCCGAGCTGGTGGCAGGATATGTGACCGAGTACAGCGGCATGCGTTTTTTGTTCTTCTTTTTTGCCGAGTGGGGAAACCTATACGTCATCGGCTCGGTCGCCACAACGCTGTTTCTGGGCGGTTGGCAAGTCCCGGCATGGTCAATTTTCGACAACAATCCCGTTCTCTTAGGTGTCGCTCAATTCGTGGTTTTTTTCTTGAAGGCCTATCTCTGGGTTTTTGTCGCCATGTGGGTAAGGGCGACCTTGCCGCGCGTGCGCGTCGATCAACTCATGGCGCTGTGCTGGAAGTATATGGTGCCGCTGTCGTTTTTCTGCTTGTTGGGAACGCTTTGCTGGATGCTGGCATTCCCGAAGGGCAATCAGATTTTTAGTGTTGCGATGTTCGTTCTCGGGCTGATTATCCTGGCCTATTTCTGCAAACGCGTGGTATTTCAAATCCGCCAAGCGCGGCCGGAGCTTTATTTCAAGCCGCATATTTAGTGGCTGAAGAATTGAGGAATTATGGGCGTTGCGAGTTACGTAAGAGATATAAAGGACACGCTGACATCGGTCTTCGAGGGGATGTCGATCACCTTTTCTCATCTCGTTCGCCGTCCGATGACGATTCAGTATCCGGACAAGATACCGAAGCCGATCCAGGAGACTCTACCGCGAAGGTATCGGGGCATCCTCGAAGTCGATCTCGATATCTGCACGGGCTGTTTAGCTTGCGAGAGAGACTGTCCGATTACTTGCATCACGATCGGCATCGAAATGGACAAGGAGACAAAGCAGCGGAAATTTACCCATTTCGATATTGACGTTTGCAAGTGCATGTATTGTGGGCTTTGCGCGGAGGCGTGTCCGACCGGATCTATCCGGCACTCCCAGGAATTCGAAGGGGCGAGTTACGACCCGGCCGGATTGGTGCGCCATTTTGTGACGCAACCGGCGCCACTTTACAAACCGAAAAAGGGCGGTGAGACGGATCCGAAGTTGGCCACCAAGGTCGATATTGGACTGAAGTATCTCGATGAGTTTGCCACACCGGATGGAGGGGCGGCCGCAGAGGAGGGATAGTCCCGCAAAGGGGCGGTAAGAGAATCATCCTCCTGCCCCTTGATCCGAAACGGATCTTCCTGTAATTGACAGAAAGTCTTCAGCTTTCTGAGATCCCTAAAATTAGCAATCGATGAACGTTTCGACGGCAGTTTTTTATCTGATCGCCATCATCACGGTAGGCTCTGCCGTGATGGTGGCGTTTTCGCGCAATATCATCTACTCCGCGTTTTCACTTCTAGGGACCTTCGGGGGCGTCGCGGGACTCTATGTTTTCCTTGGGGCCGATTTTGTCGCTGCGGTTCAGCTGCTGATTTATGTCGGCGGCATCCTGATCCTTATTCTTTTTGCGGTGATGCTCACCCATCGCATCACCGAAGTCGAAGTCACCAATCGCGCGGCAGGTCGTATCCCGGCGCTGATCGTCATCGGAGTTCTGATTTACTTATTGCTTCAGACCGTTCAGGAGACTCCCTGGGTGAAAGCCAAAGAAATCACCTACGCGGCAACGACCGGAAGAATCGGCGACCTTTTCCTGGAGAATTACCTTTTACCGTTCGAGCTCGCCTCTCTCGTATTGCTCGTCGCCATGATTGGCGCCGTAGTTCTCTCCCGTAAGGAAATCAAGGAATAACATGTTCTCGCCCAACGAGCTCTCTTCGTATCTGATTATCGGCGCGATTTTGTTTTCGTTGGGACTATTCACCGTGCTCACTCGGCGCAATGCCATCAGCGTGCTCATGGGCGTGGAGCTGATCCTGAACAGCGCCAATATCAACTATGTGGCTTTTTCGCATTACAGCAGCGGCGGCTTGGAAGGTCAGATTTACGCGATTTTTGTCATTATGTTGGCTGCCGCTGAGGCCGCGGTGGGCTTGGCCATTGTGCTCGCTATCTTCCAGATCTTCCATACCATCGACGTCGAGGCGGCGGAAACGCTGAAAGAGTGAGAACGTGTTCGTGATCATTCATTGCCGGCTTCGCTTTTGAGTTCTACGGGCACGTGCCACGATCACGAGGCACGTTAATTATGGATCATCCAATACAGACAGATTATCTTCGCTGGATTGTTTTCCTCCCTTTGATCGGGGCCATTATCAACGGCCTGTTGGGTTCCGCGATTCAAAAACGGATGGGCAAGGGAGCGATCAGCTTCATTGCCTGCGCGCCGGTCATCCTTGCCTTCGGACTTTCCGTGTATGCGTTTCTCACCCTCAAGGGACTTGCAGCCGAACAAAGGTTTCTCATCGACAGGCTTTATACCTGGATCAATCTCGGATCGCTCAAAGTGGATATGGCTTTTTGGGTGGATCCGCTTTCCGCCGTGATGATCCTGGTGGTCACCGGTGTCGGCGGCTTGATCCATATCTACGCCACCGGCTACATGCACGAGGACAAAGCGTTCTGGCGCTTCTTTGCTTTTCTCAATCTCTTTACGGCCGCCATGCTGATCCTGGTCACGGCCGATAACTTGTTGCTCATGTTCGTCGGCTGGGAGGGCGTGGGTCTCTGCTCCTACGCCCTGATCGGCTTCTGGTATCAAGACCACAACAATGCTCGGGCCGGCAACAAGGCCTTTATCGTCAACCGCGTCGGTGACTTCGGCTTTATGCTCGGCATGTTTCTGTTGTTCTGGTCCTTTGATGCGCAGGGGCATGGCACGCTGACGTTTCGCGAGATGGCCAAATGGGCGTCGACTCTCCAAGGCCAACAGCTCTGGGGAATCAGCGTTATCACGCTGGCCACGTTGTTGCTCTTCGTCGGCGCCACCGGCAAGTCGGCGCAGATTCCGCTGCACGTCTGGTTGCCTGACGCCATGGCCGGGCCGACGCCGGTCAGCGCGCTGATCCACGCGGCGACCATGGTGACCGCCGGCGTCTACATGACGGCGCGGCTCAACTTTTTCTTTTCCACGGCGCCCGAGACTCTGCACGTCATCGCCTGGATTGGCGCAGGCACGGCATTGATGGCCGCCACCATCGCGCTGACGCAGACGGACATCAAGAGAGTGCTGGCTTATTCGACGGTGAGCCAACTCGGCTACATGTTCATCGGCGTCGGCGTCGCCGGCTACGCCGCGGCGATTTTCCACCTGATGACCCACGCTTTTTTCAAAGCCTGTTTGTTCCTCGGCGCTGGGAGCGTTATCCATGCCATGCATCACGAGCAGGACATGCGGAAAATGGGCGGCCTCAAAGACTCCATGCCCTATACCTTTTGGACCTTCGCGATCTCAGTCCTTGCCATCGCCGGCACGCCTTTCTTCTCGGGATTTTTCTCCAAAGATGAGATCTTGTGGCTGGCATTTACCAGCGAGCATGGCTCACCCATGTTATGGCTCCTCGGAGTTCTTGGCGCGGGTATGACCGCGTTCTACATGTTCCGCCAATTCTTTATGGTCTTTTTCGGCGAGTGCCGGGCCGATCACCACACGCAAGAGCATCTGCATGAATCGCCGAAAGTCATGACTCTGCCGCTGGTCGTGTTGGCGATTGGCGCAGTCTTTGCCGGTTACGTTGGCCTGCCGACGGTGTTCGGTGGAAGCCAATTCGCTCGCTGGCTCGAACCCGTCATAGCGGCTCACGGCGAGGAACATGCCTCCCACGCGCTCGAGCTGGGATTGATGGCTGTCTCAATCATCGTCGCGGCATTCGGATTTTTTATCGCCTACCTCATGTACTACCGTGCGGCGTTTTCGCCGGAGCGCTTTGCCGGTCTCGCCGGCGGATTCTTCTATCGTTTGTTTGATCGCAAGTACTATTTCGATGAAATTTACCAGGTGATTTTCGTCAACGGAGCGTTGCTGCTAGCGCGTCTGGGCTCGTTGTTCGATCAATACGTCATCGATGGTATCGTCGACGGCTCCGCGAGCCTGACTCGATTCGTCTCGTGGCTCAATGGTCTATTCGATAACTACATCATCGACGGCATAGTTAACGCGATTGCCAATATTACTTTCGGTGCGGGCAACCAATTTCGTCGAGTGCAAACCGGTAATATCAACAGTTATCTCTATGGGATTCTCATCGCCGTGGTTCTCGCCATCATCGTCAAGTTGCGTTACTGGAGCTGATTCTGACGGGAGAATGTAGAAGATGGAACACGTCCTCAGTTACATGACCTTTATTCCTCTTGCCGGTGCAGTCGTTGTGCTGCTTCTGCCTGGCAAAAGCCATAATCTGATCCGCTGGGTCGCCGCGGTGTTTACGGCGCCACCGTTGATCATGGCAATGTGGCTCTTTGCCAATTTCGATCCTGCGAAAACCGGGTTTCAATTTAGGGAAGAAGTGGCGTGGATCCCAGCTTACAACATCAAATACTTTGTGGGCATCGATGGTCTCAGCATTTCCATGGTGCTCTTAACGGCGCTCTTGTGCTTCCTTTGCATCTTCGCCTCCTGGGGAATTGACAAGGCTGTCAAAGGATACTTTGCGCTCTTCCTCTTGCTGGATACCGGCATGATGGGCGTATTCGTCGCCCTGGATTTTTTCCTCTTCTACATTTTCTGGGAACTCATGCTGCTGCCCATGTACTTCCTCATCGGCATCTGGGGCGGGCCGCGACGCGAATATGCCGCCATCAAGTTTTTTCTCTACACGCTTTTCGGCAGCGTTTTGATGTTGCTCGCTCTCCTCGCCCTCTACTTCAACAGCGAGCCGCATACTTTCGATATGACCGTGATGATCGCGCAGGCCAACAAGTACGGCACGCAGCCCTTGCCGTTTTGGCCGTTTGATCAGCTAGGTTGGGGCTTCCAGCATCTCGTCTGGATGGCGCTTTTTATCGGCTTTGCGATCAAGATCCCGGCCTTTCCTTTTCACACGTGGTTGCCCGATGCTCACGTCGAAGCGCCCACGGCGATCTCAGTCATACTGGCGGGCGTGCTGCTCAAGATGGGCACCTATGGAATCCTTCGGATCAACTATCCCATGCTGCCCGTTGCCACCGCTGATCTTGCGTATTGGTTTCTGGGCGCATTGGGAGCGTGGAACATCATTTACGGCGCGCTCTGCGCGATGGCACAAACGGACCTCAAGAAGCTCGTCGCCTATTCCAGCGTCAGCCACATGGGTTACGTGATGCTGGGCATGGCGAGTTTTACCACGCAGGGCATTAACGGCGCCGTGCTGCAGATGTTCAATCACGGAACCATCACCGGGATGCTCTTCCTTTTGGTCGGTGTGGTTTATGACCGCGCGCATCACCGCGACATCGATGGATTCGGCGGCTTGGCCGCTATCATGCCGGTCTATACCGGTGTGACCGCGCTGGCCTTCTTTGCCTCGATGGGCTTGCCGGGCCTGTCCGGATTTATTTCCGAAGTATTGGTCTTGCTCGGGACTTGGCAGAAATTTCCGGTGCTGACGATTTTGGGCGCCAGCGGCGTGATTCTGACCGCAGGCTATTTGTTATGGACGATTCAGCGCATCTACCTGGGTCCGCCGAACGAAAAATATAAGATGCTTCCGGAGATCAATGGCCGTGAAATGTTTACCCTGGTGCCTTTGGGAGCGATCGTGATCCTAGTCGGTGTTTATCCGAGTTTGGTGCTCGATCTGCTGCGCACGTCGTTAGATGGAATCAACCAGGTCGTTGTGCCGCATCTTCACTTGTAAGAATACCGATGGATCTGAAAAACCTCGCGAGCCTGACTTTCTTCTATCCGGAGATCATCCTCTCCTGCACGATTTTATTGCTCATCGTTCTCGATCTGCTGGTTCGGAGCCAGCGCGCTCTGGCGGTCTTGGCGCTCGTCGGGTGCGTGGCATCTCTGGTGGCGACCCTTGATCTTTACAGCGCGCAGCAGGGCTGGTTGTTTCACCGCATGATCATCCTCGACGGCTTCAGTCTCTTCTTCAAGGTCTTCGCGTTGGCGGCGACGATCTTGACTATCTGGATGTCGCTCGGCAGCAATGAAATACGTCAAATTCATCAGGGCGAATATTACACCTTGCTTTTGACCTGCGCCCTGGGGATGTTTTTCATGGCCTCGTCGAGCAATCTGCTGACGGCTTATCTTTCTTTGGAATTAGTCAGCTTGACTTCCTACGTGCTCACCGGCTTTTTGCCTCACAACCGGCGCTCGAGCGAGGCGGCGCTAAAGTATCTTATTTACGGCGGGGTGGCCTCGGGGACGATGATTTACGGCATGAGCTGGATCTTCGGCATGACGGGTAGTCTCGACTACGCGGCGATCCACCAAGTCCTGGCGCAAGGCCAAGTGAATAAAGTCGCCTTGTACATGGCCTTGGTTTTCATCATGGCGGGGTTCGGCTACAAGATCGTCTTCGTGCCCTTTCACATGTGGTCGCCCGACGTCTATCAGGGCGCGCCCACGCCGTTCACCGCGTTCCTCTCAGTCGCGTCCAATGCCGCGGGTATCGCCATTATGATTCGGTTTTTCTTCCCAGCGGTCTCGAGCATGGTTCCCGCAGGTGATTGGGCCGTTGTTTCCGGGGTCGAATGGCCCCACGTTGTTCTATTCGTGAGCATGATTACTATGACGCTCGGTAATCTTTGCGCTTTGAATCAGAAAAATCTCAAGCGCATGTTGGCCTACTCCGGCATCGCTCACGCGGGCTACATGCTCATGGGACTGGCGGTGCTCAACAACGACGGCTTGAAAGCGATTCTCTTCTACGTCGTCGTATACTTGATCATGAACCTCGGCGCGTTTCTCGTCGTGGTCATGATCGCCAACGTTACCGGCAACGAAGAAATCGAAACGTACCGTGGCCTTGCCTGGCGCGGCGCCGTCATTCCCGCGACCTGCCTTGCGGTCTTTCTTTTCTCGTTAACCGGTCTCCCGCCCTTTGCAGGATTTATCGGTAAGTTTTTCCTATTCGCGGCGGTGCTGAAACAAGGCGGCGCCTTTGTTTTACTGGCCGTGGTGGCGATCATCAACAGCGTCATATCGCTTTACTATTATGCCAAGGTGGTAAAGACGATGTTTCTCGACTTCCCCGAGCCGACTGACGCGGCGGTCTCCGTCGCGCCAAACAATTTTACGTTACTCATTCCGCTCACGGTTTTGACCATCGTTCTCGGAATTTACTTTTACCCGTTGGCGCAGTACACCAGCGAATCTCTTCGGTTCTTTGTCAAGTAGCCATACGGGCGATTTTGCTGTTCCAGGCCAAGCCGTTCATATTTCGCTCAATTCGTCGATTTTTGCCAAACCACTGGCTCGCAAGCGGTTCCAGCAAACCCTCCCCTGCAGTGAAAATCTCGTAATATCAAGGGCTAAAAGCACCCTTCCGAACCAATCTGAGATTGGCCTTGCGCTTGCGATTAAGCAGTTGGATCTACGGAGGGGCTATGACCAAGACGATAAATCGTTTCACTTTGGGCCTCGCTCTGGCCTTCTGCCTGGGGCAGGGCCAGGTTTTCGCAAGCACGCCAACCGAACAGATTCAGGCGACTATTCAGCAAGTCCTTAAGGTTGTCAGCGGCTCGTCGAATGGCGAGGAAGAGCGGAAAGAGATGTTACGGAATGCCTTGATGCCGCGCTTCGATTGGGCTGAAATGGCCAAGCAGGCTTTAGGCAAACATTGGAATAGTGTAGCCAGCCGGCAGGATGAGTTTATTGCGGCGTTCGCCGAATTTCTTGGTAATTCTTACGTTGATCGGATTGGCAGTTATAAAGATGAGAAAATCCTCTTCGTACATGAGTCGGTTGAAAGAAACCAGGCCCAAGTCGACACCAAAATAGTTTCCAATAAAGGCGAGCCGACCGCGGTCAACTATCGGCTCCATCAAGTGCAGGGGGAATGGAAAATCTTCGACGTCGTCGTCGAGGATATCAGCCTGGTCAACAACTACCGCTCGCAATTTAACCGAATCCTCACAACCGGTTCCCTCGACGACTTGTTAAAGCGAATGAGAGAAAAAGAGCTGAAGGGTCGCAACTAAGAAGTCGCTCCCCTCGGCGAAAGCCGGTATCCAGAAGTCTTTGAAATTCCTGGATTCCGGCTCGCGCTACCCCGGGACTTTGATCCGGGGTTGGCCGGAATGACACCAGAATTATTCAGCGAACTTCGGAGCCAACCTGCTAGAACTGCCGCTACGCTGAACGAATTAGCTCTTCTTCGACAGCTGCTTGGCACAGGCATCGGCAACCCCGCTCTCGGGTTTCTCGTCGCCCGGCATGATCGCCCAACTCTGCGTGTCAATATAGCGGCCCTGTTCCCAAGTATCTTTGTCCTTCATTTCGATGAGTTTCTGGCTCTTCGCCGTATCCCGGTTGAACTGCGCCACGCAAATCGTTCCCAAACGCTCGGCCACCGCAGTGACAGCGGTCTGCTTCGCCATTGCCTCGGCAGCACCGCCCGTAACCCATCCACCCCAGTTGAATCCGACAATGGCTAATCCTATCGCGCCGCCGACGGCACTCCACGAACCTAGTTTAATTTTCTCCCAATCCATTAGACACCTCCTTTAAATGCAAGTTTTGAACACGCCGGTTTAACTCCCCGCAGCGGTGACAAATCCAGTAGTCTGAGTATCGTTTTGTGACGGAGCATTCTTCACAAGCGCTACAATGACGATGGCGGCAGCCGCCACAATCATCGCTGCCAATCGTTCCCGATGCGCGGCCGGCCTTTGCCCACGCCTGTTTCGCCGAACTGGCTTCGATCAGAAAAAAACGCTTGTTATCCACCCCATCGTATTGGTTCGTCACCCGTTGGATCACTCGGTCTCGGACATCAACCGCATAAAACGCCATAGTGCCTTCGTTCTTCCAGGCGAGCCTACGCTCAGGTTTGCCCAGCAGAGTCTTTTGCTTGTCAGGTTGCGCTGACTCGCCAGGAATTGCTGTCTAATATTGAACAATCCTGAAAAGAATTATTGCCAGACACCGGAGGCAGGCGCACCCGCGCGGATAGTGAGGCGCGCCTACGTGCCATACCAACCAAGCCATATCTTATTCCAATCAGAGGTGGTATAGTCAGTAGACACCGAGGATCGTAGCGAACTCCTCCTGCTTCTCGCCTTAGTATCTGACACGCTGCTCCGATAACCCCGTAAGCACCGGACGAGCTTGAGTTCAACTTGCCGGGTGTCGTTTCAGTGGACATGAAAATCCGATGTGGACGGATTTTAGTTTGGAATCAGGAAATATTGGAACCAACGAGCTGGAAAAGACTCACTTCACCCAGCAGAAATGGAGATTCGAATGACGTTGACTGTTGGCGATAAAGTTGTTTATCCGGGGCGGGGACCCTGTCTCATCGGTGGGGTCGTCCAGAAAGTGGTTTGTGGAACGTCGACGAGCTTTTACCGATTAGCCCTATTGGACGATAGTAGGGCCGAGTTGTTCGTACCGGTCGCTAACTTGCGCGATCTACACATGAGGGCATTGCTGGACCGGTCTGAGATTCCCAAACTGCTAGGCCAGCTCAGAACACGCGCCGGAGTAACTAAAGATCTTGGAACAGCCAAAAACTGGCGTCAGCGCGAGCTAGACAATTTAAAACTATTCAGCTCGGGATCCATCTTCGACCTGGCCCGCATGGTCGAGTCGCTGACTCAGTTGAGCGGCACCAAGACTCTGGCATCGCACGAACGGGAGACGCTGTATCGCGCGAGAAAGCTGCTGATATGCGAGATCTCGGAAGTGATGAACGAAAGCAAAACTACCGCAGAGGCACGAATCGACAGCGTGCTCGAACCCGCTAAGAACAAGTCGAATCAATCACGAAACTGAAAGCCACGCTCGTTACGGTCTGAAGCAACGGACAATGCGGAATGAAGAACGGAAGCCTTTAAATGCAACTAAACCTTACGATGGTAGAGGCAGGCTCTTCCGTCTTTAGGCGGGGTGTCCCGGTCCGCACCGGCCGAGCAACCTTCGGGATGCATCACTGTCCCTAAATCTTCCTCCCTCCAAATAACCCCTCCCTCGCCTCCTGCCAATACGATTTGACCTCGCTGAATCCGGCAGCCCTCAACCAACCGAGTTGTTTTGCCAGGGGAACAAAAACCAAGTCCAGATTGAGAAAACAGCCGCCCGGCTTTAGCAGTTGAAACAATTCTCTATAGATGGCCTCGATGATGCCGGGAACACGAACATTGTGAATGGCGATGGTTGAAACGATCGCATCGAAGGATCCGTGAATCGCGCGGCTCCAGCCTGGCTTGCTGAAATCCGCAATCACGTAATCAACCCGGCCTTTCCATTTGGCCATGCGCTGGCGACCGAGCTTGGCCATCTCTTCCGAGCCATCCTGGCAGAGGGCTGTAGCGTTGGGAAACTGTTCCAAGAGAAATTGCGTTAGAGCCCCGTAGCCGGCGCCCATGTCCAAAATCTGAATCGCCGCGTTCCTGGTAAAAGGAATCGCATCTGCAATCATTTGGAACTGCGGTCGTCGTTTGTCCTCGTACCGGTCCTGCCGCGTCGCCCAATCACGCACATATTCTTTCGAGCTCCAGTCGTGAAGGCCGTGCGGATCCGAGATTTTCGCCATGCTAAACACCTACAGTGCGCGCCAAATGCCCGGATAGATCAATGTTACGCTCGCGTCAGAAGTTCCAGAACATGGCCGTTCGGGTCGCGAAAGTAAAACCCCCGGCCGCCTTTGCGCAAGTTCAGCTGCCCATTCTCGAGGCTCCGCGGTTCGCTTCCGTACGGAATCCGGGCCTCCTGGACGCGCTGAAGGATCGTATCGAACTCACTATCGGTAACGTGAAAAGCGTAGTGGTGGTGTTCAAACGATTCAGCGTTGTCGAAATCAAGGGTCAGCTCCTCATTGACTCGGACAGGAGCAAAGTGCCCCGTTGGGCCGGCGTACTGAAGTCCGAAGATCTGCGCGAAAAAACGCGCGGCGGCCTCCTTGTCATGCGCAGGCACGATAGCGTGATTCAACGTTATACTCATGATCGCCTCCCGGTGAGCTAGTGGCCGAAGCCTACATCGAATACAACAAACGAACACTGATTCTTACATCCCGCTCGTTCCTCACCCTGCAGCCAAAAAAATACTAGCCAGAATTGTCGGCAAATGAAAGTCAGACCTGAGCGGATCAGGTGAGCGGTATCATAATGTGCTTCTGATACGGTGGCCGCTCGCAAAGACGCTGGTACCACGCATCCACATTTGCCAATTTCGGCCGTTCAACAGGCAAGGTGAACCAGCGATAGGCCCAAACTCCAAGTGGGATATCGCCGAGGGTCAGATCATCGCCGGCGACATAGGGACGATTAGCCACTTGGTGATCGACGATCTGCCATGCGTTGCTCGTCCTCTCCAGGGAGGCATTAATCGCCTTTGGATCGCGCTTGTCGGCCGGCGTGCGAATGAGACCCCAGAATAGAGGAACAATCGCAGGGCCGAGAGTCGTGAGTTGCCAATCCATCCAGCGGTTGGCGTCGGCTCGGCCCTCCGGCGTGGACGGAAGCAGCCGTCCACGCCCGTACTTGTCAACAAGATAACGCATGATGCTGTTCGACTCCCATAGAATGAAATCCCCGTCTTCAAGCGTGGGCACGAGTCCATTTGGGTTCTTATCGAGATAAGCTTTTTCTTTGTTTCCGCCAAATTTGCCGCCAAGATCGACCCGGTCGAAATCGAGCCCGAGTTCGCCGCAACACCAAAGTACTTTCTGCACATTGGATGAATCTGTTCTGCCCCAGATCTTCAGCATACTTACCTCCATTTAATTTTTTGACGGTGGGTAGTGTTTATCATGCTTTTACATGCAATAAATAACCAGGGCAAGGTTACGCCTGCGGCTGTCGTTTGTTTTTGTTATCTGATAGAAGGAAAGTTTACAATTTAGGGAGAGTCAATCCACATGGGTAAGGAAATTTTTTGGCTATTCGGTATTGCTTTCTTAGTCCTTCACCACAGCGGAGCCGTTTGGGCGCAAAATCAGGCCGAGGGTAGGAAGCTTTATGGCACTTACTGCTTGACCTGCCACGGCGAGAAAGGAAAAGGGGATGGGCTTGCGGCGAAGTCGCTTCCTGTCAAACCCGCTGACCATACGAACGGTTCAATCATGAATCAGCTTTCAGACAAATTTTTGTTGGACGTAATCTCGAAGGGGGGCAGTGCGGTCGGCAAGTCCGCCTTTATGCCGCCTTGGGGAGGCCAGCTTGATGAGAAACAGATCCGCGACATCATAGCTTACATTAGAAACATCGCCGAGCCACCTTATAAGACTGTTGGCAAATGAATTCCCTAAATTTTCTGAATTCCCCCTTGACGATTGGAGAAGCAGGATTAAATTGGCTGCACCAATCTTTCAGTTGGCTACCTAAATCTACGTTTTATTTGAGGAGGTATCATGGCGACTAAAATTCGTCCCCTACATGATAGGGTGATCGTTAAACGAATCGAGGAAGAGGGAAAAACCAAGGGCGGTATCATCATTCCCGACACTGCCAAGGAAAAACCACAAGAGGGTCGGGTAGTTGCGGTTGGTCCGGGGCGACACGACGACGGCAAGGTCATTCCTTTGGGCGTGAAATCCGGGGATAAAATCCTTTTCGGGAAATATTCCGGTACTGAAATCAAACTTGACGGCGAGGACCATCTCATTTTACGAGAAGATGACATCCTCGGAGTAATCGAATAAGGAGGGAAGGAAAAACATGGCTGCGAAAGAGATTCGCTTTAGTGAAGAGGCGCGCGGCAGGGTTCTGCGCGGTGTGAACTTATTGGCTGACGCGGTGACCGTAACGCTCGGTCCCAAAGGGCGCAACGTCATTCTCGAAAAATCCTGGGGTGCTCCAACCGTAACAAAGGATGGAGTTTCTGTCGCCAAGGAGATCCAGCTCGAAGACAAATTTGAGAATATGGGCGCTCAGATGGTCAAAGAGGTGGCGAGCAAGACTTCCGACGTGGCCGGTGACGGCACCACGACAGCGACGGTTCTTTCCCGCGCGATATTCAGCGAGGGTTTGAAATTGGTTGCCGCCGGGCACGATCCGATGAGCATCAAGCGCGGCATCGATAAAGCGGTCGAAAAAGTGGTGGATGAGCTCAAGTCAATGTCTAAACCCACCCGCGACAGGGAAGAGATCGCGCAGGTGGGGACCATCTCGGCCAACAATGACAAGACCATCGGTGACATTCTTGCCGAGGCCATGGACAAGGTCGGGAAAGAAGGCGTGATCACGGTGGAGGAGGCCAAGGGCTTAGAGACTACTCTTGATCTGGTCGAAGGCATGCGTTTTGATCGCGGCTACCTCTCTCCTTATTTCGTGACCGATCCGGAGCGCATGGAGTGCGTCTACGAAGATGCTTACCTCCTGATCCATGAGAAGAAGATCTCAAGCATGAAGGATCTTCTGCCGGTCCTGGAGAACGTTGCCAAAACCAGCAAACCTTTACTGATCATCGCCGAGGAAGTCGAAGGCGAGGCGTTGGCGACCCTGGTGGTTAACAAACTTCGGGGTACTTTGAAGGTCGTAGCTGTCAAGGCTCCCGGCTTTGGTGACCGGCGTAAGGCGATGTTGGAAGATATCGCCATTTTGACCGACGGCAAAATGATTGCCGAGGAGCTGGGCATCAAGCTGGAAAACGTCACGTTGAAAGACCTCGGCCGCGCCAAGAGGATAATTATTGATAAGGACAACACGACCATCGTCGAAGGCGCTGGCAAAAAGTCCGGCATCGAGGGGCGCATCACCCAGCTTCGCGCTCAGATCGAGGAGACGACCTCGGATTACGATCGCGAGAAGTTGCAAGAGCGATTGGCGAAGCTGGCCGGCGGTGTGGCTGTCGTGAAAGTCGGCGCAGCCACTGAAGTCGAGATGAAAGAAAAGAAAGCTAGAGTAGAGGATGCTCTTCATGCTACGCGTGCGGCTGTTGAGGAAGGTATTGTTCCTGGCGGAGGCGTCGCACTGATTCGTGCCTCTGCCGGACTCGGTAGTCTCCGCGCCTCCGATGACGAAAAGGTCGGGGTTCGCATCGTCCAAAAAGCACTCGAAGAACCGCTCCGTTGGATCGTCAGCAACGCCGGGGCAGAGGGCTCGGTAGTTTTGGATAAGGTAAAGAACGGCAAAGGCGCTTTCGGTTTCAATGCCGCGACCGAGGAATATGAAGACCTCGTCAAGGCTGGAATCGTGGACCCGACCAAGGTGGTTCGAATCGCGCTGCAGAATGCGGCGTCGGTTGCTGGATTGATGATTACGACCGAGGCGATGATTGCCGATAAGCCGGAGAAAAAGAAGGACATGCCGGCTATGCCTCATGACCACGACGATTACTAAACTGACTGGCTGAAGATGGGTTGGAGATGATAGAGGGCGCCTGAGAAACCAGGCGCCCTCTATTTTTGCGCTTTGACGTGAGAGAAAACAAAAAGGGGAAGCTTTTCGCTTCCCCTTTTTGTTGTTTATCGACTGGGTCTAACTTGACTTTTAGTTTACATTAATCGCGATCTGTTTCGGTTTCGCCTCCTCGGCTTTTGGCACATGTATCTCTAGGATGCCGTCTCGGTACGTAGCCTTGATTCCATCGCTCTTGACGGTCTGCGGCAGATAGAAGGAGCGAGAGAACTTGCCCGCCACGCGTTCGACACGGTGATATTCCACGCCATTGGCCGGCTCTTCAAATTTTCTTTCACCGCTAAGCGTCAGTGAGCCATCGTGCACTTCGAGATTGAAATCCTCCTTTTTCATGCCTGGCAGCTCCGCGCGAATGAGGTACGAATCCTTGCTTTCGAGAATGTCTACGGGAGGAAACCAAACTCCTGTGGTGGAACTTGGATACGCCCGAGACCGACCGAAGGTATCATCGAACAGATCATTGATGCGGCTCTGGATTCTGTTCAACCCCTCAAACGGTTCCCATCTTACTAAGTCCATAATTGGTCCTCCTTTTTTTAAGAATTTTGCCTACGAAAAACCTAAGCATCGCTTCCCGTGTTGTCAAGCTAACGGGAAGCGCCAACGCCATAAAACTCCCGGTCCATTGGCCGTAGCAGAAAAATTAAGAATAATCATAAATCACCCCAACCAAAAACGAGTTAGAAAAAATCTAAGCATTCATTGTTTAACGTCAACGTATGCTGGATTTTCAAGACTTAGCTGATTTAGGTTTCACCGTCTCCATATCGAACCTTGACAACTTCGCACCCATGGCTAGCAAACGCATTGAGCGCCGTTGGCTGAAGCGCATCGCGGCTAAGTCATGTATTGGCGACGGTTGGCCGAGTCGTCCGAGTGACAGCGGTAAGGCAGCAGTCGAATCGTAGAACGTTGAACCCAAGCCGCTCCCGCGATAAAAGTTGATTCGGCTGTTCCAAGGGCGATCGGGTCGACCAAAATAACGCAATTCTCTGCCCGACCGTCGGACTTATCCTGTGAAAATTGGACTTATCCCCTTTTCCTCTCGCTGATGGACATGGATGAGATAAGTTATAAGCGATTGATTTTCGCCTGGGCGATCTTCCTGTCCTTACAAATTTCGCCACCGATTTTCGCCGCCCACCAAGATTCGCTTCAGCGCGAACTACACGATTCGCTTGCTACGGCGCGACGCACGATGATCGATCGTGATCTGCGTGGGCGCGGCATCAAAGATCCGAGAGTTCTCTCGGTGATGGAAGCGGTGCCGCGCCACCTGTTCGTCCCGGAGAATCTGCGCCTATCGGCTTACGAGGATCGGCCGTTGCCCATAGGCGAGGGCCAGACGATTTCTCAGCCTTATATCGTTGCCTACATGAGCGAGCTTTTGGAATTGCGGGGCAATGAGAAAGTCCTTGAGATCGGCACCGGATCCGGTTATCAAACCGCGGTGCTTGCGCGCTTGGCGGCGGAGGTATACTCCATCGAAATCATTCCGTCTTTGAGCGAGAGCGCCAAACGGATCATTGAGCAGCTTGGCTTCAAAAACGTATACCTCAAAGTCGGAGATGGATTTTTTGGTTGGGAAGAAAAAACGCCCTTCGACGCGATCCTGCTGACGGCCGCCGCGCCGGAAGTTCCCCAACCACTCTGGCGCCAGCTGCGCGAAGGGGGGCGAATCATCATGCCTCTGGGCCGGCCGTGGAAAACACAGCGCCTGGTACGCGTGCGCAAGGTCGCGGGCAAGGCAGTCGTCGAGGAACTTACGGACGTGCTTTTTGTTCCTATGACAGAGTCGATTCAGAAGGGTCGTTAGGCGCCTTGTAAACTTTTGCCTTGGAGATTTTGAAAGATATGTAGAGAATAGAAAGCACGACCTCGCTTCACACGACTCTTTATTCCTCTCGCTGACTGGATTGCACTCGTGACCCCACTCGCCTGACGGCATTAAATTGCAAAACACAATCTTGTATTGAGGTTACGTTCGTCCTATTTTTGGTTAATCGTTAATAACTTCCCGGAGGTGTGATATGCCACGCTATCTCGTTCTGGCCAACCAAACCGCCTCGAGCCCGGAGCTAACTAGCGCAGTTCGGAAGATGGTTGAAAAGAAGGCAGATACGGAGTTCGTTTTGCTCGTGCCTGCCACGCCGGTGGAGGATTTGCTCGATTGGCAGGACGGCGACAATGAAACGATAGCAAAGCGGACGGCCCAGGCCGCGAAGGAGCATTTAGAAGGGATGGGCGCGAAAGTCGTCCGAACGGAAGTCGGCGATCCCTCGCCTATAAAAGCTATCGAGGACGAGCTCCAACGCCACCAGGAAAAATATGACGGCATTGTTATCTCGACCCTTCCGCTCCAACGTTCTCGCTGGGTGGCGCTTGACCAGCCTCGGCGGATAGAGCGTCGCTTCAAATTGCCCGTCACACACGTAGTCGGTCATTCCGTCACGATGACCCGCGAAGAACTCATCAATGGCTTAAACGAAGATTTGAACCTGGAGCTCGAGGGGCTGCTCAGAGGTGTGTATCACGCTGCGGCGGGTCGCGGTATGCTCGGGCACGAGCTTCGGGAGTTATTGAAAAAAGAACTGCCGAGCGAGCTAGACCACGCGACGTTTCTGGCCGATAAGATTGTGGCGCTCGGCGGTGAGGTGCGTATCCGCCCATCTTTACCTGCAGAACTGGGAGCTGCCCGGGAACTTTTGCAGGAAAATATCGCTGGCGAACGCAAAATCATAAGCAACTACGCTAAACGTATCGACCAGGCATCGGAATTCGGCGACAAAGGTCTGGTGATACGGCTGGAGAATATGCTGGCGTCGGAAACCGACCACCTCGAGCAGCTAGAACGGCTGGGGCGTTAGCCAGTGGCCAACCTGTAGCGGGCATTCCAGAAAATCCGCTTTGATCTCTTTATGCCTCTATAAAGAGTGGGGAAATGACCATTCGTTTAAAAACCGAGTCTCGCGCCTGTTTACTTGATAGTACCAAACCCTGATCTCTCGTGATCACCCGGCCGGGCGACCCGCCGGGTGGTCTTTACGAAAAAGACTGCAGTGACACGGACTGCCAGGAGTTCATGAGGGTCGCCTCCAAGCATTGTCCAGAACGCCTGCTCGAGATCGAGAGAAGCCATAACAGGCTTCTCCCTCGCGACTTCAGCAACACTGACCGTTCACGGACGGAAAGAAATTAATTGTAGCTGTATTTGAGTTTAAGACGGGTTCTTGATTACCAAGCAAACGGCCTGGGATTTTAACGCGGCACATCCTTGACCTGCTGAGTAAGAATCAGCGGAGCGAAGGTTTACGAAAACCTGGAATAGCTTTGGATTCAGGAATAACGGTCTACTTAAGCAGTGGCCGCCGCGCTCGACGGATCTCCACCGTTACCGCCGAAAGCTCTGACTATGGCGTCAATCTCCGAACCGTCCAGAACCTCTTTTTCAAGCAACTTCTCCGCAACTTTATGTAGCAGACGAAGATTAGTCTTCAGCAGGTCCTTAGCCCGATGGTAGCTCTCCTGGATAATGCGCCTGACCTCAGCGTCGATCTCAATGCCCGTGCTCCTGGAATAGTCTACTTTCTGCGTAAAATCTCTTCCCAGAAAAATCTCTTCCTCTTTCTTACCGAAAGTCATCGGCCCGAGCTTTTCGCTCATGCCCCATTCGCACACCATCCGCCGCGCCAGATCCGTCGCTTTTTCGATATCATTCCCAGCGCCCGTTGTTATGTGCTCGAGCACGAGCTCTTCCGCGACGCGCCCGCCGAACAGGATGACCAAGTTATTGAGCAGATATTCCCTGGGATAGGTATACTTTTCGTCCATGGGTAGTTGCTGCGTGAGGCCTAAAGCCAGGCCACGTGGAATGATCGTCACTTTGTGGATCGGATCCGCGCCTGGGAGCAGCTTCGCCACCAATGCATGCCCGGCTTCATGATAAGCCGTGGTGCGCTTTTCTTCGTCACTGATAATCATGCTGCGCCGCTCCGCGCCCATCATGACCTTATCCTTGGCCAGCTCCAAGTCGAGCATGTCGACTTTTTGCTTGTTATTCCGGGCTGCCAACAAAGCCGCTTCGTTTACGAGATTCTCCAAGTCCGCGCCAGTAAACCCGGGCGTGGATCGCGCCAGCACGCTGACGTTCACGTCCGTTGACAACGGCACCTTCCGGGTGTGCACCTGCAAGATACCTTCTCGCCCTCTGATGTCCGGTCGTGGCACTACAACGTGGCGATCGAACCGCCCTGGACGGAGCAACGCGGGATCCAATACGTCAGGCCGGTTGGTTGCAGCGATGAGAATGACTCCCTCGTTGGACTCGAATCCATCCATCTCGACCAACAGCTGGTTCAACGTCTGTTCGCGCTCGTCATGACCGCCACCGAGGCCTGCCCCGCGGTGACGCCCAACCGCGTCGATTTCGTCGATAAAGATGATGCAAGGCGCCTTCTTTTTGCCTTGAACGAAAAGGTCACGGACTCGGGAAGCTCCGACGCCGACGAACATTTCTACGAAATCGGAACCGCTGATGCTGAAGAACGGGACTCCGGCTTCGCCCGCGATGGCACGAGCCAACAGGGTCTTGCCGGTTCCCGGGGCCCCCACGAGCAAACACCCTTTGGGAATTCTCCCGCCAAGTTTCGTGAATTTTTTCGGATCTTTTAGGAATGCGATGATCTCTTGCAGATCATCTTTGGCCTCATCCACGCCGGCGACATCGCTAAAGGTTACGCGGTGTTCATTCTCCGTAAGCAGTCTTGCCCGGCTCTTGCCAAAGGACATCGCCTTGCCGCCGCCCACCTGCATCTGGCGCATAAAAAATATCCACACCCCAATCAGAAGCAGCATGGGAAGCCAGTTAAGCAATAGCACCATATACCAGGGCGACTCGTCCTCGCGTTTGGCGGCGATTCTCACCTGCTTATCCCGCAATGACTTCACCAGCTCCGGATCATCCGGCTCAAAGGTTCTGAACTGTTCACCGTTCTTGTATTTGCCCTGAATATGATGTCCTTGGATCACGACCTCTCGAACGTCGCCGCGCTCGACCCCACCCATAAATTCGCTGAAAATGATTTCCGGTTCACGCCCGTATTGTTTGTTGAAAGCGCTGAAAATGACTAAAAAAACGAGCGCCAAGGCCAACCAAAGTGCAATATGTTTTGATGATTGACTCAAGAAATTACTCCGTACAGGGAAAGCCCCTCTCACATCGCCGGTGTTGATACTACTCTTTCGGGTACAGACGTGCAATGGAAGGCACTTTTTTGCCGCCTTCAGGCAGGATCCAGTCCACTACTTTCGCTGCTTTAGATCCTCGAAGATCTAACCCGAATGGACAGTATACTTCATTTCCTTTTCTTAGTAGAGTTAGGCAAGTCTTCTCTGACACAGACCTATCCTTCGGACGACAATCGGCTTTCCGTCCGGCGCATGATCCAGAACGGCGTGCTCTAAGAGGCCCGGACCGACGATCCGAATGTTATCGCCATTGAAGTCGATACGGCTCATGCGCAAAAAATCTTCGCCAGCGACGAATCCATTAAGCAGTTTATCGCTCGACAGTTCAGGCCGTCGGAATGTCATCCGGCTAGCCGCAGGTTCAAGCCCGCGGTAGCCGCATGGCCCCGAGGTTCCAACCTTTGTCGGGATGCTGAAGAGATCTGAGACTGAATCACTTCTCAAGGCGTTGCTCGCGGAAAAAAAGGGGACATTCTAAATTTCCCCAAGATCCCTCTATACAACTAGGACACTCCAAGCTATAGGAGTAGTCGTAGGCATAGATCAAAAACGTAACAGATTGCTCAATGATTATTTTATCTAATTCAAAGGAGGTATTTATGACACAGAGAAAATTTTCTCGCGGATTGATGATCGCCCTTATTGTGGGGGTCTTCGGGCTGGGTTATGTTTGCGGCTCGATGACGGAGCGGCAAGCCGAGGCCCAGATGGGCGGGCTGCTGGAAAAAGCCGGGAAGATGGGCGGCCCAGTCGGGTCGGTAGCAGAATTTGGTTCTTCAATCGTTGAGATGCAGGACCATATCACGGGCCTACAGAAAAATCTGGATACGTTTAAAAAGGTGCAATCATCCCTGACCGGTAAATAGCCGGAGCGGTCTTTGGATATTCTCTAGGCCTAAATTTGGGGACAAGAGCCAGTTTGTCGGTCCCTTCTGCTGCGCTCTTTAGGGTCGAAAGCGGGTCGGGCCGGGGTCGATTGAAGCACTTTGAGTTATCGGCGGCTCAGCCCTAAAAGCAAATTCCTATCATTTGCTCGGGAGGGTTTCATGGACCCCACGACCGAATACCTCAGTGACTACGCGTGCAGGTTGACCTACGAAGACCTTTCGGCGGAAGCGGTACACCAGGTGAAGCGGACCTTGGTCGACACCCTGGGGTGCGGGGCCGGCGCGTTCGATAGCGAACCCCCCTCCATCGCACGGCGCATGGCGTCTCGAGTGCAGGGGAGTCCTCCGGCTCGCATCCTCGGCACCTCGCAGGAGACGTCTACAGATCTGGCGGCCTTCGCGAATACGGTTCTTATCCGTTACCTCGACTGTAACGACGCCTACGCGGCACGGGGGACGGGCCACCCCAGCGACATGATCCCCGGCGTGCTGGCCGTGAGCGGCGGCCACAGGGCGAACGGACGGGCGGTGATCACCGCGATCGCAGCCGCCTACGAGGTGTTCTGCCGGCTGGCGGACGAGGTTCCCCTGAAGGGCTGGGACCAGGGGATGTTCGCAGCCATCGGGGCGACCTGCGGCACCGGCATGATCCTCGGATTGGACCGGAAGGCCATGGGGAACGCCATCTCCATCGCGATCACCACCGGTGTGCCGCTGGGAGTGACGCGGATCGGAGAGCTTTCGATGTGGAAGGGTTGCGCAACAGCGGCTGCAGTCCGAATAGGAGTGTTCGCGGCAGAGCTGGCAGCGGAAGGAATGACGGGGCCGGGCGAACCCTTCCAAGGACGGAACGGACTGTGGCAGCACCTGGGGGTCGAGGCCCCGAAGTGGGAAGGCTTTGGGGGCGGGGCCAAGCCGTTCCGGATCACCGGTACCAGCTTCAAGGCGTACCCGTCGGTAATCCACACCCAGGGGCCCATCGGCCAGGTGCTGGAGTTACGGCAGCAGGTCGCCACCGCGGAGATCGATTCAGTGCACGTGGCGACGTACGGTGAGGCGGTGCGGCGGACGGCCACGGAGGCGGAAAAGTGGAACCCCGAGACCCGGGAGACAGCGGACCATAGCATCCCGTACTTGGTGGCGGCCGCGTTCCAAGACGGCGACGTGACGCCGGCAACCTTTGCGCCGTCTCGGATCCAGGACCCGGCGCTGCGCCAGCTGATCAAGAAGCTGACGGTGGTGGAGGAGCCGGAGTTCACCCGTCGCTACCCCGCGGAGTCATGCACGCGGATCGAGGTGACGACGACGGACGGGCGGCGGGTGGCCGCTGAGACGAGCCATCCGAAGGGCCACTATCGCAACCCGCTGACGGACGGGGAGGTTGAAGGGAAGTTCCGAGGCTTGGCCTCCGGCGTGCTGGGAGCGGAGGGGTGTGATCGAGTGCTGAGGGAAGTATGGAACTTGGAGAACGCCCCCACGCTCGACAGGCTGTTCGAGAGCCTGGTTATCTCGCGTCGAAGAACCTCACCGTGAGGGAGGGTGTAACGTAGCAATTAGATCTGGCGCCCAACTGAAGGCTCGAACGGTTGGAGCCACAGAATTAACTTGTTGGATCGCAAAGGTCCCAATTCCGCCGTCAGACCCGCGGATGATACGCAGTAACTTTCTAGCTCGCAGAAGCGTGTCCGTGCGATTTCTCACCCTTATGATTTCTTAAAGTTTCTGTGTCCCTTTACCCAGATTGTCACAGCAGTTAGTCAAGAATCTTCTCGATGTCAAAGGTAAAGATGCGACTCCATCAAATCACCACGGGCGGAGTTTCACGACATCCTCATTGCCATAGCGCATGTTTTTTCCGAGAGGGCGATCTCAGAGAGTCGGGTCTTGAATCTTGCCTATCGGACAAACGGGTCGCCGCACTGGGCACCACATCGAAAATCTTCCAGATCCTCGTCGTTATCCGGTACCTTTATAAGACCGGCTGAAGTCCGTAAAAGAACCAGAGGTAACGGGAATCTCTTAAATCGGAAGACCAGGAAAAGCGGACATAACTATTTTTCTCGATCGTTTCGGGGCTGTCCTTGAGAACCTGATCCCAAATGCACTATTTCCGGGCTGACATGTTCCGGGCGGATGCCGAAGCCAACGATGCGGGCGGGGATTCGGCGGAGAAATGGAAACGTGGCAAGCAACCGGACCGCGAGTGGCGGCTTTACAGCTCTCGTCCCGCCCAATACGCGCGAAATGATCCTGCGCTGCACCGTCACCTGCAGCCACTGGGTTACCCTGGTGGGTAACTCGCGCCGCCTCTGGATCTGGCGCAGATGATCGATGGTAACTTGCCCTTCCCGCAGCGGATTGAACAGAACATTTCCCGCAGCCACGGCATCCTGAATCGCGAGATTAATACCGACACCGCCGACGGGGGACATCGCGTGCGCCGCGTCCCCAATACACAGCAGACCCGGGCGAAACCACTCCAACAATCGGTCCACGCGAACCGTTAAGAGCTTCACATCATCCCAGCTGCGCAGCTCCGCTACCCTGTCTCTCGCGTACGGCGCCAGCCGCATTATCTCCTCGCGAAAAGCTTTGAATCCCTGCCGGCGCATCTCTTCGAATCGGCCTTTCGGAATGACGTAGCCGCACTGCCAATACTCACCTCGATTGATCGTGATGAAGATCCTGCCGGTATCGAACCGCCCCATGGTCGCGACCGGATCGTCCGGACTTCGGCTGAGGCGGAACCACAGGACATCCATCGGCGCTCCGAATTCTTTCACCTTCAAACCGGCCTTCTCGCGCACTATCGAATTTCGGCCGTCCGCACCCACTACGAGATCAGCGCGCACTTCGACCGTCCCCTTGGGAGTATTTGCCCGAACACCCCTCACGCCCCCCGGCTCTTGCACGAGCCCGGTTACCTCGGCCTCCATCATAAGATTAAATTTGGGATAGCGAGCCGCGTGCTCGGCGAGAAAGTTGAGAAAATCCCACTGTGGCATCAAGGCGATGAAACGGCAGTGGGTCGGCAGGTGTCTGAAGTCTGCAATGGTCACCCGCAGTTGGCCGACTTGCGCGCTGAGCTCGTAGACTTCCTGATGCGGCAGCCTGAGAAACTCTTCGAGCAGCCCAAGGTCGTGCATCACCTCGAGCGTCGATGGGTGAATCGTATCGCCGCGAAAGTCGCGCAGGAAATCCGCATGCTTTTCAAGAACCAAAACTTCGACGCCGGCGCGCGCAAGCAAGTATCCCAGCATCATGCCGGCTGGTCCGCCCCCGGCGATACAACAGTCCACGGAAATTGTCTCAGCCATTGTTCAAAGGTGGCCTGGGTATTGGCCGATAGAGTCCAGAATGAGCCAAGCTCCGAACACCGCGCTCTTCATCCCTTTCTATTCCTCTTCCAACTCGGGATAGTGGCGAAAAATGCCTTGCTGGTTGAACGGCAGTCGCCGCGGTGAGGATAAATAGGCGGCGATTCGGGGACGCGCTAGAACGCGATCGTGCAAAGTCACGAGTCTCGGGTATTGCGGTTCGAGTCGCGCCATTGTCTTCGGAAAAGCATAACGCAGTCCCTCGATCATCTGGAACAGCGAGAGATCGACGTAGGAAGCTTTCTTGCCGAAAATGAAGTCGCCGCCTTTGGCGTTGCGTTTGAGAATTCTTTCAAAGTAGCCGAGAAACTTGGGCACTCGGTTCGCGGTGAAATGCGCGGCGCGTTTTTTCGCCTCCGTGGTCTGTTCCTCATAATACAGGACGTTCGCGATCGGATGGTGGGTCTGGCCCGTTTCATACAGCCAATCGGCAATCGTCAGTTGCAGCTGATGCGTCCACAGCCGGCTCGCTTCGCTTTTCGGTACGAGATCGAGCCGGGGCGCAAGAAACTGGAGAATGTTGGCGGTTTGGGAAATCAGGAGCTTGCCGGCTTTCAGAAACGGCGGGGCAAACGGCGGACGTTCTAAAGACGGGTCTTCGAGGAATTTCATGATCCCGGGACGGCCGAACTTCGGATCGCGCGCAACGTCGACGTAATCCGCGCCGGCATCTTCCAGCGGAAGGCGAATGAACTCGCCGCGGCCTTGGATGGATGGTTGATAGTACAGTTCATAGCGCATGTGGTCCTCCCATAGTGAACCTCGGGGCTAGGCTTCCGGCCGCAACCGACAGGCTTCTACTTCAATGGGGCACCACCGCCAACCCCATGGGCTGTTTATTCCAACGGGTTGGTCCTGGCATCACCTCTGCGTTTCTACGTTTGCGGCCTTCAACCTCGCCCCGGTCTGCGTTTTCATCGTCAATACTCATCGCAATTGATAATGAATATTCCTCCTTGAAATCTGCTGGTGGTCATCGACAGACTTGCATATATGACGAAGTTGCTCAACAAAAAACGGCCCCTCCTCCTTGAAGGTCTGGACCTTTTCACTTTCAACCGGTTGGACTCTCGGCAGCTTCCTGCGTACAATCCGATCGAAGACCCGTCATTTTGCTGGAACCGCTACAAGGAGAAGGATATGAGTTGGCAATGCACTGAGGAACCTGAAGCAAGGACGCCGCCCTCCTGCAAAGCGCTCGAGGCCGTTATCGTGCCACGTCCTCGGGATCTTGGCGGATTTGAAGTTCGCCGCGTGCTGCCGTCGGCAGAGCGGCAAAGCGTCGGACCTTTCGTCTTCTTCGACCAGATAGGACCTGCTGAGCTGGCGCCCGGGGCGGGCATCGATGTGCGGCCTCATCCGCACATCGGTCTTGCCACAGTGACTTATCTGTTCGCCGGGACGATCGTTCATCGCGACAGTCTAGGCAGCGTGCAATCCATCGAGCCCGGCGAGGTCAACTGGATGACCGCGGGGCGCGGCATCGTTCACTCCGAACGCTCCGACAACGAGCTCAGAAAGCGCCGCCAAAAACTCTACGGCATACAAATCTGGGTCGCGCTGCCCAAGCAACACGAGGAAACGGATCCTGACTTCACGCATTACGCCGCCGAATCCCTGCCTCAGATCGAACGCGACGGAAAAACAGTCCGCGTCGTCGCCGGTTCGCTGTTCGGCGAGAAATCGCCGGTGAAAACTTTCTCGAAGCTGTTTTATGGCGACGCGACGTGTCAGCCGGGAGCTTTGCTCTCGCTCGATAACGAGCACCAGGAACGCGCGATTTACCTGCTCGAAGGAAATGTCGAGATCGCAGGGCAAGTCTTCGAGCCGGGACGGCTTCTGGTTTTCTCGTCCGGCGATGAGGTCACCGTCAAGGCAACATCAGCCGCGCGGCTGCTGCTGTTCGGCGGCGAGCCGCTCGACGGTCCGCGTCATCTCTGGTGGAACTTT
>Ga0209801_1000465_pt1 | contig 27201 bp, 21 predicted proteins | sample GraSoiAngelo_127_FD_185884 | JGI IMG/M metagenome (GOLD analysis project Ga0209801, IMG submission 185884) | Grasslands soil microbial communities from the Angelo Coastal Reserve, California, USA - 14_0927_09_40cm (SPAdes) (version 2) | ecosystem: Environmental > Terrestrial > Soil > Grasslands ... | reverse complement strand
GCCGTTAACTGCCGGCATTCTGCAGCCCTTCGCTGCGGACCAATCCATTCCCAAAGAAAAGATCACGGCTCTCGATCGTCGATATACTGCCGTGATTGAGGCGCTCGACGACCTCGTCGAGGCTGTCGGTTTGAAAGCAGCCTAAGAAGGCAAGCATTACGAGAACGAAATTCTCGTTTGGGACCCTATAATGGGACTAATGAAAATCGTGGGACTGTGTCTCCGCTGCGGTGAAGGAGATCGGTAGCACTCGGGAAGCCTTGATCGATATGGTATGGTCCTGATTCTGAAGGACGCCGTCAACCCGAAGGAATTTCTCACGGTTGATCACCACGCGGTACTTCTCGTAAAGGTCAGGATTCACAATCACGTTCGAAATTCCTGTCTCATCTTCCAGACTCAAAAAGACGAAGCCCTTCGCCGTTCCCGGACGCTGCCGAGCGATTACACATCCTGCTACCCGCGTGTATTGTCCGTCCTGCACCCGAGGCAAATCGCACGCTCGTTTTACTTGGAGCTTGGATAGAGCTTCCCGGCAATACGTCATCGGATGCGGACCAGTGCTCATGCCCGACCCGTGAAAATCCGCAACAAGACGCTCTTCGTCCGTCATTTGACGCAGTGGCGACAATTCCATTTGCTCTGGAATCGCGTCCAGCAACGGGCCAGCAGGCCGGGCCGCGCGTTCCACTTGCCACAGAGCAGTTCTTCGATGCACTCCGCTTCCAAGAGAGTTCAGCGCACCAATCTCGCTGAGCGTTACCAGCTCCGCTTTCTGCAGTTCCGGGACACGGCGGACCAGGTCATCAATCCCCTCGAACGGGCGCTTCTGCCGCTCCGAGACAACGTTGTCCGCTGCCGTCTGCCTCAGTCCCCGGACGTAACGGAACCCGATGCGCAGACACGGAACATCCTTGTCCCCTTTAATCGTGTGCTCGATGGTGCAGTTCCATTCAGAATTGAGCGCGTTGATCGGTTTCACTCGCAGGCCATGCAACTGCGCATCGTGCACAAGCACCGCCGGGCTATAAAAACCCATTGGCTGATTGTTGAGCAATGCCGCCGTGAACGCTGCCAGATAGTGGAACTTCAAATACGCGCTGGCATAGGCGATCAGAGCGAAACTCGCTGCGTGCGATTCAGGAAAACCATAGCGCGCGAAGGAAGTAATTTGCGTGATGATCTCTTCCTGCGTTCCGGGACTGAAACCGTTTTTGGTCATGCCGCTCCGCAGCTTCGCTTCAATTTTGTGCATGCGTTCTTCCGAACGCTTGAAACCCATCGCTCGGCGGAGGTCTTCTGCTTCACCACCTGTGAAGTTCGCCGCCACCATTGCGATGCGCAGAAGTTGTTCCTGAAACAGTGGCACTCCCAGAGTTCGTTCCAAAATCGGTTCAAGCGAAGGATGAGCGTACGTGACCGGCTCCTTGCCTTGCCGCCGATTCATGTAGGGATGCATCATCTTTCCGACAATCGGGCCGGGCCGGATGATGGCTACCTGTACCACGAGATCGTAGAACTTCACTGGCGCATTGCGCGGCAGCGAGGCCATCTGCGCGCGGCTTTCTACTTGGAACATTCCAACCGTGTCCGCCTTGCGCAAGGTTTCATAGACCGGAGGATCGTCGGGAGGAAGTTGCGCCAGGTCGACCGGTTTGCCGTAGTGCTTGGGAATAAGTTCCAAGCACTCTTCGAGCACGGCCATCATGCCGAGTCCCAGCAAATCGATTTTGATGATACCCATGTCAGCGCAATCGTCCTTGTCCCATTGCACGACGACGCGGCCCGGCATCGTTGCTGGTTCGAGTGGAACAACTGAATCAAGTTGCCCCTGACAGACGACCATCCCACCAGAATGCTGGCCCAAGTGTCTCGGCAAATCCTGAATGCGTTCGCACAGCTCCCAGTATTTCCGAACGCGAGGATGGTTCAGGTCGAAGCCAACTTGCTGAAAATGATTTTCGAAATTGTCAGATGGACCGCGCCATTCTCCGCTGTTCACCACGCTTGAAAGCCGATCCAGCATCTCCTGATCGAATCCAAGAGCTTTGCCTACCTCTCGCGCAGCCGAGCGGTCACGATAAGTAATGACGTTCGCCGTCATTGCGGCGCCGAGCTGCCCATACCTTTGATACACGTACTGAATCGCCTTTTCTCTTTGGTCTCCGCTCGGTAGGTCGAGGTCGATGTCCGGCCACTCGCCGCGTTCCTCCGAGAGAAACCGCTCAAAGAGCAGTTTCATCCCGACCGGATCGACCGCCGTAATTCCGAGGGAATAGCAAACCGCGCTGTTTGCAGCCGAACCGCGGCCCTGCACGAGGATTTTCTGTTCGCGACAAAATCGAATGATGTCCCAGACGATCAGGAAGTACCCGGCAAGATGCAGCTTTTCGATCAGCGCCAATTCGCGCTCTATCTGGCGCTTGGCGCGTTCAAATAGATCATCGTCCCGTTTAGCGCCATACCGGTTTTGAAAGCCTTCTTCCGTGCGCTTGCGAAGAAACGAATCCATTGTTTCTCCCTCGGGAACGGGATAGCGGGGAAATTCGTAACCGAGATCAGCCAGGGTGTACTGGAGTCTTGCGGAGAGTTCGCTCGTGTTCTGAATCGCTTCCGGCAAATCCGAAAATAGCTGCACCATCTCTTCTGTCGAACGAAGATGGCGCTCGTCGCTTCGTTCGAGCAGCCGACCCGCAGTTTCGAGTTTGCAATGATTCCGAATGCACGTAAACACATCAAGAATTTCTCGCTCAGCGGGAGTTGCATAGCGGACCCCATTCGTCGCGAGGAACGGCAGGCCCATGGTTTCAGCAAGACGCACTGCCGCCTGATTGCGCCGCTCTTCGGCAACATCGCAGTGCCGCTGCAATTCCACATAGACATTCTTCCTGCCGAAAATAGTCGTGAGGAGTTCAATGTTCTTTCGGGCATCCTCGAAACCCTTGTCTGAAAGCGAGGCCGCAAGCACGCCTTCCTCGCCACCCGTCAAACACACCAGACCTTCGGCGTGTTCCGCGACCTCGTCTAGGTTTGCTGTTCCTGTTCCTTTTTCTTTTTCGCGCAATTTGTAACGCGTCATGAGACGACAGAGATTCTGATATCCCGTCCGGCTTTTAACGAGCAGAGGCAACCGTACTGGCCTTGCGGGAAAAGAATTCGGCATCCACGACGGCGGCCTTGCCAGGTTTCCAAAACCTTCCACGGAAATCTCGGCGCCAACGTGAGGCTGAATCCCTACGGACTTTGCAGCCATATGCAATCGTGGAGCACCGTAAACACCATCGCGGTCCACCAACGCAATGGCTGGCTGTTCCAACTGTTTCGCGCGAGACACCAGGTCTTCCGGGCGCGAAGCACCTTCGAGGAAACTGAATGCGGAAGCGGAATGTAGCTCGACGTACTTCAATCGTAGATTCCTTCCACGAACCAGCGCTTCGCACGCAGGTCCTTATAAACTCGATACAGTGCAGTCTCGTTTTCACCATTCCCCGAGAGTTCCGCTCGAACCTTGGGACGTAACGTCCTTATCTCGATGTCCCACTCCTCGCGCGCCCATGCCGTTTCAGACCACCAGTCGCCTTTTCTTTTCCACGGTCCCGCGAACGCAAGGATCTGTCGGCGAATACCCTCGCAACTGAGAAACGTCGGCCTTCCTTCTCGAAGCTCGAGCGTCGCCGAAAGTGGAGGCCGGTAAATGCGCATTACAGCGGTAGCGTGCTTTTCTCCGCCAGCGCGTATTTCCCTCATTTCCGGTAAGACAAAACGGTTCCGTTGAAAAGAGTCGGGACCATGCGTATCGAGCAGAACTGGCGCCCCCACTCGGCCTTCCCCAACTGTGTTTTGGATTCGCGCGAGCGTAATTTCTAGACGCTCCGGGTCGGGAGATAGGGGCAGGAATAACCCGAGCTGCTGCGAAGGTGCTCTCGCGGGAGTCGTCAACATCGAGACCGCCGCGACAGGCGCGGACGGAGGGTGCGCTTCGAGATCGAGCCGCAAGAGTTTCAAGAGAAGCTTGCCGTCTCGCGCTGGAACAGGAAGCCGCAGTGTCCGGACATGATAAACAGGGTCCTTCCTCCGCGAGTCCTTTCGTTCGAGCGTGAGGGTAACTTTGATCTCTCCGATGGAAAGAATGTGCATGCGCAGCCGTGCAAACAATTGTTCGAGCAGCCTGTTCAGCACGAAGAGCAACGGCTCCAGCAAGTCCACCGGAGACTCCAAGTCCATGTGCTCTTCAAAATTCGATGGAAAATCTTTGGCGATCAGAGGATGAGCGTTCGCGCCCTGCGCCAGCCGCCACCAGCGGAGCCCTTCCTGTCCGAGTCGCTCGACAATCGCAATTTCAGGGAGAGCAGCAAATTCTTTGCATGTACCGACGCCCCAACGCCTCAACGTTTCGACGAACTCGAACGGAATGCCCAGACCTTCGAGCGAAAGGCGTCCCATCTGAAGTCTTTCGTCTCCGGCTGGAACCACCGTCACTCCAAGGAAGCCTTGTGCCGCGCATCCCGCAGCTAAGGGATTTCCGGCAACGGCAACGTTTGCCTCAAGGCCGACTTCTGAAGCGATGCGCTTCAAGTCGTGCGCGATCTTTTCCGGAGAACCGAAGAGCTTTTCGCAGCCAGCCAAGTCGAGCACAACCGTGTCGCAAAAATCCTCCTCCGCGCCTTTTGGCCCATCCTCAACACGCGGCGAAATCGCCCACGCACAATCGAGAAGCGCGGCATAGGCGCTCGCTTCCTGAGAAAGGGACCGCCATCGCCACACGACGCCTTGGAACGCTTCTGCCTGAACTTTCGTCATTCCGGTTTCGACGCCCAGGTCCCTGGCTTGGCGATTGGTAGCAAATACTTTCGTCAGCGGTGCTGCGCCCGCGAGGATCGCAACTCCTTTCTCTCGAAGGTCCGGCTCAAGGCGAACGACTGCCTGCACGGGAAAATCCGGAACGAATAGACATGCGAAAGCCAACGTGCGTCCCCTGAACTTGGTAGAGGAAAGGGAAACAAACCGGGCTTATTAGTGCTTTATGGCGTGTGCGTCTGCCAGCGAGCTAAATCGGCGGGTTGCGACAGGGCTCGCGAACGCGTCACTTCTCCCTGAACTTCAAAACCTTCGAACGTCGATGCACCCGTTTGAATACTTGCTGCGGCTCGGCTCCAATGGTCTGCTCTTCTCTGGCAGCGGAGAACCAGCGAAGCGCAGCTTTTCGCGCATGATTCTTCTCCGAGCAGAAGCAGAATCGTCGGCGTGTTTTCGATCGCACGCCGAAAACGAAACCACGTACTCAGATCGATCCGCCGAGCCTCAACCCACGAAATTTCCCCGAGGTCCAAGACGACGACTCCCCATCCCCCACTGTGCAACAGCAGGTCGGTTGACTTCAGCGCTTGTTCGAGCCGCTTCCAAGGCTTTCCGCTTCTCGCGCCGCTACCCACCTGGAGCGGTGGATTGACTTCACGAACCAACGGCAAAGGTCGTGGAGGGCGAAAACCTCGCCGCGGAGGTTCCCTGTCTCGTTCGACTTGCTCTTCCGCGCAGCGAGCGACGACGTGTATCTGTCCCGATTCTGTGACCACAGTTTGCTTTCCTACTATGGAGGGAATTGCGTTCTCGACGCCGCGCATCAATTCACGCGGATGCCGCCAACCATGTATTTGCATTGGCTTATTGGTCTCGGCACCAAAGCCGCGTGTCTTTCCTGTTTCTTTGCCCACTCCAGCAAAGTACGAAGGCGTTTTGACATTCGGTCCTCGGTCCCCGGTTTCTCCGCATCGAATCCAAAGCAGCCGCGGAAGGTCCACGCCCGCAGCCGCGAGCGACAACGGGTCAAGAGAATCGGCGACATCAACGAACGCGCACGCCTGCTGACGTTCCGTGGCCTCCGCAAGCAAAGAGAAAGCCAAACTCGTCCGCCCCGATGAAGCAGGACCATACAATTCCACGAGAGACCCACGGGGAAAACCGCCACCTAGAACCGCATCGAGTTCCATGACTCCGCTCGGCTGGAGTTCAACCTCGACGCGCCGCTGAAATCCTTCTAGCCCACGTCCAACGAGAGCTGTTTCGAGTCTTCCTTGTTTCAGAAGGGTTGCGGCCATGGTCCCAACTTATATTCGCTTTTTGTTCGCCTATGCTAATTCTGATCAGAACGGAGACGGTTGTCAAGGGGTGGGCTGCTGTTGTGGCTGTTGTGGGCTGTACGCTGGGGTCCAGTTCCAGGCGACAATCCCAACTTCCTGTTGGCCGACAATCCGGAAGTCAGCTCGCGGCCGATTTGATTGGCTGCGAGCCGGTGATGAGAATATCTACAAGTCTCTTGGCGCTTGGCTGCCAATCGGGGGTAGACGCCACGTTGGCGACGCCGACGAGAGCCCGAAGTAGGTCGATTGGGTCCAGGTCCTTTCGAATGTCACCGTTCTTGACCGCCCGCTTCACCAAAGTGCGGAGGGCGTCATGGACCTGCGCGTAGGAAGCTTCGAATATCTTCTTGGGATCTCCGACCAGCGCGTTGAGGGCAGGGGCGATGATCTGTTTCGTCGCGATAGAATCAACGAACAGCAACAGCCAAGCCCGCAGCGCTTCGATGGGGGGCATGGTCTCAGCAAAGCGCTGCTCCGCTGCGGCTAGTCTTTCCATCTCCGTACGGTAAACCGTCTTTAGAAGCGCCTCGCGCGTGGGAAAGTGGCGATACAAAGTTCCCGGTCCAACACCCGCTTGTTTAGCGATGTCGTCCAGGCTGGTGTCTGCGCCCGAGCGGGTGAACTCCTGCTTCGCCACTTCCAGGATGTGCTCGCGATTGCGCTGCGCGTCCGCGCGGGGCTTTCGGTTGACCGATGGAGAGCGTCTGTTAGCCATCTCAAAATCTCAAAAAAACTTGTAACCGGAGACACTCTCCGGTAATCTATCTATTCGGAGGCACTCTCCATTTTATCAAAAACTGGCTCACGGTTGGGAGGAAAGACACAATGACCAAATCGACGAAGCTTGGGGGCACTTTCAAACTTGTGGGAACCTCGACGAATCTGTACCGAATGGGCTACGGCACCATGCAACTTGCCGGCCCCGAAGTTTGGGGACCTCCACGGGACGTTGACGCAGCGGTCGCTGTTCTGCGAGAGGCGATTGGCTCTGGCGTGAACCACATCGACACCAGCGACTTTTACGGTCCGCACGTGACAAATCAGATTATCAAGAAGGCACTTCATCCCTACCCGGCCGACGTGGTGATTGTTACCAAAGTCGGCGCCCGCCGCGGCGAAGACAGGTCCTGGCTCCATGCCCTCTCCCGCAGGGAATTGATCGAGGGAGTCCATGACAACCTTCGAAATCTTGGTGTGGATCGGCTCGAAGTGGTGAACCTGCGTGTCGGTGGCGTCATGGAGCCATCGGAGGGTTCGATCGAGGAACCATTGACGGTGCTCGCTGAATTGAAGAGTCAGGGGCTGATTCGTCACATCGGTGTTAGCAATGTCACTCCCCAGCAATTCCAGGAGGCTCAGAGAATCACGGAGATAGTTTGCGTCCAAAACTTCTATAACGTGACACAACGAAATGACGATGCCTTCATCGATGCTCTCGCGCAGCAAGGCATAGCGTACGTCCCGTTTTTCCCGTTGGGAGGATTCACGCCGTTACAGTCATCCGTGCTCGACCGGATCGCGGCGTCCTTGCAAGTTACTCCGATGCAGGTCGCCCTGGCCTGGCTTCTTCAGCGTTCTCCCAACGTTCTGCTCATACCCGGCACGTCTTCGATAAACCATCTTCGAGAGAATCTTGGCGCTGCAGCCTTGCAACTCACTTCAGAAACAATCAGCGAGCTCAATTCAATCGCAAAAAATGCCGTGGCGGCGCGTCAATCTGCCCACTAATTTGATTTCCCTATGTCGAAAGAAGGAGCGATCTATGAAGATATTTGTCACAGGAGCTACAGGATTCATCGGTTCGGCCGTGGTTCAGGAGCTTATCGGTGCGGGGTATAAGGTGTTCGGACTTGCTCGCTCCGATGCAGGCGCCAAGTCCCTAATCGCTGCTGGTGCTCAGGTGCATCGAGGCGATCTGAAAGATCTGGAAAGCCTGCGCAGCAGCGCGGCTATTTCCGATGGCGTGATTCACATGGGCTTTATCCACGACTTCTCGAAGTTTGCAGAAAACTGCGAGATCGACAAGCGCGCCATCGAGGTTCTCGGCTCGGCTCTCGAAGGCTCCGAGCGGCCATTGCTTGTCACCTCCGGGCTAGCGACGGTGGCGCGGGGGCGGATCCCCACAGAGGACGATGCTCCTCTCCCTCCGTCGCCCTCGTATCCCCGCGCCTCGGAAGCGACGGCTGAGGCCTTAGTAAAGCGTGGCGTGTGTGCGTCGGTGGTGCGCCTGCCCCAGGTCCACGACACCGTCAAGCAGGGCCTCGTCACCTACCTCATCGCGCAGGCGCGCGAGAAGCGTGTGTCAGCGTACGTAGGCGACGGATGCAACCGCTGGGCGGCCGTGCACGTCCTCGATGCTGCCCGCCTCTACCGGTTGGCGCTAGAGAAGCAGGAAGCAGGCGCGAGGTATCACGCGGTCGCCGAAGAGGGAGTTCGATTCCGCGATATCGCTGACGCCATCGGCCGCGGCCTGAAGGTGCCGGTAGTGTCCAAATCCGCTGAGGAGGCAGCAGCCCATTTCGGCTTTCTGGGAATGTTCGTTACTCGCGACCTCATCGGTTCGAGCGTGCAAACGCGGCGACGGATGGGATGGCACCCAAGCGGGCCCGGACTCATTGCCGATCTCGACGAAGCGAATTATTTCCAACAGATCGCGCAGGCGGCGCGGCAATCACCCTAAGGAGACATGAGTCGACTGGCAGGTAGTCCTATTGGCGATTGACGGGCAAACCGGAAGTTAAACGACAATGGCCGACTACTGACAGCCCTTGACGACGCAACACCAAGCCTCCCCCAATCTCCCGTTAAAGCGTGAAAGGCTAGAACAACTGCCCCTGAGTTGGAGTGTCTAACGTGACAGGCGACGCGGCCTCCGCATCGTCAATTCTTGAATTGTTGAGTTTCCTGCTGACAGGATACCGCCGCATCAAGTTCGCGTCGTAGGGCTTGAGAATGTCACGAATAGTGTTGAAGTCATTCACGTCGGGATCGAGCCACACATCGTACTTGTCCCGCGTCACGATGACGGGCATACGGTCGTGCAGATCGGCTACGAGGGCATTCGGGCCAATCGTTAAGATCGTGCAACTTTCAATGATCTCTCCATCCGGGCTCCTCCACTGATCCCACAGTCCGGCGAATGCAAAGACTTCACCCTCACCAACCTCGAAGCAGTAAGGCTGCTTCACAGATCCCATTTTTCGCCACTCGTAAAATCCATCCGCAGGAATGAGGCAACGTTTGGTAAGGATCGAATCTCGAAATGCCGGTGTGGTTGTCACGGTCTCCGACCGCGCGTTGAGCGTCCGATTTCCGATGCTCACGTCCTTTGCCCACGATGGAATCAATCCCCAACGCATCGTTGTGAAGTGGCGAATCTTTTTGCCTTGTTCTTTGCGGACGGTCAGGACCGGCTGCGTTGGCGCAATGTTGTATCGCGGATGCGCTTCAACTTCATCATCCGCCGCCTGAAACCGTTCAGCAAGGTACTGCTTCGAGTGCGTCAGTCGGTATCGGTTACACACACATTCATTCTCACCGATTCCCAATTTCCGTCCAACTTCCGTCCAATTCAAGGGCAGGATAAACAGCGATAAGGCTCGTAAGCGACACCGAACGCGGCACTTAGAGTTTTATACCCCCCGGCTGTTAACCGAAGGGTTGCTAGTTCGAATCTAGCCCGGGGAGCCAAACCCCATTATTTCAGCGACTTGAATTTTCGCTGACTGCTAAATTTTGGCCGATTAACATTCGGTAGCGAACCAAGACGTCGGTGGTTCAAATCCAGTCGCGCTGACCCACTATTTTCATGCAGTTGCAGTCATTTCCAAATCGCGCGCAGATTCGAGTTTCCGTCCATTCCGTCCAATAACGAGGATTTTGGACGGAACGCCACTTCGATTTGAAGACGAAGGTCGTCAGTCTAAGTTGGCCGACACAATTTGGGTTAAGTCCGCCAACAGGGAGTTGGATTGTCGCCCAGACTGAACCCCGGCGGGCAGGCGGACAGCCAAGCTGCCGTTTTCTGCTTGCTTTCGAGGCGAGGCTAGCGTACTTAGAGGAGATTCCAGCCACCGAGGTGAGCGATGGAAGTACGTGCACCCAAGGGACAATACCGGGTAATCGGCTGGACCCAGTAGACACCCTCACATGGCCAAGCGGCCCTCTCTGGAAAGACTGCGAAACTTTCGACAAGGCACTAGATTTGGCTGCCAGCAATGACGAGTTGTATCTTCGGATTTATATTTACAACGACAACGGCGAGATTCTGCATGAGGCTGGCTGCTATCGAGAGCAGCTCAAAAAGATTCATGAGCTAGAGGAACAACGTCCCGGCCGAGCCCAGGACGAAAGTCCCAAAACATAAGGTCATCGCTCTCAAGGCATATGAACCTACAAGAACAAATCACGAAGTATATTACCAGCCAACCGGAGCCAAAACGCAGTGACATGCGAGAGTTGCATCGGCTCACACTTCAAGTGTCACCAGAATGCAAATTATGGTTCTTCGATGGTAAAGACAGCAAAAATCATACTGTTTCCAACCCGACGATTGGATATGGATTTCACACAATGAAATATGCCAACGGAAAAAGTAGAGAGTTTTTTCAAATTGGTGTGAGCGGAAACAAAACCGGAATCTCTGTCTATATTCTTGGTCTCAAAGATAAGAAGTACTTAGCCAAAACGTATGGAAAAAAACTAGGCAAGGCGAGCGTGACCGGATATTGCATTCGGTTTAAAGCTCTAAAGGATATAAACATCGATACGCTTGGAGCGGCAATACGATATGGGCTTGCAGCTCAGAATGAAAAAGGCAAGCTGACGAAATAATTCCACTGTTAAAGGCAAGCAGTTATCGATGTAAAGGCGCTCCAGTATACGACTCCTACAGCCCTGACCCGCGCCACAATACAACTCGCCCGTCGCCATCCGAATCGAAGATTGTATCTGGAGGCGGGATGAAGCGCGCTCAACGAGCTCTGCCAGCCAGCGCCGCCTTGATGGTGATCGTGCTCGTTTGTGGGTGCTCCCCTTCGAGCCCGACTTCCCTTCCTCCGCCGGTGATTTCCGTCAGCCTGACGCCAGCGGAGCAGCAAACAATCCAGCAGAACCAGACGGTTGGTATTGTGGCAACCGTCCAGGGTTCCTCCAACAATGCGGTCACCTGGAGCCTCAGCGGGTCCGGCTTTCTCAGCAACCAATCAGCTACATCAGTAACTTATAACGCTCCTTCGAGTATCACTGCTCCGCAGACGGCGACAGTTACAGCCACCCCCTCCGCCGATACGACGAAGGCCGCTTCTTTGAAGATCCGCGTGGCCTTGGCGGAGGTGCCATTGGTGATGCAGCCGCTACTCCCGCCTAGCGCCGCGCCAGGCGGAGCCGGGTTCACCCTGACGGTGAATGGCGTGGGGTTTGCGACCAGCGCTACCGTTATGTTCAACGGTGCTTCCCTGGCGACCACGTTCGTGAGTGGACATCGATTAACCGCTGATGTGCTGGCGGCCGATATCGTGACGGCAGGCACGGCTTCGATAACAGTGGCGAACGCGCCGGGCGGGGGCCTGCGCTCCAACGCAGTTTACTTTCCGATTGCAATGCGCGAAGCGAACTTAGCGCTGGTGCAGGCGGCCGGCTCGCCCTTCCCCTTGGGGGGCGTCCTCGGGGACATGGTCTCGGCGGACTTTAATGGTGATGGCATCCCCGACCTTGCTCTTGCCAATGCGCTCACCACCGCACCAGGTATCAACATCCTTTTGGGCAAAGGGGACGGAACGTTCTCTACCGCAAACGGCTCGCCCATTCCTATGGTGGCCTCACCGTTTAGCGTGGGCGCAGGCGACTTCAACAACGACAGAAAGATGGATCTGCTTACGACCAGCCAGCCCGCAAACTCAGCGGCGGTCTTCCTTGCCAATGGCGACGGCACGTTTACCCCGGCCGCGGGTAACCCGATCCCCGCGGGACAGAGCCCGAGCTATCTCGCGCTCGGCGACTTCAACGGCGATGGCAAGCTGGATGTAGCGGTATCTAACACCAACAGCCTCACCATCCTGCTTGGGAACGGCGATGGAACATTCACTCAGGCACCCAACCCACCCGCAGCGGCAACATATCCAGCAACGGTCACCGTGGGAGACTTCAACGGCGACGGAAACCTAGATCTGGCGGTCACTGTTTCCCATCCCAGTGGAGTGGTCGTGCTGCTAGGCAATGGCGACGGCACATTCACACCTGCGCCAGGCTCACCGATTCCTGTGGGTTTTTTTGCAACTGGCATTGTCGCGGCCGATTTCAACAACGACGGCAAGGCAGATTTGGCTGTGAGCGATGGTATCGGAAACATCGTCAGCATCCTGCTCGGCAATGGAGATGGCACGTTCAAGGCCGCTTCAGGCTCGCCAGTCCCCGTGGGGCACGGACCCTTTACGGAGGTTCTGGGCGACTTCAACAGCGACGGCGAGCTTGATCTTGCCGTCGTGAACCTCAACGACAACACAGTAACTATCCTGTTCGGGAACGGAGATGGAACGTTCTCTACCGCAACATCGCCCGTCATCGTCAACCAGCCAGGCGTGATCGTGACCGCGGACTTCAACGGGGATGGCCGCCTCGACTTCGCCATTGTCGACGGGTTTGACAATAAGGTCTACGTCGTCCTACACCAGTAACAGAGCGCATTTCCCTACCACACACGCAGACCCTCGCCGGGTGCCCACCTTTTCGGGTTTGGTTTTTGAAAAGGTGGGCATTTCTGTGCCTGCGTCTTTTGCCCCTGAGTTTTGATCAGCCCCTCTATCCCGGAGCATCCAAACGACTTAATCCCCGATCCCAACATGGAACTCTTGACCCTCTTACAGCCATCCCTCAGCCATCCCTATCCCCTTTCCCATCAGTCACTTATTTGTTTATATTGCGAATAAAAGGTGAATAGAGAAGGAGAAGTCGGCTTATCTCGTTTCATCACAACTTGCTGAATCCCCTCGATTATGCCTAGCTCCGGCAAGATTTGATTAAAACCCGAGCCGCAAAATTTAGTCGTTACGAAACCTGAAAAGCCGGCAAGACGTCTCATCCTATGCAAGGCTGTTGGTCAGTCCAGTCGGCAGCGCATCTTGCAGCTCCTCAAGAAGCGAGTTGACGACTCCGCTGTTCGACAGGAGGCGCTTATGATCGTGCGCGCGGTTATACTCTCCGGTTTCCTTCTGCTTTCCAATGCCGCTTTCGCACAACATCCTTCCGGGAGTGCTCCCGCCCCTCAGCCCCCGCCGCCACCGCCCACGCTTGGTCTTATGCTGAGGGTTGTTCCTCCTGGCTCAGTTTCCTTACAAACCACTCAACAACAGCAGCAAGAGCAGCAACGGGAACAGCAACAGCGCGAGCAGCAGGCACGCGAGCAGCAGCAACGGGAACAGCAACAGCGCGAGCAGCAGGCACGCGAGCAGCAGCAACGGGAACGGCAACAGCGCGAGCAGCAGGCACGCGAGCAGCAGCAACGGGAACAGCAACAGCGCGAGCAGCAGGCACGCGAGCAACAGCAACGGGAACAGCAACAGCGCGAGCAGCAGGCGCGCGAGCAGCAGCAACGGGAACAGCAACAGCGCGAGCAGCAGGCACGCGAGCAACAGCAACGGGAACAACAACAGCGCGAGCAGCAGGCGCGCGAGCAGCAGCAACGGGAACAGCAACAGCGCGAGCAGCAGGCACGCGAGCAACAGCAACGGGAACAACAACAGCGCGAGCAGCAGGCACGCGAGCAACAGCAACAGGATGAGCGAGAGCGGGAGGAACAAGAACGCCAGCGACAAACACCCAGTAACCGGGCAAACAGCTCGAGTGCGGCTTCTCCGTCGGTGAATTCGTCAGTGACCAGCCCTATTCCCGCTACCAGCCAAGTCTCAAACGGCTCCTTTGCCACCAGCTCAAAGGCGAACGCGGCCACCGAGTCGCACGTGCCTTTTCGCAACCGACGCAACCCCGGCGCTGAACTCGATGGCATGAGCGATGCAATCGGAGGCGGAAAAAACACGACGGCAAAGGACCAAGACTTGCACCTGGCGGCGCCCGATCTACTGCACAAACCCTGCAACAAAGAGCCGTGCAAGGAGCCTAGCCCGAAGCCAGTCCTGTCGGATCCCCACGCGAAACTCTGCAAGGTCGGTCAGTCGCCCGGCAAAGACAATTCATGCGTCCCGCCGATACTTGCAAAAAAAGCAACCGCGCCGCCGAAAACCAGTGCCGTCCCGCAGGCTTGTCCCGCTGACCAAATCTGGAACGGGATTCAGTGTGCGCCCGTTGGCGCGCAGGGGTGTCTGCCCGGCCAAACTGGGGCGGGTCCTTCTTGCCAGACGGATTGCACCATCGCCACCGCCGGAGCACAAAATTACATCGAGCGCCTGAGGATGGCGCGGCAGGCTAAGGATCAAGCCTGTACCGGGAACTCAACTCAGCAGGAATGTCAGCAGGCGGAAAGCACATACAACATTAGGCTCAACGAGTACCGCACGTTTCTTGCTGGAGTGTCTACCACGTGCACGTTACCTGATCCGATCTCGATCTGAGGGCTTCAAGAAAGCGTTGAGCGCCTCTAGTAGAAAGCTGTGCCCTAAGAATTTGTGCCATCTGGGGGGGGTTCACCCCACGATTTCCGTCCAACGTCCGTCCAATTCAAGGGCAGGATAAACAGCGATAAGGCTCGTAAGCGACACCAAACGCGGCACTTAGAGTTTTATACCCCCCAGCTGTTAACCGAAGGGCTGCTAGTTCGAATCTAGCCCGGGGAGCCAAAGCTCTTTAGCCTCAATCAATTACAGAGTGTGGGTAGAGCATTCGGCTTTCGACCGAAGGCGTGGGCATTCTAAATGAAATCGCACGTCCTGCATGTTCTGAAAACCGGGGAATTTTCGTCAGTCCATCCAATCTCAACCAGCGCTGTCATAAAAACGTACTAGTCCCGTCGGACTCTGGGGCCGTTCGCGCCGGATAGCATTTTCGGTTAAGGACAGCGAGGACAGGAGCGATTTTTACCAAGTGTCATTTTGTTACATCGTGCGTATCGCCGCTACCAAAAGAACGTCGATTGAGATCATTGTGAGTTTTGTTCTGGCAAGTTCATGGTCGAGGATTTGCCGGATGTTTTTTCATGCCAGTTATTGGACCGAAGATATCATTGGATTTGTGAGCAGTGTTTCCAGCATTTTTGGGAGCGCTTTTGCTGGAGAGTTTTGAATGATTCACAACATGATGACCAACAAATCGCTGCAGCCAACGCGGGATGGCCGATCCAGTTCCGCTTTGCGGGGCGGTGCGCGCTGGTTGGTTCCGCGTGGCTGAGCTTTGGACGTTGGCCGAGGGACAAAAGAAAAGAATGATACTCACCTTCACAGTTGAATGTGCCTTCGGGGCGTACTTTAAGGGCGAATGCATCCGAGCAATCGAAATCGATGAAGAAGCGTGTCTGTACGATCTCCACGAAGCGATTCAGGACTCGGTGAGTTTCGGCCGCGATCATCCATTCGCGTTTTTTCTTGCAAACAGCGCGTCGCCTTTTGCGAGAAAACAGTGGCTAACGGAGAAAGAAGAATGGGAAGACAAGGAAGATGATTTCTGGAGAATCAGACTCAAGGACATCTACCCCTTGGGGCGCAAGCGACTTTATTACCTCTTCGACTTCGGCGACAATTGGACGTTTGAGATACGAAGGCATCGAAAGGCGAAAGAACCAGAGGCGGGGGTCAAATACCCACGAGTGGTAAAGACAATTGGTCCGAATCCGGAGCAGTATCCGAACTACGAGGAGTGATGAGAACGGCCAACAACTGGCTCCTGTGAATATCGTAAGCTGTAAGCGAGGTGCATCTATCCTGTGCGGTTCGCTTGTGGCAAGCTGCGCGGATGACCGCGAGGAGCAGCTCCGGATAGAAGTTATGTTGCAAGGCATTTGATCCGAGCTTTCTGAGGAAGTCGGTCCAACCATTCAAGGAGAAGTGGTGATCTGGCCTCGGCTTCCTGAAAGAACATGACCTCCGCGTTTGGCATCTCTCCCCTCCGGCATGTTCGCATGATTGCGAAATCAAGCCAGCTATTTCCTAAGCTTTGACGCTATTTTCCCGCGTTTCCCTCGGCATTGACTATGGTAGGATACGGCGCCGGGAGGCACTTGGCCGTTCTCTCAGGGCGCGGCCAGCGCCGGACCCGGAGACTCACCATGCCTCGAGTTATGTTATTCGACCTTGACAGCAGGGTTCCCAATCTAGCTCTGATGAAGCTCAGTACCTATTACAAGAAGCGCGGCTTCGAGGTGCTGCTGAGGCACTGGCCGGACTCCCAAAAGGCAGACCAATACCTGGCAAGTGCTGTTTTCTATTGTGAGTCTACGCAAAGAAAGATCGCTACACTCAAGGCGATCCATGGTGCGGATGTTGAGATGGGCGGGTCTGGAATTGATCTGGCGAAACGTCTGCCGCCGGAGGTTGAATCTTGCTTTCCAGATTACAGCCCGTATAACCACAAGGATTACGCCGTTGGCTTTCTGACGCGAGGCTGCCCGAAGCGGTGTTCCTTTTGCGTGGTACCCGCCAAAGAAGGGCCGGTGAAAAAGAACGTCGCCAGCTTCTCTGATTTCGTTCCGGCCGGTCAGCGAAACGTGATGCTTCTGGATGATAACTTGTTAGCTTTTCCCGAAGCGGAGTCGCTCCTGAAGGAAATGACCGAGCGCCAGTACGCCATCAACTTCAGCCAGACGCTGGATATCTCCTATCTCACTCCCAGAGTGTACGAGCTCCTGCTTAGAGTGGACTATCAAAATGCCCGTTTCACTCGGAAGCGGATCTATTTCAGCTGCAATCACCCGGGAACGAACCGGCAGTTTATGGACCGAAAAGATATGCTGAAGGGGTTTGGCATCGACGCGGTTTGTGTGGTGTGCATCTACGGGTTCGACACCAGTCTCAGCCAGGATTACCAGCGCTGGATGATGCTGCGAAGACTGATGCTAGTCCCCTTCTTTCAGGAATACTGGCCCATTCCGGGCGTTCCTGCGCGCCTGCCCTCCAAATTTTTCGATATGGATCTCAACGAAGTCATCCGCCTGACGTTTCGGAGCAATGGGAAGAACTGGGAGAAATACCTGCGCTGGCTGAACCGCCTTTACTTTCACACCTTTGGAAAATACTATCTTCCGCTGGTGAAGATAATTTACCGATACAACGACCGAGAGCGCATCCGCCGGTATCTTAAGCACCGCGAACTCTTGACGAGCGAACTTTACAGGTCCTATGGGCCGTCCGACTCGGAAATTCGCCTACACACGGAATCAGTCGCTCAAGCGGCCGGCACAGCAGCTCAAAATCCAAAAAGGCCGAACAAGCCCTCCGGAGTGGATGCCCGAGGAAATCAGCTCTTCCGGGTTCTGAGTGGGTGAGCGACCGTCGGCGAAAAGGCACTGAGCCGCCTTGACGGGAGCTGGACTGGGGCGGGAGATATGGCCGAACGGTCGCGGCCGTCAAAAGAGGTCAGGGTTGTTTCCTTTTATCCCATTTCCCTCTTTATGGATGCTTACGGATGAGTTCCGCCCGCCGAAGCGGGATGGGCTGCGCTTTCTTCGCCACTCCGGCTGGATGCTATGCCGAGAAGCAGTGGGGCTCCATACGCGAGACACACTTCCAAGCTGAGGAGATTCTCATTGTAAAAGCCCAACGCTCTGCGTTCTCTGAGCCGCTCGCCGTCATTCGAATCACTGCCGCACGTTCGCCATTCGGGATGACAACACCGCCGCGAAAGGCAACCACTTTGCCGGAATTGGCGGGGACGCGCTCGCCGGGAACGACAATGCCAACCAGGTTCATCGGATCCGCCGCCGAGACAGGTATCGTCTCGCCGGATGGCTGCTCGTGGCGCATGGCGCGCAAAGACTCGACCGCCACGGGTAACGCGAACTGCTCTCCCAAAAAGCCGCTGACGAACCGGCCGCCCCTAACCTCCCCGCGGTCTTCAAGCCGCCTCAGGATCATCAGCAGTTCGCGCCATTTCGGAAGGATAGATTCGCAGGCAAGAAGTTCGCGGAAGACGATCCCGATCTGGCGAACGGCTTCGAGCGTGCCGTGCTCGCCGAAAAGCTGCGTGCCCGGGGCCAGGTGCTGCCAGCGAAGCAGCCAGTTCATGAATTGCGCCGGGGTAACGGACTGGATCTCTTTCCGGAGCTCTCCGAGCGTCAGCCGGTGGATGCGAGAAACCAACCGGCGCTCGCATCACTCGGTTTGTCCCAGGGCAGGATCGCTGAACTTGCCTCTCACCACGACGCCGCTCGACTCAAGCTGCAGCAAAGCTTTCTCCGTGTCGATGCAGAGAGGGAAAGGACCCTCCCAAGCTGGTTCGCGGTGACGGGACCCGAGTGAGAAATCCACCCTGTAATGAGGGCCAAAACGGCATCCTCGCGTGAAACCGGCGGCGCTTCTACCTTGAGCGGCTGCGCTTCGAACTCGGCCGCGGGGAAGACCTTGAGGAAAGCCCCGAAGCCCCGATGCGTTCCGTCGCAACCCAATACGTTTCCTCGCCCGCGCGCGCCCGCACCGCGAGGTGTCCTTCGACGAGGTGTTCGAACCAGGCAGCCCACGCGGGCAGCGATTCCTGCAATTTTCCCTCGAGTCGATTCCTTTCCTCGGTGCTCGTTCTTCCGCGGGCTGCCAAGGCAATCAAAGTAAGCAACGCGTCGTGCAGCTCCTCTGCATCACGCACATCCCCCCGGGGCGATGTCACCCAATACGCGTTCGAGGCCTTCGAGATCCAGAGCCTCCGTGAGAACGTCTTTCATCATTTCGCGGATCAGGGGATGAGGGGAGATGGCGATGTCGCTCTGAATATTTTCCTGGCAAGCAAGAGCTTCGGGAAAGACCGCAGCCAGCAAATCGTCAGCGCGCATGCGCTGGACCCGTGGAGGAACTTTCTCCCGCCGCGAAACCGGAGCAAGGCCAGCGCGCGACCGGCGTCCCGGCGCGCGGTGAAAAGCGGTGAAGCCAGCACCGCCTGCTCGAGAACGGTACGCACAGAGTTTGGATGGAGGAAATGAAAGACGAAAGACGTCGGAAAGCGGGAAACGATGCTGTTCGCCAAGCGAGAGATTCAGCCCGTTGTCGCGAAGAGCGACGGCTTCCAAGACGCGTTTGTGACGTGGCAGAAAAAGCGACCGCAGGTAAGCCACCACCGCACAGGCAAGGGTAACCATGGTTCGATCTTCGCGGGGGCGCCCCGCAAGTAACAGGTAGAATGGTACCACTCCAACCGCTTGATTTTGATCCGTGATGGCATTTTGATGACCCACAGCCGTCAAAACTACTTATGAGAAGCATTAAATCGCTAAAATAAAAGTGACATCCTTGCGGGACGACCACGTCGCGAAGCTGGCCGATGAGTTCGAGGGCAGCGAACAGGCAATGACGATTCGGCTCTCTACCCTCGGGTTTCTTTGATTTGCCCCGAGAGTAGCGATCACACGCGATCCGGCCTCCATTCATTTCAGATTGCGTAGCTTTTTTGTGAAATCGGCCAGGATTGTACCAACGGAAAGGCCATGACTATCCAGGAGTCTTTGAGTATGTGAGGTCGATAAGTCCCTGAAATCGAGCCCCTCGAAAGATGTACACGACAAGCGCGTGCGTGGCGAGGAGTTTCAGTTGTGGAAGCTCACCGCTCGCGCGCCGGTTTCTCCGCCACGTCGTTTGCGACGACGGCAACAACAACATCATCTACACCCTGGAGATCGAGTACACCGACTTCCCACTCAATGAAATCAAGTTCGACTTCGCGAACAATGTGATCCTATTGCTCAGCGAGTATTGAACAGCGCAAAGCCCGCGCTGGCCTCCTTGCTGGCGCGGGCTATTTGTTTATCTCGTTTTCAAGTTTAGCGAGCCGATCCAAAATCCAACCAAAGGAAGGAGGGTCACCAAAAATCATCACGGCCATTTTCTTGTGATCCTGCTCCAGCGCCCCTCGCCGATTCTCAGGTGGCACTAACCGAAGGCTGCCAGCCTTAGCCAGATCATATCGAGCCCAGCCAGAGGAATAAAAAGTCTCTTTATGCTTTACGACTTGGGCCAACAATTCCCTGTCAGCGAGAGCCTCATCCTTGATCTTGCCTTCCGCCATCATCGCCACATCATAGAAGTGACGCGAGTAGCGAACCGGTATTTGCTTGTCTTCCGGCCGGTGATATTCCACGTGCAAAATCGTCACCTTCTCCCAAAACGTACGTTTTCCGAGAAGCGCCACGACCGACGCATCATTGTCCACAACTACCTTGGGAAAGTGCTCGCCCGCGAATGACCGGATTGCAAAACGATCACGCGGAACAAACTCAGCATGCGTCCCGAGCTCGAGTATTACCTGAGGTCTCAGATACGCCAGTCTTTTCGTGCTCGCCGCAGGATAGTGGAAGAGAACGACATTCTTGTCGTCCTTACTCACCTCCAAGCCCCATCCGTGCCCTGCCCCAAGAGTCTCTCTGCATTGCTTTCCGAGAAGGTCAAGAAACTCACCTCCAATGTAGCGCTGACACTCCTCCATCATTTTTCCGAGAATCTTATTCCGCTTCGTATTTGAAATGTTTTCTTGCCGCGGATCGTTCTCGCCGTTAAACCCAAGCGTCTCATAATCCACCGCGAGGTCGATGTCTTCCGAAAAGCGATTGATCGCCTTGAATATCTTCGAAAGCGAAGTCCCACCCTTGAAAAGCAGCCTTCCCTCAAACGCCTTATTCGAAAAGAGCTGCTTCAGCACCCAACAAACCCAGAAATCCTTTTCGATGATAGCCTCGGCCACATTCATGCGCTCAGCTGTTTCGGAAAAAAGATCCGCGCGCGCGCGTGCTTCCATGATGGCGACTTTGTTCACGCGCTCTTCTCCGCAAGCTGCTTTGCCACGTCATAAATCCAATCCACACTAAAGCGCGTGTCCTTCAGGAAACGTCGCTTCTCCTGTGGAGAGAGACGGCTCCGCAGTGTATCAATCTCCCGCGCTCCAACATTTCCTTTCCCAAGGTGTCGAAGGGCTTGAACCACGAGCGCCGGTTTACCCTCCAGGCCTGCCATCGCTTTCGGCCGGGCATGCTTAAAAAGAATGCTCCGCCGGCCAATCTCCACTTTCTTATTTGGGCCATCTGTCAGATAAATGATCTTCGAGGGCACTTGCGTTGAAAGCCCGAGGAGATTTGCAGCCCACGCCCCTTCGGGCACGATCTTCCACCTCTGGCGTCTTGCTATCGCCTGCGCGGCCTCATCAATGTCAGGGCTTAGTTGGCCACCCAGGGCAGCATTGAACCGGGGTCTATCGTAAAGGCCTCTACTGATACGCCGGATCCTTCCCTCATGCGTCAGGCTATGCAGTGCCACATCGATCGTCGTCCGGCTGGCTATATCCAGGAAGTCCTTTGCTGAGAATGCATTACCGTACTCGAAATGCTCAATCCTTCTAAGTATCTGATTCCGCATTGTTTGCATGACTTTTCCGATCCCAGCGATTAAGAAAAAATATACTACTTTTCCTTAATCGAGGCAAGCAGTACCTGCCAGTGTCATGCCAGTATCACTGTCCTGCCCTCCAGACCAAGAGTGCGGACGGCTGGCACCGTGGAAAACCGATGAGCGTCGGTAATGGAACGCGCTGTCATAGAAACGTAATACTAATGGTGGTGAATGGGGGCAAAATACGAACGAAAGGTGAACAAACAAGGAGAAAAGGATTCATCAGGTTTAGTCGCACCTTGCTGATTTCCTTCGATTAGCACCAACTCCGGCAAGTTCTGATTAAATTGGTGGTTCGGCTGTTAACCGAAATGTTGGAGGTTCGAATCCTCCCCGGGGAGCCAAAATTCTTATGTATCAAGCAATTACAGAGTTTGGGTAGAGCATTCGGCTCTGGACCGAATGCGTGAGCTTCGAGATGAAATCGGCCGTCTGTAAGTGGCGGAAATGGACGACTTGTGGGTAACCCATCCGGTCCTGTGAACCGCCGTCATGAAAACGTAATAGTCGCATCGGACTCATGGCCCCCACCTTGGCTGCTGTTGGTTGCGAAATGCTGAGATTTGAAACGGGCGAAGCAGTAGAACGTTCGCCGCGTAACCGAATGCTCGTGCGACAAAGTACAGTCGTAAACTTTCTCGGCGAACGGCACTGTTGCTCGCGAGGGGAATATTCAACGAAGGGCTCGCAGTACCGTGCAACACCGCGCATTTCTTTGCCCCGCCGAGATTCGTTTTTTTCTCAAACTAAGTCCTGCCTGAGTGGAAGCGTTCACGAGACATTTCCGGACACAATTGTGACGAATTTGGCGGGTTCTCTTTCGCGGTGGATTCCATGTGGACGAGAACGTTACTCGTCCACTGACCCGCAAATTGGACCTCACACTATGAAGTTCGGCCTTGGCGTGATTAAATCGCGTTCATGCCAGATAGAGTGTTGGCAATCTTCGCGAGCCTAGCTCTCATCCTTCTTGTTCGGCCATCCCTGTTTTTGCGCCGGATTCCAAATCCGCTACTGCCCGATACGCCTTGGAACCGAGTGCAAATGCGTGGAATCGGTTTAGTTTTCTGCTTGTTTGTGTTGCTTGTGCTTTCAGGAGGTGCCCCGGAATCAAAATTGCACGAAGGATTTCATCGCAATATCTTGGTCGCTCTGTGGGTCTCGGTCTTCACCGTGCCGATACTCTTGTGGATTCTCTGGCAATTCTCTGTCCGTTCTTTCGTTCGTCAAGGCTACATTAACGGAAGATCGGAGGACCCAGCATGGGAGCGTCGGATGAACTAGTATTTTGCACCACACTGTTCTCCGTTATTGTTCTCGCTTTGCTCTTAGCCGCCAAAGGGCATCATCCTTAGATTCGCGGCGGGTTCCATGTGGACGCGAACGCTGTTAATCGGGACTTGAAGGAGTCCGCTGGGGTGCACGCGCTGGAGGCGGCCACTATGGCTGAAGATTCTCATCCAGACTCTTCAACATGGTTTTCATTTCGGATTCCGAGTAGTCCCGAGCGCCACTCGCTACATACCTAACTGCGCCGCAACTCTCCGCGAGTCCTCGCTTGCGACGTGCGTATAGATCGATTGTGTGATTCGCGGATCGCTGTGGCCCAAACGTTCTTGCCGCACTTTAAGCGGCGTGCCTAGTCTGCCCATCATCGTCGGGGCTAGTATTTCAAGTTACCGGTTTTGTCTATCCGGACTTGCGCGCTAATAGGAGGAGTATGACGACTGCCTTCAGGTCTTTACCCGAGCTTTTGTAGGCTTTTGGGCGACTGTTTTTTGTGGCTTATGTAGGAACCTCTAGTTAGAATCCGGGAACTTAGAATTACCGCCAATGGAGGAGGCCGCAATCGACATGCGAATAGCGTGCTGTTGCGCTGTGGCGCTGTTCGCCGTAGCAGTGGCGGCGGTTACGGACGGGTGTTCAAGCTCGCCACCAATTTCGGTGAGGTTATCTCCTTCCTCTCCGCAGACAATTGATCAGGGCCAGACGGTCGGGATCACGGCAACATTGACTAATGACATGTCTTCCAAAGGCGTCGCGTGGAGCCTGACCGGCCCGGGCTCTCTCAGCAATTCGACGGGGCTGTCTGTTACCTATAATTCCCCGACGACCAAACTCACCAGCGGACAGCAGGCGACGGTCATGGCCACGTCCGGAGCAGACCAGACGAAGAGAGCTTCGGTGCAAATCAACGTGAACCCTTACCCTGAGATTCCATCTCAGACGGTTGCGAACGGATCGGTGGGCACGCCGTACACCCAAACAATTGCGCTCACCGGGGGCACGCCTCCGTTTCAATGGAGTGTCTACAATGGGCCGATTGGCACCGGATACAAAGTGGGTGGAGCGGTACCGGACGGGCTGACGCTTAATCCTAATAGCGGAAACATCAGCGGGACGCCGACGGGAGGCGGCACTTGGTATTTCGAAGCGACAGTGACCGACGCCACGGGTGCGACCGTGATCAACGGCTTATTAAGTATCCAAATCAATTCGGTTGCCCCACCAGGGAACCCGGTCCCATTCTTGAACCAGCCGCTCGTGCCCACAGCGGTTTCACCGGGGAGCTCGGGGTTCACGCTCAGCGTAGGCGGGACAGGTTTCGTTCCTGGCGCGACGATTAACTTCAATCGCACTCCACTTGCAACGACATTCATCGATAACGGGCATCTTGCCGCGATGGTCCCGGCAGCCGATGTTGCCAGCGCAGGAACGGCCGCCGTAACCGTGGTGAATTCAGGGCCGGGAGGCGGCTCCTCCAACGTTGCCTACTTCCAGGTGGCAGCGGCAGAGACGACAGTCAATTTCGCACCGGCGATGAACCTACCATTGCAGAATTATCAATCGCCAGCGGGAATCACCGTTGGCGATTTCAATGAGGACGGCAAGCCGGATCTGGCCATCGCGGGGAATATTTGGGTGCACCTGTTGCTCGGCAACGGCGACGGCACCTTCGCACCGGCGCCAGGGTTTCCAATCCGAGTAGCAAGTCCGCCGTACAACGGTGCAGCCACACCTAACACCACGGCCATTGTCGCCGGCGATTTCAATCACAGCGGCCACCTTGGACTGGCCGTGGTGGACACGTCAAACGCGGCGACATACATGCTGTTGGGTAATGGGGATGGCACATTCGCTCCCTCGTCTGCAGCCTTTGCCAGATCGCCGTTATTTGATGTGACGTTGGCGACCGCGGATCTCAATGGCGATGGAAATCTCGACCTTACGTTCCAGAACGGCGTTGTGCTGGGCTACGGAGATGGCGCGTTCTCTGCGGCCGGCAGCCTGTACGCCTCGTTCCCGGAAAGTGTAGCGCTGGGTGATTTCAACCGAGATGGAAAGCTCGACGCGGTCGTGGCCAATGGCAGCACAAAATCATCGCCGGGTTCGGAGCTGACTGTGTCGCTCGGAAACGGCGATGGAACGTTCACGCCCGGATCCACGATCTCGCTCGGGAGCGATTTGTTGGCCGTGATTACGGCGGACTTGAACGGCGATGGCAAACTGGATCTCGCAGTGGCGGACGCCGGCAGCAACACCGTGATGGTCCTGCTGGGAAATGGCGATGGCACGTTTGGGGCGCCAACGACGATGCCGGTTGGAAACGAGCCGGAGGCGCTCGTAGCTGGGGATTTCAATAACGATGGAAAGCTTGACCTCGCTGTAGCCAACTTCAACTGTACTAGCCTTATTCCACTGAACTGCGGTCAGGGGACGGTGACGATTTTGCTCGGAAACGGCGATGGAACTTTTACGCAGGCATCCGGCTCGCCCTATACCGCGGGGAAGGGGCCGGTCTCGATCGCCGCGGCGGATTTCAACGGCGATGGCAAGCTCGACATCGCAGTGGCCAACCTGACGGATGGAACGGTATCGATTTTTTTGCAGCAGTAGTTCCAGGGTGCGAGGCAAGAAACCAGGAAAAGAGCGCCTCCACTACAGTAACCACGTTGACGAATGTTTTCGGTGCGAGCCTTGCTGCTGTCAGGATCTCAACGAATTGGCGCAGGGCACCATTCCCCACTTCCGACACTAGCTTGTTGCCAAGGTTCCGGAGAATCCATCGATCCAGGCAATGCTGCCATCCATAGATCGTGACCGGTTTCAGCGGCCTCCGTCTACGCGTAGAGAGAGACTCCACCCACCATTCGGCCTGCTGCACCGTTCTGTTTAATACACATGTCCTCTCAATCTTGATTGGCGGTGTTGGTCTCAGACACAACTTCGCGACGCGGCGGGTTCGCGTCCGCTTGAACCGCAACTCTTCCACAATCCATATGGGAAGCGTTACCAGTACTCGGCTCGGAGACGGCTGAAAGGGACATTACAGCAACTTCCCGCATCCGGGCATCTGGCTCGTTTCGCCCGATTCACATTGACGAGTAGCGCTAATCGGGACTTGATTTTAGGAACTTGGATTTGGCGAGCCTTAATGAAATGGGCAGTCGAAGTAGGCTTAGGAGAGGCCGGATGTTCCGCTACTCTTGACCTCCGAAGTCGGCGGCGAAGGCTGCGATCACCGGCTGCCGGGGGTGGCGGGGGCTGGCCCATTCGACCAAGAGCGGGCATTAGCGGGCAGCCCGCTCTTGTCTGTTGCACGCTGGCTGCCTCGGCTTTAGCTTCAGAGCCGCACGAAAAAAAGTGCACAGGAGGTTCCAATGAAAGCTGGAAAGCATTACGTGGTTGTTCTGGTTGGTCTGGTGATCGTTGGTCTTGCTACGGTCCTTCCGGCAGGAAAGGCATCAGCACCTGGTGGCGAGAGCCAGTTCATCGCTGAAAGCTCCCTGCTTGCCGGCTTGGCACCGGGCGCGGTTTTCCCATTTATTGACACAACCCCACACGGCATTGCCCAGGCACACATCGCCATTACTGATTCGACGACGAACTGCTCGGCAGGCGCGGCGGCACCTTCCAATGTAAAAGTCTTGGTTGGGCAGGCTGGGGTATCCTTGGTTTCGGTGATGGGCGCTGCTACTAATACCGGCATTTCGACCACGCCTGGACAATGTGTCTTTCATGTGACGATAAACGCTGGCCAGGGCGGAGTGCCGAACACGGTAACTGACATCGTTGTGCTGAACGGCGGCGCTTCAGCTCTTACGGGCATCAACACCGTCACGGCCTCGGCGAGCGTGCGCGTTGGAGAGGAAATTGCGAGCTGGCATCAACACGGTCGCGATGTCGGCGCCGGCAATTCGAACTAATCGAGCAAGAACAGGACGCGTGCGCGGGCTACGGGCCGCAGGATGAGCCTTGACAGGCGGCTGACGGGGATTGAAATCACGGGATCAACAGCACCGTCTCTTATTGGTCGTATTGCAAGCTATAGGTAGAAGTGCCGGACGCCCCGCGCATTCCGGGTGTATCGACGGCAAACCTTACCTTACCGGATTATGGAAGGGTTCCCCGTTAATGCACGTAGCCGCTGCGCGGCGGACGCTTCGCGTGAGGTAGTGGAGCGTTGGTTGCTTGATGGCTCTGGTATAAGTGTGGGTCACAGGAGGTGTTCCCGTGACCCATCTTCGCAAAACGATGCTGGA
>Ga0209801_1000460_pt1 | contig 27432 bp, 27 predicted proteins | sample GraSoiAngelo_127_FD_185884 | JGI IMG/M metagenome (GOLD analysis project Ga0209801, IMG submission 185884) | Grasslands soil microbial communities from the Angelo Coastal Reserve, California, USA - 14_0927_09_40cm (SPAdes) (version 2) | ecosystem: Environmental > Terrestrial > Soil > Grasslands ... | reverse complement strand
TGTAGAAGAAGAGGACGAGGGACGAAGTGATTGCAACGGACAAACTGATCCTTTTGATGTACCGGTCCTGGGCGGATATCGATCGAGCCGTAGATGGCCTGACTGCCGAAGTGGCGACCGCCCGTCACGAAGGGGGAAGCAGCATTGCCTGGACCGTCGGTCATGTCACGCACATGGTCGACTCCTGGATCAACACAAGGTTCCAGGGTCTGTCGCCCCACCCGCTGATCAGCCAGCCGGCGTTCCGCTCAGGAGCCAGCGGCGACGCAGATGACTGGCGCGGCATCCAGGCGGCTGTCCGGGAGGTGCGGGATGCCTCCCGAAAGTTCCTCGATGCTGGCCTCGCGCCTGACCTAGATCGAGTGATTCCGTACGACGGTTCAATCGAGCCTCTCCGCCCTGTGGGATTGACCCTTCGTTACGCGCTGATGCGGATCGCCGCACATCACTTCGTTCACGTCGGGGAGATTGCAACCATTCGTTTCCGACTGGGCCACGCGGTCGGCGATTTTCCGGATTGGGGGCGCGATCTTGTGTGACAGCGTCTCGCCGACGTTTGCCAATGCGTAAGAAGACCGTCCGTGACATCGATGTCAACGGAAAGCGGGTGCTGGTGCGGGTGGACTACAACGTGCCGCTGGACGCCGGAAAGATCCTTGACGACTCGCGGATCCGGGCGACGCTGCCGACGATTGCTTATCTCAGGGAGCACAAGGCGAGGGTCATCTTGATGTCGCACCTGGGGCGGCCGAATGGGCGGGGCGAGGCGTTATCGCTGCGGCCGGTGGCGAAGCGGCTGAGGGAGCTGTTGGGCGAAGAAGCGTCCCGGACACGCCCCGGCGTCGATCACGAAGATACGCCGTCCCCGGAGTCTGGGGCGTCTCTACGCGAGGGGGCGGTTCAGATGACGGACTGCTGCATCGGGGCGGATGTTCAGCGCGCAGCACATTCGCTCGGAGAAGGTCGGGTGCTGTTGTTGGAGAACCTGCGCTTTCACCCGGAGGAGGAGACGAACGACCCGGAGTACGCCAAGGCGCTCGCCAGCCTGGGCGAGGTGTACGTAAACGACGCCTTCGGGACGGCGCACCGCGCGCACGCTTCGACGGAAGGGGTAGCGCGGCTGCTGCCCGCGGTGGCGGGATTTCTGATGGAGAAGGAGATCGAGTTCCTCAGCCAGGCGGTTGAGAACCCCGAACGGCCATACGCCGCAATCATCGGCGGGGCGAAGATCAGCACGAAGATGGCCGTGCTCGAGCATTTGCTGTCAAAGGTCGACAAGCTGCTAGTCGGCGGGGGGATGGCGAACACGTTCCTTAGGGCGGAGGGGTTTAACGTCGGCGAATCGCTGGTCGAGGACGACTACCTGGAGCAGGCGAAGAACGTGATGCGGCACGCAGAGGAGAAGGGCGTGAGGCTGCTGCTCCCGGCGGACGTAATCGTCGCCGAGCGGTCTGCGGCGGACTCTCCGGCGAGGCGAGTTTCAGTCAAGGACGTGCCCGAGGGCTGGCGGATCATGGACGTGGGGGAAACTACGATCGACGTCTTCGCAAGAGCGCTTCAGGACTGCCGGATGGTGGTCTGGAACGGGCCGATGGGCGTGATCGAGATGGCGCCGTTCGCGCACGGGTCGCACCGGCTCGCCGGTGTGATCGCGAACCTCGGCGAGGCGACGACGATCATCGGCGGCGGCGAGACAGCGGCGGTGGTGGAGCAGGTCGGGCTGGCGAGCCGCTTCTCGCACGTGAGCACGGGCGGCGGCGCGTCATTGGAGTTCCTCGAGGGCAAGCAGCTGCCGGGCGTCGCGGCGCTGATGGATGCGTAGTCAGCGAATGGGGAGCGACTAAGCGAATCTGGCCGCGGACGAGTTCGCCCGCTCAATGCTTCGATACCCAAGATGAGCGGAGGAACCGTTGGGGATAAGCGAAAGAAGGCTTGGTGCACAACGCATCATTTCGGAAGCGAAGCGTCGGCGCTGGTGAGCTTGGTGGCCAAGTCGGTGGCGATGCCCTCTTCCTCGCCCGTGTCGAGGTCGCCGAGGGTGGCGTAGAGGAGGACGCCGGTGAGCGGGCCTTTGCGGATGATGATGATGTGGCCGTTGACGTCGATGCTTGTGAGCAGCGTGGAGATGTCGGCCTTCAGGCTATAAGCGGAAGTCTCGTCGACGAGCGGCTTGTACTGAGCGGGCTCCACGGACGCCGAAATATTTCCGATCAGGCGGCCGAGATCGCCGGCGGCGCTCTTAATCGCCTGCTTGAGCGCCTCCTGGACCTGGTCCCTGCACTGAAGGACGAGGTCATTGGCGCGCCGGACGGCGGCCTGGGCGGCCTCCGTATCGCTGAAGACGCTGACAGTGGAGGCGAGCTGCTGGTTATGCGAGCCGGCGAACGGCTCTGAATCAGCCGTCGCGACCTCGCCGGTGAAGCCGCGTCCGCGGCCGTTCAGCGCCTCGCAATCGCCGTTAAGCGAGAGGCCGGCGAGCGCCTGCGCTCCGATCTCGCTCTTCGCCCAGCCCTCCGGTAGGTTGTCGAGCGTGAGGACGGCGCTCTGGGCGGCGCGACCGGCGGCCTCGCGATAGGCTTCGTCGGCCGAGCTGCCGCCGCCGCAGGACGCCATCAGCGCGGCGAGAAACAGCAGGGAAGTGGCGACAACGAATCGCATCCGGTTCAGGATAAGTTAGTCAGCGAATGGGAAGCGAATAACCGAATCGGCCGGCGGAGTGTTTGTACCCCGGTCCCTTCGAGAGCCTCAGGACGAGCGGAACGCGCCGGCCAGCGACGGCGGACATCGCCCATGAGCGGTCGAGGAGCGGATAAAGTGAGTCGCGTAGCCCGTCGGGGCGGGATACGCGATAATCGTCCTCGCGATGGAGCTTGAACTGGCGCGGGAGCTGGCCCAAGAGGCCGACACGAAGATCGTGCTGTTCGTGATGGATGGGCTGGGCGGGCTGCCGCATCACGAGACGGGACGGACGGAGCTGGAGACGGCCTACACGCCGCACCTGGACATGCTGGCGCGGGAGAGCGCCTGCGGGTTTACGGTGCCGGTGGGAGTTGGGATTACACCGGGTAGCGGGCCCGGACACCTTGCGCTATTCGGATACGACCCGCTGAAGTTCAACATCGGACGCGGGGTGCTCGAGGCGGTAGGGATAGACTTCGACCTGCAGCCTGCGGATGTGGCGGCGCGCGGCAACTTCTGCACCGTCGATGGGGCAGGGCGCATCATCGACAGGCGAGCCGGCCGGATCAGCACCGAGGACAGTGCGCGATTGGTCGCGGCGCTCCGCGGCATTCGTCTAGAAGGCGCGGAGCTATTCGTCGAGCCGGTACGGGAGCACCGTTTCGTACTCGTGCTGCGGGGTGAAGGGCTTTCGGACGCCGTGGCGGATACGGACCCGCAGAAAGAAGGTGCGGAACCGCTGATGCCGCGTGCCGCCGCGCCCGACGGCGAGACAACGGCGGCGCTGGTGGCGAAATGGGTCGATCAAGCACGAAAGTATCTCTCGGATAAGGGGGCCGCGAACATGCTGTTGCTGCGCGGGTTCGCGAAGCGGCCGGACTGGCCGGCGATGCCGGACGTGTTCAAGCTGCGGGCGGCGGCGGTCGCGCACTATCCGATGTACCGCGGACTCGCCAAGCTGGTGGGGATGGATGCGCTGCCTGTAGGACCGGCGCTGGAGGACAGTCTTGCGACGCTGCGGGAGTACTGGGGGCGTTTCGATTATTTCTTCGTGCACTACAAGTACACGGACACGGCGGGCGAGGACGGGGACTTCGACCGCAAGGTGGCGAAGTTCGAGGAGGTCGATACGGCAATCAAATCGCTCATCGAGATGGAGCCAGACGTGCTGATGATTGCGGGCGATCACTCGACGCCAGCGCTGATGGCGGCGCACTCGTGGCACCAAGTGCCGTTCATGCTGCGCTCGAAGTGGATGCGGGCGGACGAGTGCGGGATGTTCAGCGAGACGGAGCTACAACGCGGGTCGCTGGGGACGTTCGCGGCGAAGGAGGTCTTGCCTCTGGCGATGGCGCACGCGGGCCGGTTCAAGAAGTACGGGGCGTGAGGACAGGAGCAAGGAGTCAGGATCAAGGAGCCAGAGACGGCTAGGACGCCGGTAATCGGCGACAAGCTGATGGTTGGAGTCAATCAAGAGATCCGCGGCGTTGCCCTCGGGCCGGGAGAAAGAGTGCTGGACAAGGCCCAAGCCACTCTTGGTCTCCTCGGCGGTGGTGATTTATACCTTACCTCTCAACGCCTCATATGGGTTGGTGCACTGCAGTTCCTTCCGTCCACTCCTTCGTGGTTCGTCCCTGGATGGCGGGTTGTTGTGGCACTGCCGAGTGTAGATGGCATCTATGACCAAGGTTCCGTGCTCCTCGTCGTAGAGGCGACCGGGGCGCATTACGAGTTCGGACTTCGGCGATGGTTCATCCCCCAGCGAAGACTGGCGCAACAATGGACGGCGGCGGTCGATAAAGCACGACAAGTAGCGATTCAAAGCAAGAGTGGGCCGGAATGAGCAGGACGCCGGTAATCGCGGGGAACTGGAAGTGCAATCTGCGGCTGGACTCCGCGTACCAGCTGGCGAACGGGCTGCGGGAACGGATCGAGGATATCGAGGGGGTGGAGAAAATCGTCTGCCCTCCGTTCATCTACCTGGCGACGGTCGAGGTGGCCCTTTCGATGTCGACGATCAAGGTTGGGGCGCAGGATGTGCACTGGCAGGACGATGTGGCGGCCACGGGTGAAGTCGGGCCGGCGCAGCTCGAGGAGCTGGTCGATTTCGTGATCATTGGCCATTCGGAACGGCGGCATAAGTTCGGCCAGACGGACGAGATAGTGAGCCGCAAGGTCAAGGCGGCGCTGGCCGTCGGGCTCCAGCCGATCATGTGCGTCGGGGAGACGCTGGAAGAGCGGCAGGCGGGAAAGACGGCCGAGGTGCTCGTGCGGCAGACACGGGGCTGGGTCGAAGGGCTTGCAGAATCCCAGGGGGGATTGCCGGAGGGGTTCATCATCGCCTACGAGCCGGTGTGGGCGATCGGGACCGGGACGGCGGCGACGGCCGCGGACGCCGAGGCGGCGATCGCGCTAGTGCGAAACGAGGTGGCGTCGAGCTTCGGGGATGCGAAAGAGGAGACGGCGCGCATCCTATACGGCGGCAGCGTCACACCGGAGAACATCGCGGAGTTCATGTCTTGTGAGGGGATCGATGGGGCGCTCGTCGGCGGGGCGAGCCTCAAGGTGGACTCGTTCGCGGGAATCGTGGAAGCGGCGGCGCGTGTGCGCGCAAGATCACCCGGATCTTAGTAGTCGATGGATGTCAGGCCTCTGCCAACTGGTTGGAGACGCCCAATTTCGCGGGTTGCTCGATGGCTACTGAACTGGATCGACCGCAAAATCGACTTGAAGCAGGACGAGAAGGCGCTCTTGCGGGGGCGTGCTGGGTTCAAGACGAAAGGCTTCTGGCACGGCGGTTTCTTCGTACTCACTTCCCAGCGATTGGCATTCAGGGACATGAGCAAAGGAGGTATGTCGCTGCTAAGCGCGAGACCAAAGCAAATTGACATCCCGCTAAATTCGGTCTCTAACGTCTCGGTGGGTAAGCAGAGACGCTCCATCTCAAATCCCTTCCCGGCGGAATATCTTGAGTTGCTGCTAAGGGGCGGCGAGGTCCACCGCTTCCACGTGGAAAAACCTGACGTTTGGGCGCGTCGGGTGCAAGACATGCTGTCGAATCAGGATGAACCAACCAGCCAATAGCACACTCGCTTCAGCGCAGCAGAAACGGGAACGAGCGTCGCGCCTGGAAGTAGACTGCTACACAGTGGCGTAATCGATAGCTATAGGGAGGCATCGCCATGGCCCGAGTCGCCGCAGTCTTCGAGCACATCCCGCATCCGCACACGCGGGATATGTTGGCAGGTTCAGCACCGCCTCCACCTAAAGTCGATGACGAACGAATAGGCTTCAACGGCAAGCTGGGACTATTGCTTACGACGATCGTGGGAACGATGTGGGCCGCTTACCTGTTCACGGTCCTCGCCCTGGTCAGCTTCCCATCGGCGATCCGCTCCGGAAACAGCATCGTTATCGTTGCTTGGGTAGCACAGACGTTTCTCCAGTTGATCCTCCTCCCCATCATCATAGTGGGCCAAAACATTCAGGCCAAAGCAGCCGATAGGCGGGCCGAGCAGACCTACAAGGACGCTGAGGCGATCCTTCACGAGTGCTCGGAAATCCAGGCGCATCTCATGGCGCAAGACGATGCGCAGGCAAGGCAGATCGCGGAGCTGCAGAAACTTCTGGGCGATTTGCGCTAAGACGAGCACCAGGGCGGCCGGGAGGCGCACCCGTGTGATAATCGAGGCGATATGCAACGACTAATCGCCATCGTGGGGCCAACAGCGAGCGGCAAGACCTCGCTCGGTCTGAATTTCGCTCAGCGGATCGGCGGCGAGATTATTGGGGCGGACTCGCGGCAAGTGTACCGGGGGATGGACATCGGTACCGCGAAGCCGTCGCAAGAAGTGCGGTCCGTGGCGCGGCATCACCTGATCGACGTCGTCGACCCCGACGAGCCGTTCAGCCTCGGCCGCTGGCTGGATTTGGCGAAGGATGCACTCGATGATATCTGGTCGCGCGGGAAGCAACCCCTGCTGGTCGGGGGGACCGGGCAGTACGTTTGGGCACTGCTCGAGGGCTGGCGCGTGCCGCGCGTGCCGCCGGACGGACAGGTGCGCGCCGAGCTGGAGTCGCGGGGGCCCGCCGAGCTGGTCGAGGAGCTGCGGCGGGTGGACCCGGAGGCGGAGGGGTTCGTTGACCCCCGCAACGTGCGGCGAGTCGTGCGGGCGCTGGAGGTGTATCACGCAACCGGCAAGCCGTTCTCCCACTGGCGGACGAAGGAGCCGTCCGGGTTCGAGTCACTGGTGATCGGGCTGAGGCTGGGACGCCAGGAGCTGTACCGGCGCATCAATGAGCGGGTGGAGGCGATTTTCGCGGCCGGGCTGGTGGACGAGGTCGGAGGACTGCTCGCGGAGGGATATTCGCAAGAGCTGCCGTCGATGTCGGGCATCGGCTATCGCGAGGTGTGCGAGTATCTCGCGGGCGAGCTGGATCTGGAGATGACGATTGAGCGGACGAAGACGGGGACCCACCGGCTGGCGCGACACCAGAACTCGTGGTTTAAGGCGGGGGGCGGGCGGATACGGTGGATCGAGGCAGGAGATGGAGCGGTGGACGAGGCGATGCGCTTGGCGGAGGCGTTCCTCGAGACGCCAATCCGTTCGGCACTGCATGAGGCGACTCCGTATAGGACATGAGAGTGAACCGCGTTGTCGCCCCGCTAGCTGGATGCATCCTAGCCGGCGCAGCTAGCATGCTGGTTGCGTGCTCGGGAGAGGATTCAGGATCTCCCGCGGTGTCATCGTTTCACTACGTAGAGACGGTTATGGGGAACATAGACGGAGATCCGCTAAACAGCCGAGACGAAGGCTGGTATCAGGTCCCGATTCAGCGCGCGTTATCAGCAATGTTGGTTACACAGCGCTGGGCCGTGAAAACATAGTTATCGGCTCGCAAGTTTGGGAACGCCGCGACTCCGGCTGGTCAGCATCTACGACAAATGTCGACTGCTACAACGCGCTGGTCAGGATCAACGCGATACTCGCCTACGGCGGAAACCACGACGACTCTGTCGATGGTGTTGACGGGCCAACGATGGGACGAGAGCCAACTCGTCTGTACAAAGGGACATACGAAGATGCCGGCAGACTGCTAATAAGCGAAGCGGAGCGATCACTTGGCGATTCGCCCCAAACACAGGAAGCGCTTGCCCACACCAGGGAGGTCTTCCGCGACTTAACCGCGACAACCGTACTGATTGTTGGGAAGAACACTGGGCGCGTCTACTCACTAGTCTACGCAAGCAACGGGCCGAAGATGACGCGAAAAGACGAGATCGTTGTAGACCAATTCGATCAGCCGGTTGACATACAGCCGCCCCCAGACGTGGCGGCTCCCACTGGAGACCAGAGCGCGAGCCGCTGCCCAGAACCGGCCGGCGATTTTCCGTGGATTCCCGCCGCCATCGCAGCCGTGCTCGGCCCGTTGCTGTTCCTCGGCGCCTCGGCGTTTCTGTGGCCCCGGCATCTATAATCGTCTCGTATATCCCATGCGGTGGTAGGCTCTGGCCCCGAGGTCGCGGGCGGCTGAAGCCACCCGCTTACATTTCCGGCATACTGAGAAGAAGCATGAACCTTGAAATAGAGACGTACAGCAAGTACATACGGAAGCAGATCGCGGACGTGCACGCGGCGCTAAAGGGGTTGAGCGAGCAGCAACTCAACCGGCGGCCGGATGTGCCCGGCGCCAACAGCGGCTACGTGATCGCCACGCACATCCTGGGGAATGCGCGGGCGTGGGTGCTGGGCATCGTGTGCGAGCAGGCGCTGCGACGCGATCGGCCGAGCGAGTTTGCGTCCTCGGGGACCTACGAGGCACTCGGGAAAGCGGCGTGTGCGCTCTCTGGCGAGATCGACGCGGCGTTGGCGGGACTGGACCCCTCGACGCTCGACGATCGCTTTCTGCCGCCGCAGGAGCTGTGGGGCGAGGGCGAGGCGCAAGAGATAACGCGTCGCGAGGGGCTCGCGCACGTGCTTGAGCACGCGGCGATGCACCTCGGGCAGATTCAGGTCACGCGCGGCCTTGTCTCGAGAGGTTAGCGGTCGTGCGCTTCATCAAGATGCAAGGGACGGGGAACGACTTCCTGTTCGTGGAGGCGCGGGACTCAGGTGAGCGCGACTGGGAAGCGCTCTCCCGGGCGATTTGCGACCGGCGTTACGGGGCCGGGGCCGACGGGCTGATCGTGGTGCTTCCTTCCGAGCGCGCTGACGTTCGGATGCGGTTGTTCAACGCCGACGGGTCGGAGGCGGAAGTGAGCGGGAATGGTGTCCGCTGCCTGGTGAAGTATGCCATCGAGCGCAGCCTGGCGACGCCGACTGACGGGCGGCTACGAATCGAAGCCGTGCATGGCGTGCTGGAGGCAGAAGCGTCGATGAAGGGCGGAAAGGTGACCGGCGTGCGGCTCTCGATGGGACCGCCGAGGTTTGCGCCGGACGAGGTGCCGGTAGTCGCGGAGATGGAGCCCGTCATCGACTTTCCGCTTGAGGTCGGCGGGCAGAGGCTCGCAGTGACCTCCCTTTCGATGGGGAACCCGCACGCGGTGTTATTCGTTGAGGAGCCTGTCGAGAGCTATCCGCTGGAGTCGATCGGCCCTAAGGTGGAGCGCCACGCGGCGTTTCCCGAGCGGGTGAACTTCGGCGTCGCTCAAGTGCAAGCGCCACAGCGAATGGCACTTCGCGTCTGGGAGCGGGGCGTGGGGGAAACGCTGGCCTGCGGCAGCGGCTGCTGCGCGGCGATGGTGGCGGCGAGGCTCCACGGCCGGGTGGGCGGCCGCGTCGAGATGGAGCAACCGGGCGGGGTGCTGACAGTCGAATGGGACGGGCAGGGCGACGTGTACCTGAGCGGCCCCGCGGAGTTCGTGTTCGAGGGTGAGTGGCCCGAAGGTTAGTCCGGGCGGGCCTGCGAGTAGACGACTTCGGCGCCCACCTCGGCTACTGAACGGCAGCCGCAGAGGGCCATCGCGAGCTCGAGCTCATTGCGTAGTATGGAGAGCACCTGCGTGACGCCGTCCTCACCTGCGACGGCAAGCCCCCAGATGTAGGCCCGGCCGATGAGAACGGCGTTCGCGCCCAGTGCGAGGGCCTTGACGATGTCCGTGCCGCGTCGGATGCCGCTGTCCAGCAGCACTTCGCAGCGCCCGTCAACAGCGGCCGCGATCTCCGGCAACACCGAGATCGAGGCGGGCGCGCCGTCAAGCTGGCGGCCACCGTGGTTGGAGACGACGATCGCCGAGGCGCCGTGATCAACCGCGAACCGGGCGTCTTCCGCGGTCATGATGCCCTTCACAATGACCGGCAGCGAGGTGAACGAGCGCAACCAGTCGATGACCTCCCAGGTAAGCGCGGGGTCGATCAGCACGTCCGCCGAGGCGGACAGCTCAGATTCGCCGGGTTCGACTTCAAAGGGAGGAAGCTCGACTTCGCCGATGTAGTTCCGGTGCGCAACGCCGGGCGGGTATTCGAGCCGGTTGCGGAGATCGCGTTCGCGGCGCCCGAGGCGGGGGACGTCGACGGTCAGGCAGACCGCCTTGTAGCCGACGGCGTCCGCCCGCTGGACCATGCTTTTGGAGACGTTGCGATCACGGTGGACGTAGAGCTGGAACCACTTCGGGCCATTGGACGCAGACGCGACTTCTTCAATGGAAGCGCTGGCCATGGTGCTTAGCGTCATGATCGTGCCCGCTTGCGCCGCGGCCCCGGCCGTTGCCAATTCCCCTTCGGGATGAGCGAGGCGCTGGACTGCTACCGGCGCGAGAAGGACCGGCATCTCGACGGCTTGGCCAAGTACGCTCGTCGTGAGGTCCACATGCGAAACGTCGACAAGCGCTCGGGGGCTGAGTTCGATGCGCTCAAAGGCCTCGCGGTTGCGGCGGAGGGTGGTTTCGTCGTCGGCGCCGCCAGCGATGTACTCAAAGAACGGCTTCGAAAGCTTCCGACGCGCGAGTTCCTCGTAGTCGAAGATGTTCAGGAGAGGCATGGAGGAATCGTAGCACCGGCTTGTCCGCGCTGTCATTTGGTTCTGGTAGGATAACCCTGTCCCAAGCCGCGAGGGACCGAAGGAGCGAAGTCATGACGATCGAGGAGACAAAGACCGAACGAGAGGCCGTACCTACGGGGATCCAGCTGACGGCTCTCGATCCCGCATTCCAGAACGATCCCTACCCGATTCTGGCCAAGCTGCGTGAGCTGGAGCCGGTACACCACGACACGACACTGCACCGTTACGTCCTCACCTGTCATACCGATGTTGACGAGCTGCTGTTTGACCGGAGCCTCTCGGTGGACCCACGGAAGGCCGCGCCGGGCAGCTTCGAGTCGATGTTCGGGTTCGCGGATGCGGAGCGGCAGCCGAGCATGCTGTTCGCCGCCGTATCACACGCGGCTTCGTGGCCTCGTGAGCAAGGCGTTCACCGCCAAGGCAGTCGAGCAGATGCGGCCGCGCATCCAGGAGATCGTCGACGAACTTCTGGACGCGATCGCCCCGGAGGGGGAAGTCGATCTGATCGAGGCGTTTGCCGGGCCGCTCCCAACGATCGTCATCGCCGAGATGCTCGGCGTTGACCCGGCGGACCGCGCCGACTTCAAGCGCTGGTCTGACCTCGGTGTGATGAACTTCAACCCGATGCTTACTCCCGAGGAACGCGAGCTGGTGAACGAAGCGGGCGAGGCGATGGACGGGTACCTGCGCCGCGTGATCGAGGAGCGAAGGGAGCGGCCGCGTGCCGACCTCATCACGTCGCTGATCGCCGCCGAGGAGGGCGGAGACAAGCTGACGGACGACGAGATCGTCACCATGTGCAGCCTGCTGCTGGCGGCGGGCAATTTGACGACGACAGATCTGATTGGAAACGGCGTTCTGACCCTGCTGCGGAACCCGCGCGAACTGAAAAAGCTGCAGGACGACCCAGCGCTGATCAAGACTGCGGTCGAAGAGATGCTGCGCTTCGAGAGCCCGGTCCTGATGTCGGGGCGCACACCGCTGGAAGACCGGACGATCGCCGGGACGCAAGTTGGCGCCGGTGAGTCGGTGACGCCAATCCTGGCCGCGTCCAACCGCGACCCGTCGGTATACTCCGAGCCCGACCGGTTCGACATAACACGCGAGAAGACTGACCACCATTCGTTCGGAGGTGGTGTGCACTTCTGCCTCGGCGCACCGCTGGCGCGGGCGGAGGCGCAGATCGCTGTTGGAACGCTGGTGAAGCGCTTCCCTGAGATGCGGGGCGCGGAGTCGCCGCTCGAGTGGCGGCGGGTACCGGGCTTCCGGGGGTTGAAGCGGCTGCCGGTCGTGATGAGGTAGGGACAGCAGACGCTGGACGGGGGTGAAGCGGGAGGGCCCGGAAGTTGACAGGGAACGGTCGGTTTGCGCACGATTGACGCGCTCGTATACCGGAATCCGAAGTAGGATCGTCGTTGAGTGAACTGCCCATCTTGCGGACACCAGAACGCCCCTGACGCCGCCTTCTGTAACAAGTGCGGCGCGCAGCTCGAGATCGTCTGCGTGTCCTGCAAGCGAAGCAACAGCGCAGACAGTTCGTTCTGCGGAGGCTGCGGACAAAGGCTGACGGCGGTGCAGACGGCAACGGCCCCCGCGAACCCGCTCTCTTACACGCCCAAGCACCTGGCTGAGAAGATCCTGCGCGAGCGCGCCAAGCTCGAAGGGGAACGGCGCACGGTTACCGTACTGTTCTCGGACGCCATGGGCTTTACGCCGCTTTCGGAGCGCACCGATGCCGAAGACGTCTATGCGCTCATGCAGGGCTGCCTGAACCGGATGATGGACGCTGTCCACCGTTACGAAGGCACTGTTACGAGCTTCACAGGGGACGGCGTGATGGCGTTGTTTGGGGCGCCGATAGCCCACGAGGATGGCGCCCGTCGCGCGGTTTCGGCTGCCCTCGAGATGCAGCGCTCACTCGCTGACTATTCGGAAGAAGTGAGGCGCGAGCAGCCGATCGAATGCCGCTTTCGCGTGGGACTGAACACCGGCCCAGTTGTGGTCGGGAAGATCTCGGACAACCTGGACATGGATTACACCGCCCTGGGCGATACGGTGAACCTCGCCTCGAGGATGGAGGAGGCGGCGGAGCCGGGCCAGGTCTACATGACGGGGGAAACGCACCGGTTGGCCGGCGACTACTTTGAGTGCGAGCCGCTCGGCGGGCTGATGGTTAAAGGCAAGTCGGCGCCCGTCGTTGCGTACAGAGCAGTTCGTGAAAAGCCGGCCGTGCGTACGCGGCTGGAGGCGCAGGCAGAGCGTGGGCTGACGGCGTTCGTTGGGCGCGAGCAGGAGCTGAGCTTCCTGCGAGGGTACTTCGACCAGGCGAAGAACGGACGCGGGCAGGTCGTGTTCATTACGGGCGAAGCCGGACTCGGAAAGTCGCGGCTGCTTCTGGAGTTCAGGCGAGCGTTGCTGGATGAGCCGCTCACCTGGCTGGAAGGTCACTGCATCTCGTACGGCAAGCGCATTCCGTATTTGCCGATCAGCGACGTCGTCAAGTGCAACTTTGCGATCGAGGAAGGCGACAACGACGAACAGATCGTCGCCAAGGTCGACCAACGGACACGCGACTGGGACGAGGCGACCCGGCAGACGGTTCCTTACCTGAAGTACCTGCTGAACGTCGACCCGGGAAACGAAGCGATCGCGACGATGGACCCGATGGAGCGGCGCGCCGGCATTCTGGACGCCCTGCGCGCACTGCTCACGCAAGAGAGTCGCGGGCGTCCCCTGGTGGTCCTGATCGAGGACCTGCACTGGGTCGACGAGAAGTCCGAAGAAGCCCTCGCGGCGATAGTCGATGCGGTGCGCTCGACACCGACGCTCATGGTGCTTACCTATCGCCCGGGTTACGCACATTCCCTCGGTGAGCGCACATACTTCAGCCGGCTGGCGCTGGGCCATCTACCGGCCGAGGACAGCGCCGCCATCGCTGAGAGAGTGCTGCGCGTGGCCCACTTGCCAGACCCGGTCGTGAGCTTGATCACGAGCAAGGGCGAAGGCAACCCGTTCTACGTGGAAGAGGTGACGAAGGCCCTCGTAGAGTCGGGCGTGCTCAGGCCGAGCAACGGCTCGTATGCGCTCGAGCGGCCAATTGACCAGGTGCGCGTCCCGGACACAATCCAGGAGGTGATCCTCAGCCGCATCGACCGCCTGGAGCAAGAGGCGAAAGAGGCGATCCAACTGGCTTCGGTCATCGGCCGCGAGTTCACCTCGCGACTTCTGAATCGCATCTCAGACATCGACGCGAAGTTGGACGACCTCCTGGTTGACCTGAAGAAACTGGAGTTGATCTACGAGAAGGACTACTTCCCGGAGCTCTCGTACATGTTCAAGCACGCCCTGACGCATGACGTCGCGTACTCGACGCTCCTTCTGGAGCGTCGCAAGAACCTGCACCACATGGTCGGTGCCGCGATCGAAGAGCTGTACGCGGACCGGTTGCCCGAGCAGTATGAGGCGCTGGCGCACCATTATCACGAGGCTCAGGACTGGGAGAAGGCGTTGGACTATCTAGCGAAAGCCGGGGACAAGGCCGTTGCCGCTTACGCGAACCAGGACGCGCTGGACTATTATGCGCGTGCGCTGCAGGTCTGTGACACGATTGGCCCCGAAGCGATGAAGGCGGCGGCCCCAATCGCGGAGAAACGCGGACACGTCAATTTCGGCGTAGGCGCGCCAGACGACGCCGCAAGGGATTTCGCGCGGATGCGCGAGTGCGCACAGACAGTGGGTGACCGGCGGCTGGAGGGCATAGCGCTGGGCTGGATGGGCACTATGCAATCATGGGGAAGCGACCCGGAGGGGGGTCAGAGCAACATTCGTGCGGCGCTGGCTATTGCAGATGAAGGATACGATGATGTGCGCGCGTTCAGCACCTTCTGGCTTGGGTGCATGACTCTCATCTACGGTGGGATCGAGGATGGACGTTCGCTCCTCAGCGAATCGGACGATGTGATCCCTGAGCTCGGAGACCCAGCAACCCGCGGATTCTGGGCCTTCATGCGCGGCATGATGCACAACTGGGAGGCTCGGTACGAGGCGAGTCTCGAACATAACAAGCGCTGGCGCCCGGCGCTAGACGGAGCTGTCTTCACCCTTACGGGTCGGCTGTGGAATGAGGCGCTTGCGTTGTCCGGAAGAGGCGACTACGCGCAGGCTTTGAGCCGGTTGCATGAGGCGCTCGCCCTTTGTGAGCGGACGGGCGAGGCGCTTGTGCGGGCACGCGTCTTCAACACGGTCGGCTGGGTGCTCGGCGAACTCCAGGACCACGAGGCTGCGATCGAGTGGAACAAGCGGTCGGAGGAGGCAGCGGTAGCGATCAACGCGCCCGACCCGGAGATTGAGAGCAACGCCCGGCTGAATATCGGCGACAGCCTGCGGGCGCTGGGGCGGCACGACGAGGCGGAGAAGTATTACCAGACGGTGGAGCATGTCGTACGCAATGCCACGCCAAGGGAGCGTTTCGCGGTCTGGCTCTATTCGCAGCACATGTTTCACTCCTATGGCGAGCTGTGGTACGAGCGCGGCGACCACGGCAGGGCGCTTTCGTATGCGGATGAATGCGTTCAGCTCGCCGAATCGACGAACCGGCCGAAGAATGTCGTCAAGGGGAGACGTCTACGCGGCCAGATTATGACGGCGCAGGCCAAGCTTGCCGAGGCCGAGGAAGAGATCGAAATGGCGCTCGCGATCGCGAAAGAAATAGGCAACCCGCCGCAGCTCTGGAAGACATTAGTCGACCTCGGCGATCTCCGGAAGGCGCAGGACCGCGAGGCGGACGCGAAGGCGGCCTACAGCGAAGCGCTGGCTCTGATCAACAATGTCGCTTCGCGGCTGGACGATGAGAAGTTGCGCGAGACGTTCCTGTCGTCGCCGCACGTGCAACGGATCAGGGCGGCAGCCGGGGAAAAGTCTTCCGCTTAGTGTCCCGAAGCGCCGTCGCTCACAGAGATCGGCCTCTAGGGACAGATCCTTCCTGCGTCAGGATGACAACGGGAGCGCTCCACGACCCCAGTGCGATCCCGCTACTCGCAGCGGTGGCGGAGGCCTTGAGGGTCGCGGAGGATGAAGCGGCGACCCTCTTTGCCGATGAGTCCGATGCGCCGAAACAGGCTCAAGTTGCGGTTCACACTCTCGCGGGTGACGCCGATCATGTTCGCGAGCTCCTCCTGAGTGAGCGACATATCGAGCAGGACGCCGTCTCGCCGTCTGACGCCGTTGGTGGCCGCGAGGTCGAGCAGCTTCTTTGCGAGCCGGCCGCCGACGTCAAGGAAGGCGAGGTCCGAGGCCATCTCGTCGGTCTCGCGCAGGCGGCTTGCCACGGTGGCGAGGACGGACATCGCCGCCTCCGGTCGGGACCGGACAAGCGCTACGAAATCGCTCCGTTCTAGCGCAACCACGCTTGTTTCGGCAAGGGCAGAGGCGCTCGCTGACCGCGGACGGCCATCGAGGAGCGAAAGGTCGCCGAAAAAGTTGCCGGGCCCGAGAACAGCGAGCGTCAGGTCGGCGCCCTGCGGGCTGGGGACGTAGATGCGGACCGAACCGCTGGCGACGATGAAGAGCGACTGACCGGGGTCATCCTTCTGGAAGATGAGATCGCCCCGCTGGTAGCGTTTGCGCGTCGCACTACGCGCGAGCGCCTGCCGGTCAGAATCGGTAAGCGCCGCGATGAGCGGTACGCGTAGGAGCAGGTCACCTTCGGTCGCTGTTGCCATCGCGAATATCGTAGAGTGGCATAACCGGCTGTCGCAAACGAGAGGGGAGGACTGACCCGCATGATCAAACTCGTCTACTGCCTGCGCCGGCTACCTGAGCTTCCTCGGGAAGAGTTCCAGCGCTACTGGCGGGAGAACCATGGCCCGCTGGTTCGTGATCGGGCGGGTGCGCTCGGAATCCGGCGCTACGTCCAGGTGCATACGCTCGACAGCCCTCTGAATGAGGCGATGCGGGCGAGCCGCGGCAGCGACCCAGACATCTTCGACGGCGTCGCGGAGTTGTGGTGGGAGAGCCCGGAAGCGTTTTCGGCCGGAGCGACGACGGACGAAGGACGGAAGGCCGCGCGGGAGCTGTACGAGGACGAGAAGCGCTTCATCGACTTCTCGCGCTCGCTGGCGTTTGTGGCGCAGGAGCACCCGTTTGTCGGCGACTGAACTGTGGCCGGTGCTGACCGGTCTGCCGCCGCTGATCGACGAATGCTCGCGTGTCCTTGTGCTGGGTTCGTTTCCGAGCAAGCAATCGCTCGCGAAGCAGGAGTACTACGGGAACGCACAGAACCATTTCTGGCAGATCATGGCGAAGCTGTTCGAGTTTGACCCGCAGGCGCCTTACCGCGGGCGAACGATGGCGCTGATTGCAAGCGGGGTGGCCGTCTGGGACGTGATCGCGGAGTGCAGCCGCGAGGGTAGCGGGGACGACGCGATCCAGGACGCAACCGCCAATCCACTATTGAGTCTGCTGCGCAACCACCCGCACGTCCGGCATATCGCGTTCAACGGCGGGACGGCCCTGCGAACAGCCCGCATCTTCGTTCCCGACCTCTTCGAGGATGGGAGCGTCGAGTGGCGGCAGTTCCCATCGACGAGCCCGCGGCATGCGCGGCTAAAGCTGGAGGACAAGCTCGCGGTCTGGCGGCAACTTAAGCATTGGCTATCGGTCCAATGAGACTAGCGCAGCGGGTCGAAGAACTGCCCGCTTATCTCTTCGCCGAAATCAGCCGCAAGATCGCCGAGAAGCGGACGCAAGGTGTTGATGTCATCTCCTTCGCCATCGGCGATCCCGACCTTCCAACGCCGGAGCACATCATCGATGCTTTGGCGGAAGCCGCTCGCGATCCGGCCAACCATCGCTACCCGGAAAGCGAGGGGCTGCCGGAGTTGCGGGAGGCGATGTCCCGCTGGTACAAACGCCGTTTCAGCGTCGAACTCGACCCGCAGCGCGAAATTCTGCCGCTAATCGGTTCGAAGGAAGGGATCGGTCACATCGCTCTGTGCTTCATCGAGCCCGGGGATGTCGCATTGGTCCCAGATCCGGGATACCCGGTGTACGCGGTGGGAACGGTGCTCGCCGGCGGCGAGCCTTATTACTTGCCGCTGACAGAGGAGAACGAGTTCCTGCCGGACCTGGATGCAGTGCCAGAGCAGATCGCCCGGGGGGCGAAGACACTGTGGTTGAACTACCCGAATAATCCGACCGGGGCTGTGGCGGACCTTGAATTCTTCGAGCGCGCGGTTGCTTTCGCGCGAAGATACGACATCGCAATTCTGCACGACGGCCCGTACTCCGAAGTAGCGTTCGATGGTTACCGGCCGCCGAGCCTTCTGCAAGCCGACGGCGCGCGGGACACTGGTATCGAGTTTCACTCGCTCTCGAAGACGTACAACATGACGGGCTGGCGGATTGGCCTGGCGGCCGGCAATACGACGGTGATCGATGCGCTGATGCGAGTGAAGTCCAACCTCGACTCGGGCATCCCGCAGGCTATCCAGAGGATGGCGATCGCCGCGCTGGAAGGCCCGCAGGACTGCATCGAGGAGCACAACCGCATCTACCAGCGGCGCCGAGACCGTCTAGCGGCGGCGCTGACGAAGATGGGGCTGCGGATACGGCCGCCTCGGGCAAGCCTCTACATTTGGGCCAGGGTGCCTGAAGGCACGACAAGCGTCCAGTTCGCAACGCGGCTACTCGACGAAGCCGGCGTCGTGGTCACACCGGGTATCGGCTACGGACCGAGCGGCGAAGGATACGTCCGCCTCTCACTCACAATCCCTGACGAGCGCCTGGAAGAAGGCGTGCGGCGGATGGAGTCTCTGCGGCTCTAAGCCGCGGCTATCGTCGTCTGCTCTCTGCGCGTTAGGAGGACGCCAGAGACGGCGAGGACCCAGATTAGCAGCGCGACCATCGGCAAGAAGAAGACCGCAAGGAGCAGTATTATGGCTGCTGCGACCCCGAGCCAGGCGAGCCACGAGGGTAAGACGCCGGTCTGCAGGCCGATGATCGAAGTCGTGAGAACGAGCACGAGGGCGGCGAACCCTCCTCCAAGCAGCACCATCGCGTAGCCCATTTGCGGGAGAGTCCTGACTAAGTCCTGGTCGGTAATCGGCGCATCCCGAAATTCAATGGCGCCGGCCACGGCGGCAATCGTTGCGCCACCCGCCATCAGGAGAACAGTGAACGCTAACCCCGACGCAAACCCAAGGTTCGACAGGGTCCCCGGTGCCCCTTCGGCTGCCCGGAGGATTCCGCGCAGGTACGTCAGGAACCAGAGAAAAGCAATGCCGGCCACTGCCCAAAGGTAGGCCCCGATAATGTTGCGGGTGTGGGCGCCACTGTCGCCGAGGTAATCGGAAATGTTCTGGTTGGGCTCATCAGGATCAGGATGATCGCCTATCAGTCCGACACCGATGACCAGTAGTACCACGAAGATGATCCCACCGAGGGGAGCCCAGCGTTCGAGTTGGTTGATCATGACTGCTCCTTTGCCTATAGCCGCAATGGGAAACGTCTCTAGACGGACGCGGTTAACGTAGTCGCCGCCAGCGCCGACGTCGGCGCTACACCCGAGTGAGGAGCGCCGCAATGCTGAGGCCGGGCATCGCGCACGCCAGGAGCAGGAGCGCCCGTTCGTCGGCGGCGAGCGCCCAGGCGCGGCCGATGTCTTCCATCGTGCCGTCGGCGTACACCACGCGTCCCTCGATGCTGCGGACCTGCCGCCGTACCGCGCGGACCCGGCGGCTAAGCACGCGCTGTGCGAGGCTCAACGCGAACACCGCTACCGCGCCGACGAGCGCAGAAGGATCGAAGCGCCCGGCGCTCGCGTAGCACGCTGTCAGGAGGGGGAAGACGCCCCAAGCGATGGCGAACCAGAAGTCCGAGTGGAAGCGCCCGCGAAACCACTCGAGGTTGTAAGCAGGCGCGATGACGGCTCCGAAGGCGACGAAAACGAGCAGCCACGGCGAGGCGAGGACGGCACCCGCGATGCCGATGAGTATGGCGCCGGCGAGGCCGCCGATGCCGAGGGCAGCTAAGGCGAATCGCGGAATACGCGTCTGAAGGGGCCTGCCGTTCAGTTCGTCGAGGGCATGCGCCGCAACGCCGACGGCAAGGAAGAAGGCGAGAAGCGTCGCGGCCAGCCGGTCGTAGCGTACGGCCGGGGAAAGCGCCGCACCGAGGATGACATAACTCAGGTGCCAGAACGTGTAGGGCGGGTGCAAGAGCGTGATGTAGTCGCGCCAGCCACCGTGCCGGAGGGCGTAGAACGTGGGGCGGGCGCCTTCTCGCACCGCGGGGGGGCGGCGTTCCGCAGCATCGACAACGGCCTCGGTCGGTTTGCCTTCATGTGCCGGTACGGTTTCCGCGGATTGGCGAGGCTGAGGTCGAACGTCTCGACGCCGTCCCGTTGCGCGCACCTTCATTTCGCCTTCGTTCCCCAGACCACAACTGCGCCCCCGAGCGAGAGGCGGCGCGAACGCACGTCCGCGAAGCCGGCGTCCCGCCACGCGTCCAGCAACCGCTCCTCCGGCCAGCGGCTGTAGAAGCTGCGGATGCTCGGCCCGAGGAAAGCGCCGACATCCCGCCAGTGGCGGGAAAAGAGGCGGCCATAGAAGGGCAGAGCGACGTCTGTGTAGAGCCGCCAGAGTGGGTACCAGACCCCGCGCGGGACCGCGAAATCGAGTGAGGCAATCATGCCGCCGGGCTTCAGAAGGGGAGCGAGGCCGCTGAGGGTTGTCGGAACGTCGGAGACGTAACGGAGGAGGTAAGCGAAGGCGACGGCGTCGAACGACTCGCGCGCGAAGGGCGGAGACTCGGCGGAGCACTCGACAAGTGTCAAGCGCGCATCACGCCGGCCATCAGCTCGGGCTTGGGCCTGGCGAAGCATCGGCCGTGTGATATCGGCTCCGGTGACGTTGGCATCGGTGCACGAGAGGATATCGAACGCGAGAGCGCCGGTCCCGGTGGCCATGTCGAGCACACGAAGAGGCGCGGTTGCCGCCGCTCGTCCTACGAGAGCCTCAGCACGAGCGGATCGGAGCCCCTTGCCGCTCCAAGCCGGCGGGACAGGCGGAAGCTCCAGTCGTGAGAGGAGGAAGCGGTGCCAGCGGCGGTACTGAAAGAGGCTCAGGAGGCGCGCCGGTCGATCGTAGTCGCGCGCGATGGGCGAGAAGACGCGGCGGGCGAGGTCAGCGGTGTTGACACTGGCGGTTGCCTCGGCTTCTCTCAGGGCAGGCATAGGCGCGGCGATTGTAGCACGCTCGCTTCCGCGAAAACGGCATCATCAATCGCTATACTGATATATGAAACTCATTGGGAGGAACGGCATAGGCAGACGACAACTGCATCCGACCACTGAGCCGCAGGAGCGGGCGTTCCTGGTGGCCGCGCAGCTCAAGCACTGGGGCTCGGACGGGCGCGGGACGAACGGCATCGGCGGGCGCTGGAACGCTGAGAGCTCGCTCGAGGAGTTGGCACTGCTTGCGGACACAGCGGGGGCGCGGATCGTCGGCCAGACGGTGCAGCGGCTTGAAAGCCGGAATCCAGCCACGTACGTCGGCAAGGGCAAAGTCGCCGAGATCGCTTCGCAGCGGTTCGAGTTCGACTATTCGACCGTGATCTTCGATGATGAGCTGACGCCCTCGCAGCAGCGGAACCTCGAGGGCGAGCTCGACGTCAAGGTGCTCGACCGCACAGCGCTGATCCTCGACATCTTTGCGCAGCACGCCCGCACCCGCGAAGGCCGGCTCCAGGTTGAGCTGGCTCAGCACGAGTACATCCTGCCGCGCCTGCGTGGCCAGTGGTCGCACCTGGAGCGGCTCGAGGGCAGGATCGGGACGCGGGGACCGGGCGAGACGCAGCTCGAGACCGACCGCCGGTTGATCCGCGATAAGATCAGCCGCCTAAAGCGCGAGATCGAACGCATGCGCAGCCAGCGCGCCTTGCACCGCCGGCAGCGGGCCAACCAGGGCATACCTGTCGTCTCGCTCGTCGGCTACACGAACGCGGGAAAGAGCACGCTGATGCGCGCGCTTTCCGGCGCCGATGTGCTCGTACAGGACCGCCTGTTCGCCACGCTCGACCCGGTGACGCGGCGCATCCGGCTCCCGTTGGGCGGCTTTGCTCTATTGACCGACACTGTGGGCTTCATCCAAAAGCTGCCGACGCAGCTTGTCGCCGCCTTCCGGGCGACCCTCGAGGAACTGGAGGAGGCGACGCTGCTGTTGCACGTGGTCGACATAACACACCGGGATGCGGAGGAACAGGTACACACGGTAGAGGAGACGCTCAAGGAGCTGGGGCTGGCGGACCGGCCGCGGGTGACGGCGCTGAACAAGGTCGACTTGATAGTCGATGGGAACACGGAACAAGGAACATGGAACAAGGAAATCCCGGTCCCTGCTTGGGCGCGGGAGGGGGAGCGGGTGTCTGCGGCAAAGGGCTCGGGGCTGGAGGAGCTGCGGTCGCGGATAGAGGTGGCGCTGGCGCAGGCTGCGGAAGAGCGGAGGTTCGAGGAGGTTCGCGACTAGTTTCGTGGCACTGGAGTTCGATACGGCGAAAGGTGATGACCTCGAGACTGTAAGGCAGCGTCTAGCAGAGGCGGCGGCGTGGTTTGAAGCCGCGAGCCCACTGCCGGGCAGCGGGTTCCCTCGAAATCCCATCCTTCACCCATCTCACCTCGAAACGGACCGCAAGCACGCCGTTTGGTCGGTCGCGGCGGCTAGAACACGGCCGCGAGGCGATAAGGTCGCTCTCGTCGGCCCAATCGGGGGTCGGTTACTCGGTTACGCTCCCGACGAAACGGTCTCGGATGGAGCATCGCAGGACGTCACGAGCGGATTCTTCGACGTGGAAGATGAGCCACCCTGGGATTTGTGACTAGGGTGGATGGTGGAAAAGAGCGGCAGGGAGTATCTGGTCAGTTGGAACCGCCAGTCTTGGTGCATACTGTCGAAAACGGAATCGATGTCAACCCGGTCGAATGCATATTCTGGCTTCCCGAGCTTGAACAGGCGCTAGACCTTACGCTTAGCGGTTAGTAGGCGAACCCAACGCAAAGGAGAATCCATGAAAGCAGCTGTCTACTACGAGACCGGCGCGCCGGATGTGTTCCGCTACGAGGAGGTGGCCGACCCGGTCTGCCAGCCGGGGGGCGTGCTGATCGACGTCAAGGCCATCAGCATCGAGGGCGGCGATGTGCTCAACCGGGCGGGCGGCGAGATGCCTCGCTCGCCGCATGTCGTGGGTTATCAGTGCGCGGGGATCATCCGCGAGGTGGGGTCGCAAGTGACGGACCGGAGCGCGGGTCAGCGGGTCGTCTGCGTCATGCCGTTCGGTTCGCACGCCGCGATGGTCGCGGTCGCGGGCCAGCAGACGTTTCCCGTGCCCGACGACCTCGATCTCGAGCGAGCCGCCTGCATTCCCGTCGCCTATGGGACGGCGGACGAGTGCCTGTTCGAGTTCGGGCACCTGAAGGCGGGCGAGACTGTGCTCATCCAGGCGGGCGCCGGTGGAGTCGGGCTGGCGGCGATCCAGCTGGCGAAGCGCGCGGGAGCCACTGTGCTGGCGACGGCCTCGAGCGATGAGAAACTGGAGCGGCTGAAGGAATTCGGGCTCGATCACGGCATCAACTACCGCAGCGGCGACTGGGTCTCGGAGGCGCGTGGTAAGAGCGGCGGCATGGGCGTCAACCTTGTCGTCGATTCGGTCGGGACGACACTGGAGGGAAGCATTGCGGCGACCGGGTACAAGGGCCGCATCGTGGTCGTCGGGAACGCCGGGCGCGCTGAGAACCGCGGCGTCGACCCGGCGAAGCTCAGCGAGATGAACCGCTCGCTGACCGGTGTCTTCTTCGGCGGCGCGCTGATGTTCGAGCCGCAGCGCGGGCGCCCGCTCGTCGAGCGGTTGATCGGGGACGTAGCGAACGGCTCGCTGAAAGTCGTCATCGACCGCACGTATCCACTGGCGGAGGCGGCCGCCGCGCACGCGTACATCGAAGGCCGGCAGGCGTTCGGGCGCGTGGTGCTAGTGCCGTAGGAGTGCGCCTCACGGAGGCGCATTACGCGGTTGTTCCGCACTGTCCAGTGGTCCCGGCGACATCGGAGGATAGGGATCGTTCCGTGGACAGATCCTTCCTTCGTCAGGATGAGAGCGGGCGACGGCGCAGCTCCCAGAAGGTGTCGGTGACATCGGGCACATCCCTAGCGATCTTCTCGTCGATGCGGGCGATCAGATCCTCGATCTCGCGGGTGTGAAGGTCGCGGCTCAGCTCGAGTTCGCCGGTGACGAGAACGCTGTGTGAGCCGAGCTGCATTGAGAGCAGCCGGACGATGTGGGTGACCTCGGGGAACGACATGACGACGCGGTGCAGCGCCTCACGGACCTCCTCGCTGGCCGCGGCGCCGAGGAGGAGGCGGCGCGCCTGCATGCCGAGCATGAGTGAGACGGCCGCCAGTACAAAGCCGATGCAGATGGAGGCGATGCCGTCCCAAACCTCGCTTTCGGCGGCCTCCGAAAGCGCGAGCCCTCCGGCGACGAGAAGTAGGCCGGTGAGAGCCGCGCTGTCCTCGAAGACGACGGTCTTCGTTGTGAGATCTGGCGATTGCCGGATGTAGCGGATGACGCTCCAGCCGCGGCGCCGGGCGCCCGACATAAGGCTTCTCATCGCGACCGTGAAAGAGAACGACTCGAACAGGAATGCCATTCCGAGCACACCGAAGGCGACGGTAAGGTCGAATGAGCTGCGTTCGTGCGCCTCCTCCTGGATGAGCGTGCGCGTGCCTTCGAAGAAAGAGAAGGCGGCGCCGGCGACGAAGATGAAGATGGCGGCGAGGAACGACCAGAAGAACGCTTCCTTCCCGTGTCCGTGCGGGTGCGCTTTGTCGGCTTTGGTCTGCGAGAGGTTGATGCCGAGCAGAAGGAAGACCTGGTTCACCGTATCCGCGACGGAATGGCCGGCCTCGGCGAACATCGCTGCGCTGCCGGTGAGCGCGCCGGCCACAAGCTTGCCGCAGGCGATGGCCAGGTTAGCGGCCATCGCCGCGAGAACGGCGCCCCGGCTCTCTTCTCCGGTAGCTTCGGGGGCGCGCGGAGCCGGCGTTGGGGCTTCGGCCATAGCGGAAATAACGCTACCACGTCCAGCGAGGGGCGGACATCTGAATCCGGCGCCGGCGCCTTCCGCGCAGCCGGGACCCTGGCTTGGGAAGCCTAAGCGCGGGCGAGCTTCTTGGCTGCGCGCAGGGTCAGGAGGTGAGCGCCGAGCTCGTCGTGGCCGTTCCGCTCGAGATGCCGGTGGTATACGGGCAGATAGCGGAACTCGCCGAAGTGGCGGATCACGTGCCTTAGCGTCTCCTCCGCGTCAAAGGGGAGGCGCTTCTGGCAGTAGCCGCAGCGATAGGTCTCTTCCGTCTTTGCCATATCTATCCCAGTGAGTAGACGCGTCATTTTCGACTGTGTTACGCTGGCTGAGGATATTGACAATCATCTATAAGCAGCCTATTATTCTTTTCGTGATGACGACCGAAGTGAAAGTCCAGCCGGCTACCGAGATCTGCTGCCCGATTCCCAAGCGCCATTTCCACCCGGAAGAGAACGACGGGGCGAAGGAGGCGGCGGCCGTCTTTCGCGCGCTCGCCGATGAGACACGCCTGCGCATCCTGAAGGGGATATCGCAGATGGGCGAGCTGTGCGAGTGCAATATCGTGCCTGCCTTCGGCCTCTCCCAGCCGACGGTGAACTATCACTTGAAGGTGCTGCGCGCGGCCGGACTCGTGAGCTCCGAGCGGCGGGGGCAGTGGGTCTATCACCGCGTGAACCAGAAGGCGGTCTTGGGCGCTGTCCGCGACCTAACGGAAGTGGCATGAGCGAGCGAAGTTCACCCGGCCGAGACGACATCATCGAGGTCCTCCACTGCGACCTGAACGCGCGGCCAGAGGCAGCACCCGGCATCGACGCGCTCCTGCCACACGTGCGACGCGTTTCGACATCGGACGGAGCTCTGCTGGTCGACGTCGATGAGCAGGCTGCGCGAACGCTCGAGGCGTTCGTCGCGGCCGAGCGGCTCTGCTGCGCCGGGATCGGGTGGGAGATCGAGCGTGGGCCGATGCTTCGCCTTCGCATCACGGCGAACGAGGGCCAATTGGAAGCTATCAAATCGCTCTGGATCAGCAAACCAAATATAGAAACTTATCGATAAGGAGGCGTCATGACGACCGAGCAGACGATTAAAGAAGAGGTGCGAAAGAGGTACGGCAAGGCGGCAACCCGCGCCCGCGAAAGCGCCGCTGACGGCGGCTGTTGCGGCGGCAAGGGCGACGGCAACGCCATCAGCTCTCACCTGTACACGACGGACGAGATCAGAGATCTGCCGCAGGAGGCGGTCGTTGCGTCGCTCGGCTGCGGCAACCCTGTAGCGATCGCGGAATTGCGCGAGGGCGAGACCGTCCTCGACCTCGGCTCCGGCGGCGGCATCGACGTTCTGCTCTCCGCGCGACGTGTCGGGCCAGCAGGGAAGGCGTACGGGCTCGACATGACGGATGAAATGCTGGAGCTGGCGCGAGAGAACGCGCGCAAGTCCGGGGTGACGAATGTCGAGTTCCTGAAGGGCGAGATGGAGGACATGCCGCTGCCGGACGCGTCGGTCGATGTGATTATCAGCAACTGCGTGGTCAACCTCTCACCGGACAAGGATGCTGTCTTGCGAGAGGCGCATCGTGTACTTAAGCCGGGTGGGCGATTCGCTGTAGCGGATATCGTCACGCGCGGCAAGATGCCCTCGGCGCTGAAGCGGAGCCTCGAGCTGTGGGCGGGCTGCGTCGCCGGCGCGCTTTCCGAGGACGAGTACCGCAGCAAGCTCAGCGCGGCGGGCTTCGGCGACATCGCGATCGAGGCGGTCCGCGAGTACACGGCCGACGACGCGGCAAGCGGTGGCCTGGGCGAGCTGGTCCAGCGCTACGCAAAGAAGGGCGCCGAGCATCTCGGTATTATTAGCGCGGTCGTTCGCGCGCGGAATGCCGGCGGTGCGGACACCAAGCCGTTCGCCCAGACGAGCGGGCGTCTTCCCGAGCCGATTCCGGTCGTGGCTTCGCAGGGCTCGGTCTGCGGGCCGGGCGAGTGCTGCTAGTCAGCGAATCTTAGAGCGAATTAGCGGATCCGGCGGAAGGGAGGCTAGTGTTAGGCCCGCCTCCTTCGCTATTCGGCGCTTACTGCCAGTACGGCTGTTGCGTTGACAGGCTTGCAGCGCGCTGCCTAGCATGAAATTTAGACGATGTGCCGAAGCATCAAGACTCTACGCGGTGACGAGACCGCCGGAGAAGAAGAGGTCCGGGCGGCTGCCCTTCAGTTCGTGCGCAAGGTGAGCGGCTATCGCAAACCGTCTCGCGCCAACGAGGAGGCATTCGACGCGGCGGTGGACGAGATTAGCGCGGCGTCTCAGCGGATGCTGGACGCGCTCCAGCGGAAATAGGCCGACCCTTCGTCTTCGTAAGTGGCTTGAACGCTACGGCGCGCCGCTGATCTCGATCGCGCCCTCGCTGAACTTTGGCGTGTAGTTGTGCTGAAGCGTCAGGTCGCGGAGCTGATCGTTGATCATGTCTTCGACCTGCCCCTTGAGCCGGTCGGCGGCGGAGCTCGGCAGATTGCCGGCCTCGAACTTCGTCATGGTGACCTTCGGGTGCGGACCGCTGAAGTCTATAGTGCCGCGGGCCAGCACGCGGCTTCCGAACGCCCCGCCCACGCCCGGGAGATCGCTCAGGACGGGCA